>Ga0099826_10002180_pt1 | contig 12471 bp, 3 predicted proteins | sample Mtrugardesep15_FD_76830 | JGI IMG/M metagenome (GOLD analysis project Ga0099826, IMG submission 76830) | Root nodule microbial communities of legume samples collected from California, USA - M. trunc garden sep15 | ecosystem: Host-associated > Plants > Roots > Nodule | place: USA: California...
AAAAAAAAAAAAAACTATTCACTTTCAGTTTTCACTACATTTTGCGACGTGTACTTTCTTTGTCCTTTCTAGGGTTTTTCAAATCTAAACCCTCATTTTCACTTTTTGCAACTGTCACGTGTGGTTTTCAATACAATTTTAAGGTAACTTGTTATTTTATTTATATTATTTTTTGATAGTATATATCAATTTCATCTTAGTTTTGATAACTGCAATTTGGATTTTAATATTCCATTCACATATGCATGTAGGAATCTGATAGTGATAATTGTGCAACTTTAAATATAAATTTTAATTGTTGTAGAATTACAGTGGTAACTTGATTTTGTAGAAGTTTCATAACGCCGCGTTTGATTAAATTACAATGAGACACACGTTTGATAAAATCACGATGACTGTGATTCTATCGAACTTTGTGGAAGTTGAATATGAATGTGGTTTTGTCGAAGTTCTAAATTGTTGTTTTTGACAAAATGGCGATGACTTGTCATCTTGATTCTATTGAACTTAACCGAAAACTATTTTTACGTCTTTGGAAATGATCATCTCTTATAGATTTATGAATAGGACTTTGGAACTTTTTTAATTTGCGAAATCAATTCGATGACATGAATATGTTATTAGCTCCGTAAGTTCATCTAATTATGCAGATCTACCGATTATTGATCATCAATTTGTGAGTTATTTTGTTTTGGTAGAATCATACGACGGATTCTATTTATCGGTAGCTAGTTTTAAGTACAAAAGGCATCACATATAAGATAGGATATGATATGATCAATAAAATTCATGTGTAATGTTAATTGTTATCCATTTCACACTGCAATTCATGTGTAATTTGCTTGTTTGATGAACATTCCACAGATTTATTTGCACTTTTAGATTGATTAATTTTTTCCCTAGCTGTGCTATCTTAATCCAACTTATTCTATACTTTGCAGTTTGTTCCACATTTTTTTAATTATTATTATTATTCAATTATGAAGATATCATCCTGTTCTACAATTTGACTTCCTCACCAGTCATCATGGACTTAGCCGAGTTTTATTTTCCCTTGTTAACATTTTGTTCTTTGTTAAAGTTTATTTCCACTTACGAGTGATAATATAAATACTCCATCCGTGAAATATAAGCAAATAGTTGAAAAGTTGATGTATGTGAACTAAATAAACAGATATTGACCTTTCAACTACCTTGTTTGCGTATATTTAGTTCTGGAGGGAGTATGTTTCTTTTTTTTCATTAGTTATTGTTCTGCTCCTCCAAGATGGTAGCTAGTAAATGTCCTGTGTTGAGAGAGATATTTTCATTTTCTTCTTCTTTATAATCATCTTTATGAAAGGTTGTGACCACTGTAATCCTATGAAAGGTTGCGTGTATGATCCCTTCTAACGGATTTGTTATTTTACGTTGTATTTAAGAGGATTGGTTTTGCCATCCAGATAGGATTAGCGGCGCAGCTTGTTGCCTGCTAGCCTCCCATTTATGTAAAAATTGAAATTGAAATATATATTATCAAAAAGGGAATTTGTGTTTTATTGTATCAAATTGTCAATTATCTTTATGTTTCTATGGTTAAACCAATGTAACAGCATGAGGATGATAGCTACTGGAATAAGTTTAACGAGAAGTGGAACTGGCTGCATGACAGAAGAACAGAAACATAATGTTCACCTTTGCAATCTGAGAAAGCAAGTATCATCATCAGAGAGAAACTATGATCTTCATGAATGCCATGGTGACCGTGGTAACAGAAGAAAGTCTTCGTCGTTTTTTGAAGAGAATTACTATTCTGCTTCATTCCATTATGGTGCGAACATCTGGTTGGCTTTCTGGTTGTGTTTAGTAACAAGCTCCTACTTTCTGTTGAGCAAAAAGGTCAATTTTTTCAGCAGCAGCAGATTAAAATATGAAGAAAATGTTTCTTTAGCTAACAGAAGCATTCCAAATGAAAGAACAGATAATATAAATGATGCAACTGCTGTAGATGATGCACTCAGCTACTCTGAGGGCTTAGGGTCTCCCCACAGTACTTGTTCATCCACCTATTATGATGTTTTCTCCGAGATTTCAGATTTTGACGGAACAAGTTACTGGCACTCTTTGCTAAGTCTTGAAGAGGAAGACATTGGATGGCTCTCAGATTCAATGACATCTGAGAACCCTTCAACTCCTCTAAGCTACTCTCACGATTCTTTCAGCGAGATCTCAGACTGCACGCCAAGTTATTGGGACTCCTTGCTCAAACTTGAAGAGGAAGATAGTGATTTGATTTTGGATAAAGCAAGTTACTCGCGTTCTTTACTAAGTCTTGAAGAGGAAGACTCTGAATGGCTTTCAGATTCAATGATATCCGAGAACCCTTCTAGTCCTCTAGGCTACAATGGTGAATCTTTTGGCAAGATCTCAGAGGTAGGATTGGCAAGTTACTGGGACTCCTTGCTCAAACTTGAAGAGGAAGACAATGTGTGGATTTTGGACAAACTAAGTTACTCCCATTCTTTACTAAGTCTTGAAGAGGAAGATTCTGCATGGCTCTCAGATTCAATGATCTCTGAGGACCCTTCTAGTCCTCTAAGCTCCAATGGTGGTTCTTTCACCGATATCTCAGACGTAGGCACACCTAGTTACTGGGACTCCTTGCTCAGACTTGAAGAGGAAGACCGTGAGTGGATTTCGGACTCAAAACAAGGACTGCAGTGTGTCCAACATGGTTCTCCAATCTCATCTTATAAGATAAATTGGGGTACCGTGGTTCTTCCTCCAGTCTCTACTATGTCTTCATTCACTGAAGCACATTGTGAAAAGTCAGATGTTTTTTCCGCAGAACATCTGATAGAAACTGCAGACATAGAAGAGTTGAATGGCGATGAACCACTTTTTTGGCCATTTGAAGGGGAATTTAATTGGGATTCTGATGAGAGCTCATTTTGCAGCTCACCTAGGAAAAGACTTGTTTTCAACTCTGGATCAACGGCATCTCGGATAAAGGGGGATGAACAAAAAGGTGTTGAGGATTTTGATTCAAGCATGGACATTCCTTTGGAATATTTTGATTTGGACAAAGAGTTTGCAATTGAGACATTGGTGGGGCTCAAGGAATATGATGGACATGAGGGACTTGATTCTGAATTTATTGGTGATGGTTTTATACTGGAGGAATCTCTTCAATAGATTACAAGCACATTCATAGGTAGCTTCCAAACCATGTGTAGAGAAAACATGACTGCAACTTGTGAATGATGACATAACTTAGAACCTAATTAGGCCTCTAATGATTGTACATGATCTAACCTCTTTTTTCTGGCTTGAGTAAATACAGTACATATTTACTGTAATTGAAGAACATGTATGTTAGAGCATGGTGGTATATATAGGTTAATTTAACTGAGCCTTTTTTTTTTTTATCATGGGTGAAATATTTGTTTGAATACAATTACTTTTGTAATAATGTTATTGGTGCGAACAGTCCATCGACGATTTGTCAATGTCTAATTTCTATTGAATAATCTGTCTGACCGGTTCGAACACAATATTTTTATTAAGAGATTCGAGTGGGTTCTACTCAGACTAATGTAATGTGGTGAATACAATTACAACATTCACCACCGATCATTTTAGGATAAATTAAAATAATTATCAAACTTTATGTTGAAATTATTTTGATATTATCCTGCATATTTTATTAATCGTGTTTGAAAAATTATTTTAGTTCACACTTCACATGTTGTTCCAGCATAAGTAGTTAGCTAACTACTTATGATTCTAACCCCTTCCAGCATATTTTCTGTATAATGATTATAATCCCTTTTAGCTATAGTATATGACCACTAGCAGTTAATTAACCTCGTTGAGTTTTTGTTGTTCAATAACTGTGCACTTTTTCAAAGCAGTTGGTCAACTAAGTCATTGCATTGGTTTGATGCAATTATTCTATACCATCTATGACATTTTGTGATCATATATTCTGCGTTTTGAATTTTCTTGTGACAACATATGATTAAAATACTTGATAAAAATGCGTTTACTTTTCAATTCTAATTAATAGGCCTAGTCCCTGCAATATTATATTTTTGTAGGAATATTATATATGGTTGGTCAATGGGTAACATAATGAATTTTTTATTTTATAAGCAGAAAATAGAATAGAAAATACCTGATATGTTACATAGGTGGACCAGCTGGTGGTCAGAAATTGAAACGAACGTTCCTTCCCCTCCTCAGTCAACTCATTGTCATGTTCTGAAAAGAAGAAAACAAAATTGGAGTTGAATTCAATCTTTGAATATGAATTTCAAGGGTATGAGAAAAAGAAAGAGAGAGAAAACTTAACCCTCCTGCTTCATTATGAAAAGGTAAAAATAGATCAATAATTGATCTATGGCGGATGTGTATAGAAAAATATATGCTTGGAAAGACATTGTTTGATGATTGTTAAATAGATGGATGATTCAAAACTAATTTGTTAAAGGAGGTATGATTCGGCCATGAAGATGTACATAGGATATTCTTAAATGAAAATTCTATTAGAGAGGATCCGTTAGCATCATCTTGAAAAAAGACCCTCTCTCATGTAAAGTTTTTTCACGAGAATCTCGACCATCTATTTTTTATACTACATGTGGGTTTGGAAGAATTAAAAGGTGAATGTGTATATTGGACAACTATTTGTTTCAATGGTGAGAGAAGTGATGATTTTTATGTTACCAATACTACATTAGATTTTAGACCTAGACCATCTACAAAGGATGTTCCATGTTTAACACCTTTTAAATAGGCATCTATTGTGGTCTCATAAAAATGAATGTCCGAGTGTTTTTATAAGCACTCTCTCCTATGATTTGCGGGTCTCATATGCATCAATCTTGTAAAATATGTTATCTATCTTCAATTATTATATTAGTTTAATATTAGAGCAAAAATGAGATCACATTTTCAATTAGATAAACGAACTCATCTTTAACTTCAACATGATTGTGGAGTGTATTTGAGAACATCTTGGGCACGGTTATGATAAAAATTAGTGGTTGTATGAATTATGTAATTTTATCGTCATTTTAAATAGTTTGTAATTCTTGAAAAAAATGGCATTTTTTATATATTTTATTTTGAATTACTAAAAATTGAAAGGAAAAAAAAGATAGTCAACTTTCAATAATTTATAATTTAACTTATTTAATATTTCAATAAGATAATCACGATTAAATATTTTTTTTAAAGATATAAATAAATTATCGTTGAATTATAATGATATAAAGTTATTGTCAGAAACCCATTTAATAGTTTTCGACGAACTAATTTGACTTAATTAAAAAAAATATTATTGAAAAAATATATGGAATAAATTTATTTTGATAGGATACAATTGCAAAAAAAAAAAAAAAGATTTAAATTCCTAAAAGTGATTATATAAAATGATATAAGTATCTTCTAGCTTAATAAATTGTTGAGATTGCATATGAGCATTGAGAATGCAACATCAATAAAATATTGACAGAGAGTTTCATCATTTGTGTAATTCAACTTGACGTGAGGGTTAGTGTTCTATGCATTTGCGCATAAAAGAAACTTATTTATGCATAATAATAAGGAAAAACTTTATTTTAGAAGTAAACTTTTTAATTTCTATATTTAGGCGCAGAAAAGACACAAAGTTTCTTTGTTTTCTTTCGCTTGATAAATATTTTGAAACATGTTATAACAAATATTTAGGCGTGTATGGATGCTCTAAGTGAATAAAGCGACTCAGAACATGTATCAAATATATGAATTATCGTAGAGAATCAGAGCATGTAGTGTGGATCTGGAGCATTTAGAGTACCTGTCCATGTGTCTCAAGTTATACATTTTGATTATAGTAAACCTTCTAAACTTAGGCACCAAAGAAGACAGAAGGTTTCTTTCTTTCTTTTCACATATGCAATAAATGTTTCACATGTATAACCTAATCTTCAAATGAATTCTCACGTACTTGGACCCAACAAGATCATTATGGAAAATATTCTCCAACAAATGTCATGATGAATATTTAGATGCTTGATGATACTTTGAACCTATATAGAAACTCAGAACGCGTGTCGAGTATATTAGTAGACAGGGATAATCTAAGTATGTAGCTCAAATCAAATAGTTAGGTGCGTGATGGAACTATGAGTGAATAAAGTGACCTAGAAAGTATAACGAATATATGAATTAGCATAGAGAATATGAGCATGTAGCATGGATCAAGAGCATTTAGAGTGCCTATCCACGTGTCTCAAGTTATAGAAAGGTTTCTTTGTTTCCTTTCACATATGTTATAAATGTATCCCACATACTCCGACCCAACAAGATCGTTATGGAAAATATTCTCAGACACATGTTATGATGAATACTTTGGTACGTGGAGGTGCTTTTAGCACATATAAAAGCTTAGAACGTAAGTCGAGTACATCAACAAGCAGAGATAATCTAAGTATGTATCATAAATCAAAAGCATTAAAATGTCTAACAATGTATTTCAAATTACATTTGTGACACAGTGTAGCTAACTAATTTGAACGTCGAATGATATTTTTTTCATTACCCCACAACTAGATATTCTCTTACATGTTACCCTATAAAACTCATAGATAAATAAGTCATATACATCATAGAGATGACTTTTGTTGTTTTAAAAACGTTTATAGTGTGGGTTAGTATACCTAAAATATCCGTACATAGATCTTATTATGTTACCCCAAAAAGAGTCCTAATAATGCTTGTTCCATTCCATTCTACACACATATTTACATACACATTTTTCCCAAAAGGAAAAAGACAAAAAGCATTGGATCTAATTAGACCCCACAATACAATTGTTGAACAACCAAAAGGGTATTTTAGTCATTACAATAGTCTTCTGACGTCGAAGCTTCTTCTCTGTTTCTTGCTTTCTTTCTCTTCTTGCTTACATTTCTTTCATTTCAGACTTTAACAAAATTTCATCTTTGAAAAAAAAAACTTTCATTTTTCATCGCATTTCTCATTTCATCACCAAAACCTAACTCTCTCTGAATTCAGGTATTCTCTTCTTCTTTCAATTCCTCAATTTTTGTTTTATATTTATTTATTGTTATTATTTTCTATGATCATGTATAATTAGGCCTTTTCTCGTGTGAATTTTACTTCCAATTTTGTATATTCTTTGATTTTTAAGCTCCATGTTAATTGAATACCAAAAAAAAGTAACTTTTTTTCATTTTCCCCAAAATTTTGATCTTTTTTGTTTTTTTCATCTATTTTGAGGTTAAACGTGAATGAATTTTTGTTAATCTGTGTTTGAACTTTTTTAGAAAAAGGGATTAGAATTACTGTTTGTGATAATGATGTTTTTATTTTATGTGCATGGTTTTGTTTTTTGATGTATGAGTCTATATATAGTTCATCAAATTGATAAAGTTGTTGTTAAAAAATATTGCAATTGGGTAATATTTTTATTTGATTTAATTCTAAGTGTTATGATCAACTAACACTTGAACTGGATCATTGATTTTTATACTTATACTGATAATTTTTGTTAAAATGTGAAATTGATGAATTGAATTGTTGAATTAAAAGTTTTTATGAAGTATGTCAAGTTTATGAAAATTCATAATACTTCATTATACTACTTTGTTTTAATATATATATTGAAAACAGGGTTATTAAATGTCACTATTAGGTAACCGAGAATAATTAATAGTTCGATACAGTTATAAGACGAATAAAAACAAATACTTCCTTTTGGACAATCATCCATGAATTTCGCCAAATACCGATCGAATCATTGTCGGTTTGCTGTAGATATTGCCACGTGTTGATTCTTGCGATTCTTTCGCAGTTTCCTTCGTAATAAATAGCGAAGTTTTTAGGAAACATACATACAATGTTGAATACATGATCATGATTTCATGAAGACAATATCGCACGAGTTAATGGTTGGATTGGTTATTGTTGCATTCCAATTAAAGTATTTAAGTGGCGTAAGTCTAAAGTTTGATCGCTGGTGTTAATGTATCTTATCTCTAATTCTAATATATGATTGTAGTTTATCTTATCAGTTCGACAGGCGATTGCTTCTTGATATCAACTGCAATGCGTGCCCCGGCAATACTTTCACAATGCTTGCCTGGCCTAGTGCCTCGCGATCATGGGAGTCTCAGTATATCATCTGTTCCCGAGAAAGCTATTCACCTTGCATCACCAGCAGTGGAGATTCTTCCTTCAAAGGTACAACTAGCATTTTTATCTTCTGCCATCGAGGCACCCCTAACCAACCAACAGCAAAAATGAAACTTTACCTTGAAAGTTGAAATTAAGGCATTTAGTTGAATTTTTTGACTGTGGGAAGAAGTGTAACAGATTTATATATGTCATGCTCTGCAGGCGTTTCACACTGACAAGGAAGCTGGGGAAAATACTGACCATTTTAAGGTACGTCTCAGCATGGTTCGTTTCATAGTAATTGTTTTCTGAAGGGTGGCATAATCAGATGGCTTGTGTCTTTAATTAAATTATTTATGGAAAATTAGTGTTATTGTTGAATAAATGATAGTGGAAGGATTTCAGGTTGGTTTCCATTCTTTCATTTGGCTAGTATCAATCGGAAGACAATTACCTATAACTAAAAATTAACTGCATGCCCAAAAGTTCAATAATTCAATGTGGGATGTCATGCAGTTGGCAAACAACTAAAGGCACCCCAGATCCATATCAGTAAAATGAGATGCAGGTTTTATCCTTTGTATTATTTTGCCAAAGGCATGATTGCCAAATCTGTCGAATACGATTGTTTACTTTACGTTTCTGCAGAATCTGGTGCACTTTTGAATGCTGAATTTACAATATTTCTTAACAAGAACTCTTTCTGCTCCTCAATTTCTTGAAAGCTTTCTCATATAAATTTTGTCTTCAATAATCTTGACATGATTTTAGAGCTTATGTTCGCATATCAGTTAGTTTAATAGTTGAACAGAAACTGATCCTGTCTTAAACCTCATACAGGGAATAGTAAGCGTTGCTGATATCATAGGGTTCAGTGGTTCAGAGACAATATCTTCAAGACTGGATGGTAAGTACATGATATTTCAGTCTGTAGCCATTGGACACATGATAATTTTCCTATGAACTACTATTTTCTCTCCAGTGCATTACTATGCAAACATAACATAGTCAACAAATTAGTATAGCATAGAATCTTTAGACCAGATTCTATGATACCCAGCAAAAACTTTTTTGGCATGAAAGGAAAAGGACAACCCTTAAGGTCAAGTTGTATTAATTCAAAACTTCAAAATATTAACCAACCTACAAAGCCAATTTGTGTCAGAAAAATATTTTTTTCTTTGAAAGAAGTGTCACAAAAATAATGACATGATTCCTGTTGAGTATAATATCATTTAACAATTATGCTTTGATATAAAATAATATACATGTAATTTTTTTCCTCATCAATACAAAGGAGGGGCAGAATCGAATTGATCTATCTGTGACTTTGTAGGCTATCCGAAATCCTGGTCCAGTTCCATCGATCTTGTCAGTGTTCTCAAGAATGAGATTCGTGACGGGCAATTGACCTTCAGAGGAAAAAGAGTACTTGAGGTAACTAATTGAAAGATATTTTGCTTGCTTTAATTCCTTGATTTGGTCGCCTTTAATTCTTCTTACGCTTCATCCTCTTTTTCTCATTATGCTCTCAACGTTAACTGTATCGCTACAAGATTTTTCTCTTTTCTTTTCCTTGAGCCATATTTTTCAATCTTTTAAGTTGTATTTATTATTCATAATTTAATGATCTCTTTACTTCATGTTCCGTGCAGCTCAGTTGCAACTATGGACTTCCTGGAATCTTTGCTTGCTTGAAGGTATTCAGTTGCACTTTAGGTTTTGGTTTATTGTAGTTCGAATACTTGAACTGCAGGCAAATATTTTAAATTATTCTCAATGTAATAGTGTCAAAATTGGATTACCAATGCACTGTGCTTTCACCTTCTTTTTATGCCTTCCATCCAACTTGTCACGTTGACGAAAGTATATAACAAACAGAACAATGTCTTCCTGGTGCCACCAACCTAAAGATTTTGGATTATTTTTTGGTAATATTTGCAAACTGACAAACAAGTTTTGCGGCAAGAAGAGAAAAAATTTAAAGCCTTTTGGTAGAATAAAAATAATGGTTAATTGGCTATACTTTTTTCCCAGACGTTCAAAGAAACATTCACTCATTGGAATAATGTTCTCTGTCCTCTAAATGGTTCTTTATTTCACAGGGAGCTTCCATTGTGCATTTTCAAGATCAGAATGCTGAAACTGTAAGATGCACAACTGTACCGAATGTCCTTGGTAATCTCAAGCAAGCTCGTGATAGGCAGAGTCGACAGCCAGAGTCTCCCCTTACTCCTTCAAGACAGACTCTTGCACCATCTGTTAACTTTTATGCTGGGGACTGGGAAGAATTACCTGGCGTGTTGTCTACTGTGAAAAATGATGTATATGAAGCGACACCTGGAATGAGTTTGAGCTTCTCTGAGGAAGACTTTTTGGATGTAGGTAGTAGCCAAGATGGTAGCATCATTGGACATGAATCTAGTTCAAGAAGGTCTAGGAAACTCTCAGGAAGTCGAGCATGGGAAAGAGCTAATGAGGCAGATCAGGGGGATGGTGGCTATGATGTTATTTTAATGACTGAGATTCCATACTCTGTTAACTCTTTGAAGAAGCTGTATGCTCTCATTAAGAAGGTTTGTTTCATTATACTTGGTTGTCCCTGCGCTTTCTTATATTAATGCTATACTAAACTGCATATATGTGGCATATAATTGTTAGACAAATGGTTGGTTGTAGTGTGGGAGGATATACACTGTGTCTTACTTCATTTGTAAATCTATTTCTAATAGTGATGAAATTTCACTGTGTTTTGTATGCCATGGTGCTTCTACTTATTGTCGTGTCATCGGATAAAACAAATCAACATGGTCGCCGTCTAAGTATACAATCGGTGACCATACCAATTTATTGTATTCGATTACACGACAATAAGTCGAAACGCCATGACATACAAAACACAATGAAATTTCATCAAGGTTAGAAATAGATTTTCAGACGAAGTAAGGAAGACATGCGCCGTATATCCACCCACACTACAATGAGTATTGCATCGGTGGCATTGTCCTGGTTGCATAAGTTTCCCCTTGTCAATTTTATCTGAGTTATTGAATTGAGTTTTTTATTTTTTGGTCGAAATTAAATTGAGTTTTGAATTCTAGAAACAACATAACATTCTGATTCCTATTTTCTGGTTTCCCTTTTACAAAAGTGTATAAGGCCTCCATATGGAGTGGTATATCTTGCTCCAACTAAGAAGCACTATGTTGGCTTTAGCAATGGAGTACGACAGCTGAGAAATGTGGTAGATGAGGAGGGCATTTTTGGAGTGCATTTGGTTAAGGATTTGGCTGACAGAGATATCTGGAAGTTGTTTCACAAGTGAACAAGAATTCAAAGATCAGATGGACTATTATAGCAAACTTCAGTGGAAAAAAAAATCTAGACAACATTCATACATTCTTTTGTTTTTTGAATTAATAATTTCTCCATTTTTCTTATAGCTTAGTAAATAACGGAGGTCTGAATTTGTAGAATTAGTTGACATTCATGTTCAGTGCAAAGCAATCTCATTGGATTGATTTGCACACTCATATCGTTGGATAAGAAACTCACATATTGGAATTGTAAATCAAAATGGTATATTGAAAATTGAAACTATCCTTTATGTTGGATTTGGATCCTCCAGCACTTTCTGTTCGGTCGACGGGCGTCTCTCCTTTCCTAATCTAATGGTTGATCAATCCCAGAAAAAAAAAATGTATATAAAAGAGAGAAAAGTAGATGAATGATTGAGATCAAGGTAAAATGGATAGCATGAGAGGATCAATTTTTTCCTTGTTCAAGGCATTCTTTTTTATTTTACGTTTATTATTGTTTTTTAATGAAAAATTTACATGTATTATCATATGTTAATTGCATCACTTTTGCTAATACTTTGAGCTTGTTTTTATATTTCAAATATTAACTTGTGTCTGCACTATTTCTAAAAAAAAAACTTGTATGTCCACAAGTTAAATAAAGAACTAATGTCATCTTAAAAGCCCTTCTTTCAATTCTTTAAAAGTAAAAAAAAAATACTTTTTCCAATAAAAAAAAATACTTTTTCCAATACAAAATGTTCATTTATAAATTCTTTAACATTTGTCCTAAAAACATAAGTTGGAATGACATTTTTATATCATGTCTCAACTGGATAAAAATGGACTTTATTTTTATTATAACATTAGCACTTCCTTTCAATTTCTTTTTAGAGTAAATTACACTCCCCTCCCCTCAAAGATGCTTGAAATACACTCCCCTCCCCTCTTATGTTAAAATATACAATTTCCTCCCTTGAAAAATAAAATTTACACTCCCCTCCCTTAT
>Ga0099826_10002181_pt1 | contig 12468 bp, 6 predicted proteins | sample Mtrugardesep15_FD_76830 | JGI IMG/M metagenome (GOLD analysis project Ga0099826, IMG submission 76830) | Root nodule microbial communities of legume samples collected from California, USA - M. trunc garden sep15 | ecosystem: Host-associated > Plants > Roots > Nodule | place: USA: California...
CCCAGACTTAACATCCCAAACCCTAACAGTCTCATCAAACGAACCAGAAACAATAACATTACTCTGAGGATTAAAATTAACACAGAAAACGTAATTCGTATGACCGTGAAGAGTCTTCACAAGCGAACCTGTCGGAACATCCCATAACCGGATGGTTTTGTCGTCGGAGGCGGAGACGAGGTAGCGGGAATCGGAGGAGAAAGCGAGGTCGGAGACGCCGTGTTGGTGGCCTTCGTATTGTTGCATAGGTGAAAGAGTGAGGCTGTTGGAATCGGAATCGGAGTTAGTGAAGCCGTAAGTGCGGAGGGTTTTGTCGGCGGAGGAGGAGGCGAGAAGACGGCCGTTGGAGGAGAATTTGACGGCGGAGATGGCGCGTTTGTGGCCGGTTAGGGTTTGGGAAAGTGTGTAAGGTTTGTAGTTTGAGGAATCGCAATCCATTGGTTCTTCTGTCGCCATTTTCTTTTTTCCCTCTCGTTTACAACTTCAATTCAATTCGCTTTGTTAAGTTCAAACACACTTCAACTTTTATCGCTTGCACTCTCATTCATTATTAGAGAGGAAAAAGAGGGGATTTTTGTTTTATTTACCCTTTTTTTTTTAAACAAGATAATTAGACCTTTTTTTTTATTCAACTTTTGTAAAAAAATAAAAAAAATTATCTCCACAAAATTTTAGAAAAGAAATTAGTATAAAAATCCTTTCATAAAAGATTATGGTGTGTGTTGAATTATGATTTTAAAGGACAGTTATTGTTTAAAAAAGTCTTAAAGATTTTAAGGTATTGAATTTTAAGAATTTATTGAAAAAAAATGATTATAACACACTCTCTTTCACAATATTCTCGATACATATTTATTTAAAAGAGATCCGGGGAGGGAGAAAGAGATAGAGAAAAGAGAGATAGTAAAATTTTAAAAGAAAAAACAATAATAAGAAATCTTATGTTTTTATGTTAAAATTTCACTGGAAATTCCACAAAATCAATCAAAATTCAATTTAGTAAACAATCTTTCAAAATTTGAATGATTTTTTCCTCAATATTTTTTTTTAATGATTTTGAATATCACGAGACTTTTTTTAAGTGATGAAGAGTGTTGATTGAATACCACAAGATTTTTTTAAAAAATAACAAAGAGTTTTGATTGAATACCATAAAACTTTTTTGAAGTTACGAAAAGTTTTGATTGAACACCGCAAGATTTTTTCATAATAAAAAGTCTTTTAAAATTCATTTGAATCTTAATCCAGCACTTTTAAACGAGTAATACCTCAAATTCGTCCATGAATTTTCACCAATCAGCCAAATTCGTCCTTGAATTTTACTAAATATCTATTTAGTCCTTGAATTTTACAAACGTTCATCAAAAGGTCCCTCCGTCCAAAAGCTCCGTTAGTGGTGATGATGTGTCTTCTTGCATGTTGTGTTGTCATGTACACATGTCAACAAGACAGCCACGTGTAGAATGACTAATTTGATGGAAATGGTAAAAATTCAAGATTTAACTTTTCAGTGTCATTTTTTCCGTGTTTTCAATTATACCCCTCTATGATAAGGATTGATTTGATACTTATTGTGATAACTTAAGGACTGATTTGATGGATAGTGTTGTAATTTAAGGTCTGATTTGATTGATTTTATAACCAGCACCGTTGTTTTTAAAATAACCTAGTTCTTCAGCTTCATGAACCCACCCAAAGAATTTACAGTTTTCACCATCTTCATATACAATCAAAAGACAAAATCAGTACTATGGCAGGCATAGAAATGCCTTCTTGGGTTATTGACAATGTTGGCTTTTCTTACAACACAAATTCTAGGACACCAACATTGAAACTCTCTCACATTATCACTGTACACAGAGCTTGAAGATGAAGACCGATTGTTGTAGCTGTTTTTGCCCATACACCCACCACCCATCATTTCTAAACACCAAATCTTCAAATATGAACATTGATTTTTAAATTTCGAATTGAATCAAAAAAATTAGGGTTTTAAGTTTTTGAATTGGGGAAGAACTTTGACATCAATTCATGGAAGAAATTTTGAACTCTAGGTGACAAATGATAACATTAGGGTTTCAAATTTATATATTTGGGAAAGAAAGAGTCATTAACGAGAAGGAGGAGAAAGAGTCGTTGGGAATTTTGCAATTTTTTGAAAATCAATCAATTTGGTTTTTGACAATTTTATGAAAATCAATCAATTTGGTCCTTGACAATTTTCTGTAAATCAATCAATATGGTCCCTGCTTGCGTGACATCTGACATGGTAAGCCTTGTAAGAGGTTAACGATACACGTCACCTTCGTTAACAGATCAACTTAACAGAGGGACTGATTTGATTGACATTTTGTAAATTTGGGGACTAAATAGATATTTCGCAAAATTCAAGAACGAATTTGACCGATTGGTGAAAATTCAAGGACGAATTTGAGGTATCCATTTTAAATACTCCTCTTATCCTATTTATATGAGAAAATTAGGTAAATAAAAGTTGATGTATATGAACTGGATTTTTAACCAGATACATCAACTTTTGTTGACTCAAATTTTCCTTATAAATATGATCGGGGGAGTAGTTCTCAATTTTATTCCTTTGCCAATGTTTGTTCCTAAACGATATTAATGATCAATGTCCTGTCTGTTTAGTGTAATATTGGCAACGAAAATGGCTATTGACAAAAAAAAAAAATTCTTTTAGAATGCATAAAATTGAATAGAATGAGACTTGACCAATTTTATCCATATCTTTTGAACAATGCATAATTATGCATATATTTTTCTTAATAAAAAAAACTATACATATTTTGAATGCTTGCCATCAGTCATTTTGAATGATGACAATATCTTCGTTGAGTATATTGTTGATGGTCATGGTCTCTAACTTTAAAATGTTAAGATAGAAAAATACAATATTCGAAACTATAAAATTAAGAAGATAATGATGTGCTCTAACTTTACTAAACTACCATGTACACAATGAAGAAATTGATCGTTCGCAAACAACGTTACACAAATAAGCATTTCATCGATTTCTTCGGAAATATAGGATTTTTTTTTAATAGAAATTTAGTAAAACTATATTTGAGCGTTGAACAAACACATATGGCACAAACATTATTTTTACAAAAATTAAATGAAATAGTGAGCATCATGTCAACAAGGAAGAAAAAAAAGGGAAATATTAAGTTGAAAATACACTCTTAAGATTTTTAGGATGCAGAAAACATAAGCCAAATTTTTATGTATCGAATAATTTTATCTTATATAATTTTTTCTCAACATTTTTTTTTGGTATTTTAGATAATTTGTTTTTAGATAAAAAGTTGTGTTGCGATTTAGTAAAGGACAAGAATTTTAAATTTTGTTCTGGCGTTTGCCTTCAGTTAGTCATGTCCGTGAAACAATTTTGTAAATCAAACATTGTATAAATGAATTGTCCTGTCATGATTTTAATTTTTTTAGCAGATCAAACACAGAAATTGACTGCACAACTTCAAATAAAATACTACCTCATATTTGATTTCTTAACTAACGTTAACATTTTTTTCTTATTTCAATTAACATTTCTTAAAAAAAGAAAAGGAATAGAAGATAAAGAGTGAACACCATATATGCTTTCACCTCTTCAAAGTGAACTAAAAGAAATGTTTGTCACTTCACAAATCGTAACGTCGATGAGAAGAAGATTTTGCATTAGCAAGGAGAAGACATGTATTTGTTCTCTATATTCTACAGTTTCAAATATTTTGTGATCTTCTCTCCATGATCTGGACTAGCAACAATATACTTCACAAACATGTCACCACGATCAACGATGATGTTAATTACGAACATTCACATAAGGATAGATTTGTGGAACATTTTACAAAGACTAAATTGAGAATCTGTTACAAAGTTATGAACTGTTTTGGTAGCTAACATTACACTTAAAACATAGTCATTGATAATGTATAGTAACAACCATTGACATAAGGGTGAACTTGAGACATGTCTTACGGAGTGATATTGTGTAATACATGCACGATGGAGTTTGAACTCCAACACTTAATTTATTCATCTTAAATGTGAATTTTGGAGTTTACTTACCAAGTAGCAAACACCACTGGATTAAACCAGTTTTCAAAATTTTCACTTCTGTTCTGTTGCTTCCCGTTTGGCAGCATCATTTCTGGTATCATGTTTCAATATCACCGCCTCGGAGCTCTTCTCAACCCCCAAACCCCGAAACGTTACCTTCTTCTTCTGCAACCCCATTGCTCTCTCAACAACTTCTTCTTCTCCACCAATTCTGATTCAGATCAACCATCTTTCACAGTTTCCTACCTCACCAACAACTGCGGTTTATCTCCACAAGATGCTCTCAAAGCATCCAAACGACTCAGTTTCAAAACCCCTCACAAACCCGATTCCGTTATCGCCTTTTTCAAAACCCACGGTTTCTCCAATCACCAGATACAATCCATCATTCGCAGGATTCCACAGATCATCGTTTCAAACCCCATCAAAACCATTTTGCCAAAGTTTCAATTTTTAGCCTCCAAAGGTGCTTCTCCCCAAGACATTGTTGCCACCGTTAGTAGAAGCCCCCTTTTCCTTGCTTCAAGCCTTGAGAAGTACATAATCCCTTCTTTTGAATTGGTAAGAAGTTTCTGTCCTTCTGATCATAAAGCTATTACTTCAATTATCGTTTGCCCCCCTACAATTCGTGATTCTCGCTTGAAACCAAATCTTCAATTTTTGCTTGATTTTGGTGTCACTCGTTCAAGTATTTACCATTTGCTTACTACTAGACCCTCTATAATATGTTCTACTGATTTGAAAAAGGCTTTGGAGGAGATTAAGGAATTAGGGTTTCAACCTTCCAAGTACAATTTTTGTGTGGCATTATTGACCAAAAGGGCTGTCACCAAGTCCCAATGGGATGCCAAAGTTGATGCCTTGAGGAGTTGGGGTTGTTCTGAAGATGATATTTTGGGTGCATTTAAAAGACAACCTAACTTAATGCTACGGTCTCCGGACAAACTCAATGCGGTGATGCATTTTTGGGTCAAACAATTTGGTTGGGATCCTTTATTGCTCCTGGGCACACCCATTCTTTTCGGATTTAGTATAGAGAAAAGGCTTATTCCAAGGGCTTCTGTTGTCCAGTATCTTCTTTCCAAAGGTTTGGTGAAGGAGGATGCTAGCTTAACTACACCATTTTATTTGAAGGATGAGTTGTTCCTGCAAAGGTATGTGAAACGTTTTGGAGACGAAGCTTCCGTGCTATTAAAGCTATATCAGGGAGGAGGATGCTAGCATCTGGTGCTTGCATAAGTTGTCAAAGCATATTTTGGTGTAACTTTATAAACCAGCAATGCTATGTTTATTCATCTTGTTCTAGTTTAACTGCGGTGTTCCACTTGTTCGGTAAGTTGGAACCTTTTTTGTTGCTGGTCAAAATTTTGACTTATATCACTAATTTTTCTTTTAACTCTAAGTAATTGATACAAGAGAATAATTGCTTTTGTGGTTGCCTGGTTGGATAATATAATTGTTCTATTCCATACAATAAATTGTGTTTTAAGAGGTGGGTTGTTTAATGTTATATATCCTCATGAATTATGGATTAGAACAATGCTTGAATTTCTAAAAAAAATAAGTGGGAATAGCAGAGCAATTAGACATATATTTAGAATGTATGAGTAAGCATACATTGCCCTCCGTTTTTATTTTTATGATACCAGATACTAGAAGAAGTCAAGTCTTTGATTCAGGTCTTTCTTTAGCAGCTCAGTCAAGTTATGATCACCATTTGGCAGACTGGTGTAGGTTGAATTCATCATAAGATCAAATGGCTGTTAATTATAATGAGAGCAGGGGAATAATGGGCAATTATTTGCATACTGAACTACTAATTTACACTAGATTAGTATCTGTTTATCTGCTATTTGAGTTGTATATTCTTCTTTTACTTGTGATGTAATTGCATTTGTTTTGAATGGATATTGATGATAAGCGGCAGTTTTCTCTAATAGAAAATCATGCTAGTATTTGAATATTTGAAATCTATTACATAGAATATCTATATAGGAACCTTCACAACCCTTTTCCTTTAGTCCTAGAAGACTAAAAGACTCTAGAGTAGAAGTGGTATGCAGCTGCCCTGTCTGAGGAGGTAATTTTATGCATTGGTTTTAACAATTTGTTTGAGGATATTGAAGGATAGTACAGCTAAATCTAATGCAAGCTCATGAGAGCTTAGACTAGTGTAGCAGATCTAGGGATAGGGCTATATATGGTTGACTGTTGATTATAATCAATTTACAATCATTGAATATATAAATCTAGCCAAGATTTCAAGAGAATCTATGAGCAGTTTGCACAATCCTAACAGAGGAAGTCCCAATTTGACTGTTTCTATGACAGAACCAACACCTCTTTCAATCTCCACCATTCATGCCGTTGTTTCTTTCTCTTCAAATTTTAACTTTACTAAGTTTACCTTTCACCTAACAATGATCAAGCATGGCTCATTGGCTCTTATACGCTTCCTCGCCTGTCAAGCTGAGTTAATTCTGAGATCACTTCTGAACCATTTTCCTGCATAATTCGGATAGCTTTGCTGCCTGATTCTGATTAGAAAAATGAGGATGATCTCGACAGGTTCAGTTCTTGTTACACTTTGTCAGGTGATGTGTGCTTAGAGAATCATTTAGTGTTTGTTGAGTATAAGTTTGAGAAGAAAGGTTCAACTGATTTACCAATGTTAGCATCATCCTCTTCATCTTCAGCTTTATTCTAAAAAAGATTCCAATGTTGCTGTTTGGAGTAATTTTAAGTATACAAGCATTGACTGGGAGCTTGTTGATGTTGTTTGTGATTCATGGCTTTTGAAAACCGGTGTTGTTTCTACAACTTGGCATTTTAACAACAAAGGTGTAAAAGGAGACTAATAGCTTCAGTTCCGATTCCAAAGCTTTCTCAAATTTTGGTGGTGGTAATTTTATGATGTGATTTTATGCATTAGTTTTAATAATATGCAGCCTGCTTTGGAAGGGAGATTAGTATGGCATGACAAACTCAATCTCACTGATAACACGTTTGTTATATATCTTGATTATGTATATCTATATCTTGACCATTGTCGGTAGTATGAACAAGTATACATTATATTACTAAAATTGTGTGATTTTCGACTTTAGTATATCTGATTATTTTATGGTCTGTGAGTGTTATTGTGGTGCAAAATAACATTTTCTAATAATGCTGGAACAAAATTGAATGCCCCTTATAACAAGTCACAACTCCTATTTATCTTATAATGTAATTGTTTGTAATGAGACCTCCTTTTTTTCTTTTAAGAGGTAATGAGATCTCCTTGACTTATCACATCTCATTTTCCCCCTATTCATTAATAAAAGCATTGAGATTCTCCTTGTTCAGTGTCAAACTAGCTAGATGTAAATCCAAAGCCACTAGGATTGATCTATTGGTGAGTGATTTGGGCACTCCAAAACAATTTAGTGAGATCTTATGTTTTTTCTTGTCTTCTTTATTTCATCAAAGTAAACAAAGCCGTTTAAAATGTGAATTGGTTGCCAATTCTATACTATTATTATAGCTGGTGTCCAGATTTATTCTGCTTCATTATTTCTTTGAATTGAACACTTCTATAATTAATTTTTCTGTTCTTTTTGGAAAATTTGCTGATCATTTCTAGTATTGAGTTTGCCGCAAAGTACTCTTTAATCCAACAGAGAACATGAGCTACATAAACATCTCTGGTTGAGTTTGAATTTTCCATTAACTTTATTTTTCAAGAGGACGTTCCCATGTGTATTGAATTAAGCTTTATTTTCCATTAAGCTTTCTAGTATTGAATTTTCCATCTCTGGTTGAGTTCAACAAGCAAAGATAGGAGCATGTTTCGAGCAACTTGATGAAACCATGTTTCGAGCAAGCTGGATGGTTGCTAACCTCAAAACTATAAGTTTATCAACATCGTATGCATGCAGCCTCAAATAAGCAAGTGACCGCGGCCAACAAGAAATCATCTGCATTGCTAATAACTTATTTTAATAACTTGTGTATGTGGAGACCAAGAAAAATGGAGATGGTAACATGAGGATGAGTTGTTATCACCCTGAGTGTTCAACATTGTCTTATGGTCATCAATAATGCACCATGCTATGCGAACAATTTTAATGGTCATCAAGTCAATGAATGAAAGGAGAAGAGTTCTCAAAACAAACATTCATAAAAGAGTGAAACTACATGGATTTTGCTCACATATCCTTGAAGACGTCTTCTTCAAAAAAACAATCCTTGAAGACGTGATCCAAATCCTCCTTGGCCAACCAAGTAAAGAATATGGTTAAATAAGTTTTTGTTCTCTTTAAATTTATGTGTATTCTTCAAAGTTTTGAATTAATTTTCTTCTTCTTCATGTTTAGTACATTCTAGAAACCTTTCTTGCAAAAGTTTAATTTTGTTTAACAATGGATGAATTAAATATGAATTTGTAAGTTTTTAACACTTAAAATTCATATTTTGTTAAAAAAGGTTTTTTTTTTTTTTGTCAGATAAGCTTATAAGCTATAAGCTAGCTTATTGGCCTTGCCAAACAGAGCCACTTTGTAAATCACAATCCTATTCAAGAAAATAAGATGGTATACAACACTACAAATAGGAATAAATATGTAAGCATTATGCAGAAGCTCACCAAAACTAAATCCATCATTTCACCAAGTATCTAGGACACAAACTAGCCGTACAATCCTACACGAAATGATAAAACCAAATGAAAAGAATATCGACATCGACATTAATGCCAAACTGAGGCAATCACATTCTTAGCCCCACTAACAGAACATGTACTGCAGCAGCCACGATACTCCATCAAATCGGCATATAAATAATCCCAGCACCTCATTTCCTTGATGCACAGTCTTAATAATTGCAGTAGTGGAACCAGTCCATATAATTTCAGTAGTCTTAAACTTTTTTAAAAGGCAAAATTACATTAATAAGCACAACTAAAAGACCATGCATAAAACTTACAACAGAACTACGCAGACAATGTCAGTTTATAAAAATGTAATACAAAGATTACTTATACCCTTAAGCATAAAAACAGACAAGCATTCTTCCACACCCCAATTTCAAGTAACAACAACGAATAGCAACTTAATTAGACCTCCACATGACATGAACCAAGAGAGGATGAGCATCTCTTTTAGATTTTTGAGCTACCTGCACGAAACCAATTCCGATATCCCATTGTATACTAACAGAAGATTGAACGATTATGACAGTGCACACTAGCAGAGCAAAAACTATTTTCACAGCATTATACAAAAAGAAACATCTCGCATCATATCATAGCAAAATTGGCATTCAATTCCTCCATGTAAACAGTCAAGCCAATATTATCTTCTTTTCTTGCACTTTCTGTTACCAAACATACCAAAGTATTAAAACACTATTGGTTCCTTCAACACGTAATTAAAATACCAAACGATAATCTTCACATTCTCAATCAACTAGGTTAATAAATACTCATTTTGGTGGAAAATGATTTGGTTTCTAAATTTCCAAATTGCCAAAGTAGAAGCAAACCATAGTACTATACTCAGTGCAATATATCTATCCCACTTGAAGCATATATCTATCCCACTTGAAGCATATCTATCTATCATACTTTTTGTAATATTGTACCACTTGAAGCATATTACTATATACAAACTATTAAGACAAATTCATTTCAATTTCAATAATCACATTCACACATGAGTTCAAAAATGTAAATCAAATTGCAGAACAAATGAAAACTACTCGCAGTCAAAGATAAACGGTACACAAACTCCAGAAAGAGTCACTTCAACACAACATAAAACATCAACAGTTCGTGAACGAGAACTAGTTATAAACACAGGGAAATATCCATAACAGATGAAGAAAAAAAAATAACAGTTGTGAACAACACAACATAAAAAACAAGAACCATAGAAAAAGAATAAATCACAAAACAAGAACCAATTTCCCTGAGAACCAATTCCTCTAAGAGTCAATTTCACGCATTAACAGGGAATCAAGGCAAAGACAATAATCATTTCTCAAAAAACTATGAGGATATATAAACATTAAACAATCCACCCCTTACAAAGTAATTTGTAGTATGAAATAAACAGTCATATTCTCGAACCAGAAAACCAGTTATTCTCATGTCATTTATTTATAAAGTTAGAATAAAATTAGGGACACAAGTCAAAACTGTGATGTCCCAAATGAAACAACACATTAAACTAGAACTAAATGAATAAACATAATTTGGATGGGTTATACAATTAGACCAAAATATGCATTCACAACTTATCTAAGCAGCAGATGCTAGCTTCCTCCCGGTGATATAACTTTAATAGCGTGGGTACTTCTTCTTCAAAACGATTCACACACCATTGCAGGAACAACTCATCAGTCAAAATAAATGGTGCAGTTAAGCTAGCACCCTTCTTTATCAAACCTTTCGATAAAAGATGCCGGATAACAGAAGCCCTTGGAAGAAGTCTTTTCTCTAGACTAAATCCGAAAAGAACTGGTGCTGCCATGAGCAATGAAGGATCCCAACCAAGCTGTTTGATCCAAAAACTCATCACTGCATTGAGTTTGTCCGCAGATCGTAGCATAAACTTTGGGTTCTTTTTATATCCATGTAAAATTGAATCTTGGGACAAGCCCCATTTCTTCAAGACATCAACTTTGGCATCCCATTGAGATTTAGTGACAGCCATTTTTGTCGCCAATGCTACACAAAAATTGTAGTTGGAAGGTTCAAACCCTAACCCCTTTATCTCCTCCACAGACCTTCTCAAACCAGGATTAATAATGGTAAAAGGATTAGTCCTAAGCAAATTGTAAATACTTGCGCGATTGACTCCAAAATCAAGCAAAATTTGAACATTTGGTTTCAATCGAGATCTAGCAATTGAAGTTGGATAAGAATTTATTATAGTAATAGCTCTTTGATCAGAAGGACAGAAACTTCTTACCAAATCAAAAGCAGGGATTATTTGCTTGTGAAGGCTTGAACAAAGGAAACGAGGGCATTTAGTGACAGTGACAACAATGTCTTGGGGAGAAGCACCTTTGGAAGCTAAAAATTGAAACTTTGGCAAAATGGTTTTGATGGGGTTTGAAACGATGATGGGTGGAATCCTGCGAATGATGGATTGTATTTGATCGTTGGAGAAACCATGGGTTTTGAAAAAGGAGATAAAAGAATCGGGTTTGTGAGGGGTATTGAAATGAAAACATTTAGAAGCTTTGAGAGCATCTTGTGGAGATAAACCACAATTGTTAATGAGGTATGAAACTGTGAAAGATTGTTTATCTGAATCTGAAGAAATGGTGGTGCTGAAAGAGAAGGGTTTTAGAGTAACGTAACATTTTGGTGATGAGGAGGAATAGAGAAGAGCTCTGAGGCGGTGACATTGAAACATGGTTGATATCATAGGAAGATTCAACAATATTATTGCAACACTTGAGTACACTACTCACTCAACTGTTGAAGTTTTGATCTTTAACCGATGTAAGTATACTACTCATTCGAAGTTCATCCGCGGCTAAGTGTTTATAAACGAAGACAAGTATTTCACAAGTTGATTTTATAAGATTGTGTTAGAGTGAATCACGATTTTTAAAATGATATTAGATTATATTCAAGATTTGTTGATGTTACATCTCAATCATAAGTTGATTTTATGAAATTATGTCGAACCCAATAGTGAAAAATATTGATATAACTTTGTATTTTGTAACCTTATTTAATTTTTTTTATCCTTCTAACATTTTTCATTACCACTAATGATTTCTGTTTTTAAGTCAATTTATTTGTATACTTTATATTTATGAATGAGTTTTTATAGAGATGTTTGTAATATTATAACAATCTCTCCTACAAAAATTAGAAGTTTTTACAAAATATAAATAAAATATGAATGTTTCAACGTCAAAAACTTAAAAAATTCATATTTAATTGATTCATGATTAAAAAAAATAAACTTTTGTAAGAAAGGTTTCTATAATGTAATAAACATGACAACAAAAAATAATACAAAATTTTGAAAGATACACATGAGTTTGTTCAAATGTATGAACCAAAAGTTGTGATAGAAACTTTTTGAGTGACCAAAAAATATGAGATTTTTTACAAGAACCAAAACTTAAAATTTTAAAATTTTATAAGGACCAAAAAGTTATTTAACCATATTCGATTTGTGGTTTTTTCTGGGGAGGATGTGGATCAAGTCTTCGAGCAATGTATGTGAGCACAATCAATTTGATTCCACTCTTTTATGGGTGTTTGCTTTGAGGAATCTTCTTCTCCTTTCATTCATTGATTTGTTGACATCGTGTTTAATCCACATGAATGACAAATAAAATTGTCCTTCATGGGAATCCTATCATTCAGTAATGGGCAACTAA
>Ga0099826_10002182_pt1 | contig 12467 bp, 7 predicted proteins | sample Mtrugardesep15_FD_76830 | JGI IMG/M metagenome (GOLD analysis project Ga0099826, IMG submission 76830) | Root nodule microbial communities of legume samples collected from California, USA - M. trunc garden sep15 | ecosystem: Host-associated > Plants > Roots > Nodule | place: USA: California...
GGCATGTTTTGAGGATTTTGGTTGGGAAATTGATTTGGGTTTTGAGGATGTTGGTTGGGAAATTGATTTGGGTGTTGATAATTGTTGGGATTTTGGTAGCTAAATGAGTAATCAGAAGAATTTTTGGTGTTGAATTGATTGTTATTTGGATCCATTTCACTAATCAAATACTAAAACTTCAAAAGAAAGGCTAATAATAAGATTAAGAGAGTGAAAACTTGATTTTTTTCTGTGTCCAAATCAAATGATCCAAGTCTCTATTTATAGAGAGAAAAAATCATGAATTTTGATAAAAAATAAATAAAAATTATTTGCAATGAAATAATTGAGTCCAAATTCTTAAGAAGATAAAAATCCAAGCAGCCAATCCTGTTGCACCACGTGTCCCACTTTATCCATTCCACTTTCTCTCTCCGCGTCCACTGACGCCTCACGCGCCCTGTCGGCGAGTGTAACGCACGCGCTCGTTTGAGCCAACAAGAATGTGACGCGTGGCAGACATTAAACTTGTTGAATCCATTCATCTATTCTCTCCTCCACCTCATCTTCAATACCCTCTCCTCCAATGGTTCAAGAACATTAAACACCCTTTCAATAGGGTCATTGGAGATGGTCTTAAGTCGACGCAAATCATAATGGTAGTTAACATTACAGAAGAATAATAACAACAAACATGCAGAAAGTAGTCTTTATAGATCATTCACTGGCTGGCCAACAACATAAGTTACGCATAACATAAACCACTAACACACATGATTCAAACTTACTTATAATCGAAAGTACTCAACTAACGGCTGCCATATTAAAAACTACTCTTCCTGCTCTACCCACTTGTTTCATCAACTCGTGTAGCCACATCACTATCAATATCAGCCTCCAACTCTTCCTTCTCCTGTAAAGCATTCTCGTACAAGGGGTTGCGAAGTTCATCATTCAGATAGCCCTTCTGTTGGTTTAGAAATTGATATTTAAGGAATTCAAATATTCATAAAGAAACTAAATTTCTGAAACTTATTTAAAAAGCAATGCTTAAGGCCACATAAACTTAGTTAAGATTTCCAGAAGAACTTGCCTTAACAATACGCATGGTGTCACAATCAAACACATAGGGAATAGTAACACAATCGCCATTCTTTTTTTGTATAGTATTATAGCTCTGAACTAGTCCCTTTCGGTTCCTGTACATCAAAAGAGGAAACTTTCGGTCCATGAATTCTTGCTTCTTAGCTTTGTTGTAAAATGAACGAAGCTTCTTACCAAATTCTGTTTAATGTTTTGATCAATTAAGAAATGAAGGGTGAGGTTATTTTAATATGGCTGAAACTGTTTAAAAGAAAAGAAGAAGAAAAAAGACAACGCACAAGAGCCACTGAAAAATAGAAGACATGCATAGGAAAAAATAGAATGAAATGGGCTGAATTTCCCAAGCCTGGCAACAATGGCAAGATAAACACATGTGCATATTACTAACACTCAATCAAGAACTTGCATTTTCATAAAAACAGGAAAGCAAAAATAATTGTATCTTCACATAGTTTTAAAGTCAAAATGTAAATCATAACAGATGGACGAAGTACTACAAAGAACATATGAATACACCATTACAGCATTGAGTAAAACTTACTTGCTCTTTTTTTATTATTAGCAAGAAACTGTTTCTCTCGCTCTGTGGCAACTTCGTTCTTGTTTCTTGCACGACGAACATTGTCCACACGAAACTTTCTCCTTGTGCTTCTTACTTTTTGCTTCTTAGCAACTTCAGTTTTGTTTGTATTTAAACAATGCTCCTTAGCAAATTCTGTTTAATGTTTTGATCAAATAAAAAATGAAAGAGTGATGCTATTTTAACATTGTTGAAAGTTAAAAAAGGAAAGGCTTAAAAGACAAGGCACAACAACAATAGCAACAAACATAATAGAATAGAGAATGAAATCGGCTGAATCAAGATAAAAAAACAAAACCAAATTATGTGCATATTAACACTCAATCAAGAGGTTGCATTTTCATAAAACAGGAAAACAAAAAGAATTGTATCTTCACATGGTTTTAAACTCATAAGGTAAATCATAACAGATGGATTAAATGCATGTTAACCAAGATGACAAAGGTGATTGACTTACCCATTTTTGCTTGTTAGATTCAACTGCTGCTAGCAACGCTCGTAATTCCAACAGAGACCACAACTGATGTTAAAGAACAAAATTCTTAAAAGCGCAAAAATAAAATAAAAAACAAATTCTACATTAATAATTAATAACTAATAATAATAATAGTCCCAATTCAAATGTTCTAAACCCTAAACCTTAACAATTTCGGAAAAGATTGAACTATCAAATAGAATTGAAAAAGCAACAAAAACTAAGATTCGTGGAGAGTTTAAAATTACACGACCACACTCAATTTCACAGAATCTCTTAAAAAAATCCCAATTAAGAAGAAGAATTAGAATTTAGAAACGTGATCGTGAGTGATGTGAGTTAATATTGGCAACTCTAAATTTACAAAATCAGCCAAACCCAATTCGGGTTACAAACTTTTTGGCCCATGTTTTTATTTCACTTAAATAAATAATTTTAATTTTGAACAAATTAAATAGATGAATTTTGTTTGTCAAAAGAAAAAAGAAGATAAATTTTGTTTTTTTTAAAGAGATAAATAAATTTTGTTATCTTTCTTTCATTATGATTGAATAATGTTTCCTTTTTTTCTTTCTTATTACTAATAGCAATATGCACACATAATTACTAAACTCATAAGAATTCTGTTAGTGAAATAAACTGATTGTATTCATTATTATAATTCTTCTTACATAAAATCATACAACTATCCCCTTATATATACATCATAAGGTAACCACTTTTTGTAACTTCCTAACATGAATGTGTAACTTCCTAACACAAATTGCATAGAATAACTGACTAGTAACTATATATTTATCTATTGTAACAAATTCCTAGGTTTGAATTGAAAACGCACCTGATTGAGAACAAGAATTGAAGATTGCTTTGGAACAGAGTTGTTTTCCACCCTTTTCTTTTCATGTTTTGTTTCTGTACGTGGGAGAGATTTGTTTATGTTGTCTGCTCTATTTGCATGGCTACTATGAATTTACTATATTACCCATTAACTAAACATAAGCTTTTTTTAAAATAAAAAAAAAAACTGAACATAGTTGTGACATAAATTATGGCTGTTGAAGAAAGATGAATGATATTCACACATCACACATACATATTCAAATTAAGTTGAGTCTACCAATGAGAAGCTCCCAAATTATATTCAGAGATTAGAGATTAGTCTCTTTAGTTCTTGAATAGGAGATGAGACGTCACTTTAGTCTTTGAATACGGATAAATTATAAAATAGTCCTTGTAGACTCTGTTAGTCAATTTAGTCCCTGAATGTAACTCCGTTAGTCATTTTAATCCCTAAAATGACCAACAGAGTTCACATTCAGAGACGGTTTTGCAATTTCTCTACATTCAGAGACTCCTTTCCTATAAGGACTAAAACGACTAATTCCACAAATTATATTCTCCTCCAAAACCAAAATTCCACGTGGAATGGTGATGATGTTGAAACCTCAAATACAAAGATGCTACATAGGTGAACAAAAAAAGTGGTCGAATCTTTAGATATCAACCACACACCTCTAATCACACTACAACACACAAACACAAACACTACTCCACTTCACTCTTCTATCATCAACCAACAATGGCAATGGAGATTAGAGCTATGGCTTCACTACCAACAACAAAACCTTCTCTTCCATCTCCTTCCACTTTACCTCACACAATCACCACCTTCTCAAAACCTCAACTTAGACGCATATCATTACCGACATCAACCACCATTTCACTACTTGCTCTTTTCACCCCTCCAAATGAAGCTAGAGCTGCTGTTAACATCTCCAAGGACCAAATTGTTTCTTCTCTCACCCAAGTAACTTTTTCTTCCAAAATTTCTAACTTTACCAAGTTCCTTCAATTCACGTGCATGCCCTTTAACTAGAAATGCATTTTTTTTTATGTAGGTGGAGCAGACTATTGATCAGGTTCAGGTGGTTGGTTCTGGGTTTTTGGACTCAGCACAACGTATTGCTGAAGCTGTAGGGAGTGCTTTGAAGCCTGGCTTCGATACCGCGTTGCCAATTGTGCAGCAGGCTGGACAAGAGGCCTTGAAAATTGCTTCTCCAGCTTTCTCTGAGGCGTCCAAGAAGGCTCAAGAAGCACTTCAGAGCTCTGGTCTTGATACTCAAACTGCTGCTAAGGTTTGCTTAATTCATTCTGTCTTGGGATTGGGACCGTTTGGATAATTAATTAGTTAAGCACTTATAGTATAAGCGATAATTATATTAGTGTTTATGTGTAAGCATAGAACAAAAGATAAAATAAAGCCAAATTCTTTTTATACAAGTTAGAAGTTGTTTTCATAAGTTATCTCGAAGAGCTTATGAATATAAGTTGAAAGCAACTTATCAACATGTCATAGGTTCTTTTCATAAGCTCTTTCAGAAAATCTCACAAGTGTTTGTGCTGGTAGATAAGCTCGAATCAATTCAAACATGCTCTTCCTATGTTACTTGAGACCAATTTTATCTGGATTATAATGACATTTGTTTTGGTAACATTTATCTGTGGCATCTGGCATGGCAATGTTAGTTAACACTTAGGGGAATGTAATGTTTTTGCAATGTTGAATTTGAGTCTTATTTGAGCTATAATGTGCTAAATAAACTTTTGGGATCCAATTTCCATAAACACACTCTTTTATGTCTTTGGTTTTATATGGTCACCGGTGGATAGAAAGCAATTATGAGGGCGAGGGTTGGTTTGAGGTCCATTTTTACACCATCACTTTCCATTGTACTACTAACCGCACCCTTAGCGGGTGGATAAATGTTTATACTGTCACATGCCTTTGGAGAGATTTGGGTTGATATACTTTCATGTGAACTGGAAAAGTTATTTTGGATTTTGAATCGTTCTTTTCAAATATCTAACTAGATGCTGCTATACTAGACACTTATAGAGATTTGAAGCTATATACAACTCATAGAATTTGCTTGGTTCCACTTTTGGAGGAGTCATAATTGATTTAAGATGTGTAGAACTAATTTCCACATATTTGAGTATTCTCAAGTAGAATTGATTTTGCCTTCAGAATTCATTCTAACTTAAAGCTAGAATTTACAGCTTTTGCAAAACCAAGTTAGTTTATCAATCTGATTCGGATATCATCTTTGATTCTAGACAGTGGCAGATGCTGCACAGCAAACAACCAAGGTGATTGAAGGTGCCAAGCCAATAGCCTCATCAACCATGGAAACTATAACTTCATCAGATCCTACCGTGATTGCTGGAACAGCTGGAGCACTATTCATTGCATACCTCTTGTTTCCTCCTATCTGGTCTGCCATCTCCTTCAATTTTCGCGGGTACAAAGGTACTACTACCCTTGACATGCTTTAATGCAAATTTTGTGCTTCTATATGGTTTTACACAAAGCCATCGTGGCCTTGTGAATTTTCAAGCTCCTTATGTCAAACAACATTTTTCTTTCTTTGGATGATGCATGTGTTTTCTTTGCAGGAGACTTGACACCAGCTCAAACACTTGATATGTTATGCACACAAAACTACATTTTGATTGATATTAGGTCAGAGAAGGATAAGGACAAATCCGGTATTCCTCGCCTTCCGTCTAGTGCTAAAAACAAGATGGTTGCCATTCCGTAAGTGTCTTCCCTCTATCTAGTACTCATAGTACAATTTGTATTTAGATTCTCGTGGAAATCACATGTTTGATGCAGTCGTGCAATCTAAACCGTTAAGTTAAGATCAGATGGCTCGCATTCCTACTTTAGTAAATGGAGTCCATATTGGTGACTGCATGATTGCTTGAATGCATGAAATCAAAATCCTATAAGGCTACAACATGAGCTATACAATCTTATTTATATGATATGATCAACCTGGTAGAATTGGTTGGAGGTAGTTTACAAGTTGGTTATCATTAAATGTAAATAAGTTAAGATTTGTTGCCTTAGTTATGATCACTGTATTGTGTATAAAGTGTATCCTATACTCACTGTAATCAACTTTTCTTATTTTATCAATTTCAATTAATCATAGCATGAGCATCACTTCTTATGGCTTTTATTTGAACTCAGATTGGAAGAAGTGCCAAACAAGATAAGAGGACTGGTAAGGAATGTGAAGAGAGTGGAAGCTGAAATAGCAGCATTAAAGATTTCATATCTGAAGAAAATCAACAAAGGCACCAACATTGTGATCTTGGACTCGTAGGTTTCCTTTCGAATCTATCTTATTATTAACTAACCATTTTCAGTTCACTATATGGTGGATGATTATCTACGAGACAGACACGAAACATGCCACCGACACTTAATAATTTGTGAAAATATAATTATCGAATGTAACCTCACATGTCGGTGTCACGTCAGTGTCACCGTCACGTTTCGAACATCTGAGACGCTTTCAATACTTATTAACTTTTTGGGTCATGCTTACTAGTTCCCCTGGGGCACTTGTTAGCATTTTCCTAACTTTTTTTATAGTGTTAATCAACTTCTGATTTTTGGATAATATGTATAATATAGGTACTCGGACTCAGCAAAGATAGTTGCTAGAACACTAACAGGGCTTGGATTTAAGAACACATGGATCGTTGGTGATGGATTTTCTGGAGGCAAAGGGTGGTTACAGAGTAGATTAGGAACAGATTCATATAAATTTTCGTTTGCAGAGGTGTTGTCACCATCCAGAATCATCCCTGCAGGTGTTAGAGGAGGTTTTGGAACAACCAGCAGGCAATCTACTCAGAAACTTCTACCTGGGGCTGACTGAAATTCTTTTTCCTCACTCAACATTGAACTCTCGCAAATATATATATGTGAATGTGTGCCTTGATTAATCAAGTCTTCGAAATTATATTCATTTGATTATTTCTTATATACATGTTAAAACCCTTTTAAACTCTTCCACGCGTGTACGCTTTGAGTAGCAACTTCGCTTGAGTTGCAATGCAATCCCCTGAAACTAGTGGCCGCCCCTCGTCATATCAGATACAGATAAAAATAATCAAGTTCCATGTTTTTTAATGGTGGTTAGTGAAGTAGCTGAACACTTCCTTGTTTATCAGTGTAATCCCTATGTTGATCCCTCCAGAAGACCCTAACTCGCCTTATAATCACTCCATCTCCATGTGTATACTTGACATTAAACATTTCATTAGAATATTGACAGAGGTTTGTTTGGGTTAATTGTGTATAGGCAGGAGATATCGGAAGAAAAAATGACAACAATTAGGCAGACAGCTAGGCACAATGGCCTAATGACTTGAAAGTGGATGTTAGAATTCTTTAAGGCTCCTCTTGTTTGGTACAGTCATGCATAATTATTTTTAAATAGGAATGAATAAAATCAACCATAGAAACCAAAGGATTTATTGTTGGAAAATTTGAACTTTTGGTTTATGAAGTCACTTTGGAGAGGTATGATTATATTCATTGATATTACCTCCTAGTCAAATAACACGAAACCTGCAAAAATCTAACGTTAATGTACACCATTGTTGTTAAATAAAGCAGTGTCAACATAAGAAAGTTTACATTCAGGTCTTCGAAACAACTTAGAAGCATAACCTAATATAAAATAAAATCGCTTGAACTTGGAACCAGGCAATTTACTGGATGATTGTATATTAGTTATACCTTTATATAAAGAACTATTTGAACCATTTGAATTAACACATAAAATAAAATCAATCTTTTAAAACTGAGATTGAACTGATCAGTTCATCCAGTTGAACTCCGACCAATTCACAAGTTGATTTGATATTTACTTATTTTAATATGGTTGAACCATATTGAACTTTCACATCCAAAAAAACCATATTGAACTTAAGCTGAATATGGTTGAACCAACTAATTCTTATTTTTATAATTGTATTTATTTATTTGTCACCCAGTTTAATGATTAATCCTCGTGAAAGTTTTTCATGTCGGATATCTGGTCTAATTTTAAAGCATTTGATAAAAATATATAAACTTGTGAAGATTTCATATGTTCTCTCGTCATAACAAAAATCATTTTTTCATCGATTGATTTTTTATTTTTTAAATGGTATGTTCGGGATTTGAGTCCCCGCTCTTGCATCAGGGAGGATCCAAAACTAATGTTATGGTGTGACTAAAATAGTAGTGTTAAAACAAAACAAAATATGTCCAACAAAATTAAAGAATTATTAGCTCATATCTATTTACAACCCTAACAATTGTTAATTGAAACAAAATGAGCCATCGGTCTTCTCGAACATTATATTCTTTTGATTGCTTTGGAAAAATGTCCATCTTTCAATTGCTCTGATAGACATAGAAAAATGTTGGTGTGGCTATAGCCACACTTAGCTTATAGAATCGTTCATGTTCTACATATATTATGTAATATCTTTTATTAATTAAGTTAAGTTTACGGGGCTAACAATTGAAAATTTTATCACTGAGTATTTAAATAAAAAAATTATAAAAAGTTAATAATTATTTTAGTCATGAACATGCAAAATAGTTGTTTAATATATCGAAAGTTTAAAATAGGGTATAATTATAATTGTTTAAAATAGTCCTTGAAAGAGTATTGTGGCTCTAACAATGGACTTAAAAAATAAGATTATTTATAGGCTAAATTGCATTTTTGGTCCCTTAACTATTTAGGTAGTATTACTTTGATCCTTTAACTAAAATTCGATTTATTTTAGTCCCTTAACTTCTCTTTGTTTCACATTTTGATCCTTTCGATTAGTTTTAATTCAAAAACGTTAGGTTTTCTTCATCTTCTTCTCCTCTTCTTCATCTTCATATCATCTCCATCAACCTTCAACAACAAGAATCCCAGAAAAATTCCATAAAAAATGAAGAAAACCTAACGTTTTTGAATTAAAACTAACGGAAAGGACCAAAATATGTAACGGAGAGAAATTAAGGGATCAAAATAAATCGAATTTTAGTTAAGGGACCAAAATGATACTACCTAAATAGTTAAGAGACCAAAAATACAAATTTAAAAAAAGGAATATGTGGTAGTTTGCACACGGCGCAGTCTAGCATTGGAGGTGTATTACACACTAAAATAAACACGTAATCTGCTATCGTTACTGTTCCTCCCTCTTGCAGAACGAAAGGAAAAGAACGTGTTCCTTTTCCCGGCGACTTCAACAACATGCTCTTCAATTAGGGTTTTGGGAAATAACTCTTCTGCAATTCACTCTCTCAATTACAACAGCAACAAATAACGCTGCTCAACATGGTTTCACTTTCACTTTCACTTTCATCTCCCAATTTCGCCACCGCTTTCCTCTCCAAAAAACTACTGTACTCCTTCTTCCCCTTCTTCCTTAATTCATTTATCGCTTCATTTTTCATATTAATCACTAATTCAACTTCCATATTAATGTTTTTGGATTCATAAAAATTATTAATGAATTTGGTTTTCTGCAGGCCCCTACAGGAAAATACAAGGAATCCGACAGCGTTTCGCCATGTTTCGTTTCGTACTAAGTGCGCAGTCGATACACCATATGGAGGAGGTATCACCTACGTTTTATCTTCGAATTTATACGAATATTTGAAATATTGTTACATGAACAATTTCATCATATTGGATCATATGTATCACATATTCATTATCTATAATAACAGAAGATGTCATAATTTCGCATATTAAGCTCAAAGATAGACCATTTATATTTGAAGCTCTCTTAATTAGTTGGTCTACACTTTTTCTTACACCACCCCTTTCCATGTCTAATGAATTGGTCAAAATTATTTAATAAAGCTTCTATGGGTTTACAAAGTGCTGATTCATATTGTAATTTCCCTCCAAAAGGTTTTTGAATGCTATTATTATGGTTTCTCTGCTACCTTACTTCCATTGAGTTGTGGAAGTGTATCTCAAACAGTGAACTTTTGTTTAAAATGCACCGGCTTTTAGTTTTGCACTAGTTGTAAGCAAATAGTAAGGGCCTATTTAAGAGTTTAGGAGGGGAGGGCTTGAAAATAGTGCTGTTAAATAGCGGTCATGGCGGATTTGTGCCAGCCGCCATAGCAATTTGTGAAGTGCCACCTACCATGGAGGCACCATAGGTTGCAATCCCGCATTTATATGTGGAATTTTATCCATCCACCATAAACTGCCAAACACCACTGACAACATTGGTTCAAGCTGGATTTTCTAGTTCATAAGCTCAAGCTTCTGAATTTTTTACTTAAGTCAAGATTCCCTTGCTCCCACCCTCCTTTTTCTCCTTCAGGATGTTACAATGATCCCTTAACATTTGGCATATAATATATATTAGTGGACAGTTCTATTTTCAATGTTTAAACTATAAAATATTTGAAAATTCAATTGCCTAGAATTTATTTTTATTTATAAGACATTCGGCGTCATTCCCTAAACATTTCATAGTGCATGTTGAGAAGCGAAAAAGGCTTTGATAAGTATGCCTGTAGGTTGTTTTTTGGGGAGGGGGGAATGGTGAGTACTTAAGTTGCAAAAGCCCAAGCTACGACGTTATTTCATGAAACAAATTCAACTATAAGGATATAGGGAAGGCAAGCGGGGGGCACTATAAAATTTCCATTGAATTGGGAGAGTGCTCCTGACCAGCCAAAATATCAGGATTGCATTTTCAATCTCCAAGTTTAGTTGGAGCCAACTGTCACTCTGTCAAAGAGGAACTTGATCTTTGATTTGATGGTCATAGTAATGAGTGGTAGAGCAGTCATGTTTGCGTAGATTAACATTTATATTCCTTTCTTGGTTGAGAATCTTGTGTCAGAAAAAGAAAAAAAAGCAACTTAAGATCTAGTATTTGATCTCAAGCACAGCATTAGATTTACTAGTTTTATGTCTTTTTCTGGTAGCTAGCTGGGTAGTTTGAAATTTCCTTAGCTTTAACATGATTTTTGGATCATTGCATCGTTATTATTCATATAAAATCATGAAGTCTGTGTTTTTGCTACTTAGTTACACTACTCTGTCTTCTATTTTCCACCTTATGGAATTTTTGCTACTTAGTTACACTTCTCTGTCTTCTATTTTCCACCTTATGGAATAAATGAATTTATATGTGCACACATGTGCACCCTTTTCTACAGGTAATGTCTCAAAATTCCCCAGAGTTAGTGTTTGGGATCCTTACCGACGCCTTGGTGTTAGCCGTGATGCTTCTGAAGAAGAAATTTGGGGGTCAAGAAATTTTCTGTTGGAACAGTATGCTGGACATGAGAGGAGCGTAGAATCAATAGAGGCTGCTTTTGAAAAAATATTGATGGCTAGTTTCGTACAGAGGAGGAAAACAAAAATTAATTTGAAAAGCAAGTTGAAGAAGAAAGTTGAGGAGTCCCCACCGTGGGTCAAGAGCGTGCTAAACATTGTTGAATTTCCACCAACAGAAATTATCCTCAGAAGATTGTTTCTCTTTGCCTTCATGGGTGGCTGGAGCATTATGAATTCTGCCGAGACTGGACCTGCTTTTCAGGTTTGGTTTGAATTTCTTTCATTATTTCTTTCTGTGCAGTGTATAATCAAATGCACGACTCTTGAAAACAAAACTGTATTTTATATTTGAAAAACACAGGAGTATAGGAAATTGCGACTATTCCACTTGAAAATTATTCCTCCAAAAATGTAGAAAAAAAATGGTATATGTTCACTTGGCAATTGATGTTAATTTCTCAAATTGGGGGGTGAATTGGAGTTGTTCTGCATACTGAATGGTTAAGTCGTCTATAAAGGGTGGACACTCTTTCTTCCTAGGCTTTAGGATGCCTGATGTACTTGTCAACTAATCATACCTTGCCAATAAGACTTTAGTGACTGCTATCTTTGATTATCAGTAAAGGCTGTAAATGAATTTCAGATAAGCCATTGGGCTGGCCATGTCTTGTGGCTATCATACTTTCAGGTTATGGTGTTTAACACTTTAACAATCAAACATAGTTTTATGACTTACCTTTGTTTATACAAGTCTATAATCTTCCTTCTGTTAAGGTAAATGTGTTTGAGGTTAGAACAATTTAATCGTAAGGTTCATGTATTAAATGGGACATTATTGAAAAAATAATTTTGGTTGCTTTCTCTTTCTCTCTCTGCCATGTGCCTGAAAAATTGCATATTGACAGTACTATTCTCTTGCTATATAGGTGGCAATCTCTTTGGCTGCTTGCATATACTTCCTTAATGAAAAGACGAAGAGTTTGGCTAGAGCTTTCGTTATCGGGTGAGTGGTATAACTTGCTTCGACTTGTGTTTTTCCTTTAATTATTGTTAACCATTTATTTTCCTTTATTGCACAATTATAGGTTTGGAGCTCTTGTGGCTGGATGGGTCTCTGGTTCATTGCTGGTACCCAATATTCCAACAATGTTGCTACGCCCTACTTGGA
>Ga0099826_10002183_pt1 | contig 12467 bp, 7 predicted proteins | sample Mtrugardesep15_FD_76830 | JGI IMG/M metagenome (GOLD analysis project Ga0099826, IMG submission 76830) | Root nodule microbial communities of legume samples collected from California, USA - M. trunc garden sep15 | ecosystem: Host-associated > Plants > Roots > Nodule | place: USA: California...
AATAATAATAATAATAAGAAGGAAGGAAATTCTTCAAAAAAAAATAATAAGGAAGGAAATAAAGTGTGCAAAATAACTCGTAGCTATATACACTGTTTAGAGATCATAACAAGGAAATGCTTCATAATTTATAGCTATATATACTGTTCAGGTGAATGCTCTCATATAACATCTCCAAATTGAAATTGAAATTGAAAAAGGAGAAACAAAGAAAATGAGAGGAAACATAGTAGCAGGGTCCAAATTATCGTTGTTATTAATAATGATGATGATGGTTACGATAGTAACATCAGCTTCACTAATTAACTATGGTGATGCATTGACAAAAAGCATTTTGTTTTTTGAAGGTCAAAGGTCTGGTAAATTGCCACCTTCTCAACGTATGACATGGAGAAAAGACTCTGCCCTTCATGATGGATGTGATATTCTTGTAAGTAAATTCTCTATATTTTTTTTTTGTTAAACATGCGATTTTTATGGATAAGGGTTATGATAACGGTCTAAATAAGGTCTGACAAAAAATTGTTACGAGTTCTTAGTGGAACTCCTATTTTCTATTTTTTATGTCAAATTTTAACTATGTTTTACTTATCTCCGGTTGAACTCTAAATGATCAACTCCGGTTTATCGAATTCTCACAATAATTTTCATAGTACTAATTTTTAGGTGTATCTTTCACTCTATTTGATTACGCATTAAAATCTTAAGGAGTTATTGATCCGAACCATCATATATAAATTTCGATGGTTCACGCTTTAATTGTCTATATTTATTCCTTGATTTAATATGTTAATCAAATATTTGATTTGCTAATCTTGATTTGTATTCCAAACCCAGATGAACATGGTTGGTGGTTACTATGATGCTGGTGACAATGTAAAATTCAATTTCCCAATGGCATATACAACTACCATGTTGGCTTGGAGTGTCGTGGAATTTGGAGATCTCATGGATCATGATTTGCAACATGCATTGGAATCAATTCGTTGGGGAACTGATTATTTCCTCAAAGCCACAAAAAGACCAAATATTGTTGTAGCACAAGTTGGCGATCCCATTAGTGACCATGATTGTTGGGAAAGGCCAGAAGACATGGACACGTCTAGGACAACCTATTATTTGTCCGCAACGAGACCCGGTTCGGAGGTTTCAGCCGAGATAGCGGCCGCGCTTGCGGCGTCATCCATTGCATTCAGAAACATTGACCGTGGATATTCTAGGATTCTTCTTGCTAGGGCTAAACGGGTAAACATGTATTTCATTGTATTTTTGCTATCAATCTTGGAAAAGTTTATTATATCTTATAATTTAAAAAAATGTTAATTCCTATACTTTAGGCCAAAGAATGTTATTTCTCAAATTGGTGAAAGTGTATATTTGGCAACAATTTATTTCCATTGCTAATATTTTATTTCTCAAATTGCAACTAATTATTATATCTCTATAATAATATTTAGGTATTTGACTTCGCAAATTATCACCGTGGGTCTTACAATAATGCCATAGGTTCTGGAGCATGCCCCTTCTATTGTGACATTAATGGATACATAGTATGACTTTCATGATCTTAATTCATACAAAAATATGAAATTCGTCACTAATTCAATTACATAATTAAAGACGAATTTTATACCTATTCTCTCTAATAATTTTTTATGGTCTTTTGCTTGTAACTTAATCATTATTATTTATATTTTTTGGTTGCAACGAAATTCAGGACGAGTTGATTTGGGGTGCAGCATGGTTGTACAAAGCAAGTAATGATGAATATTACATGAACTTTGTAAAATCAAATATACAATCCATACAATCCAATGAATTTGGATGGGATTCCAAGCATGGTGGCATTAATGTGCTTGTTTCACATGTTAGTCTTACTTTGCATTATCTCTCTGATTTTTTGGACAAAATTATTAATCAGTACCTTGTTTATTTTTTTTTCTTAAGGAAAATCAGTATCTTGTTTTAGCATGTTAAGTGTTATCTCTTTTATTTATTGATTTATTAGATATTTAAAAGTATTTTTTTTTGTCAAATAACATGATTTAAACTTCAACCCACGTATATATTATACAATGTTCCTACAAACTCATCTATGCTTACAGGAAAATTGTATAATATTATGTTTAAAAGAATTATATTAATAAGTGTGAGTAGACATGACAATAAAACCGATAGCCAAGATTACCCGTCCAAACCAACCTTGATTTGACGGGTTTTCTCTACTTTGACTAGATTTGGAAACCCTGATTTAAAAACACGGGTAAGAGGGTTATAGTTACCCTCCCCAAACTCGTACCAAAACACGTCCCATTGTAGAAAATTACTTTATCATCTATTGATATTTAACACGTTATAAAATTTGCAATTGCTATTTAAACAACTAATCAATTCATTTAGTCAAGGAAATATTCAAATGAGCATATTGATAAATAATTCAATACAACATTGCCCTCGAGGCAAGGAAAAAAAACTTATTTTTTTTATTAAAAAAATGATTAACTATGTGGACGAGAGATGTGATTCAATTTCTCATCCTCGTTAGATATAAGTAAGGTAATGCGTACGTATATAAGAAGGGACGGAAAGGTAAAACCCGTCTTCATTCCGCCTTAATGCTCACACCAAAAGATATATGTTGACTTGCAGTAAAGTTCACGTAAACTCTAATCGAACAAAAACATTATTTTCACACGAATTTTTATTTGTTAATTTATTTGTTGCACAGATTGATACGAGTAAGAAACAATTAATTATTAGCTTATATGAGTCATAAATTTTTTGAAATCTAGCTTTGTTCTTCCAATTTTGGCAGTGGGTGATGAACGATCCATCAAACCAGAGTCCTTTCATTTCCAATGCAGACAACCTTATATGCTCTTTGTTGCCCAATTCACCAACCAAATCAGTCACGTTCTCCAAAGGTAACATTATATAGTTAGTTAAAGCTACTGTAAAAACATATGTTTAAATTACATAAATTGATCAACATACATATATCTTATACAAAATAAAATATAAGTAATCATTTTATTTACTTGAGTTTTGGGTGATGATTGTTTAGGTGGTCTTTTATTCAAAACTGGACCGAGTAACCTACAACATGTAACAGCATTGTCTTTTCTGTTAGTTGTTTATGGACGCTACATGGAAGCTAACAAAAAAATAGTAAACTGTGGGAATATTGCTGCCAAACCATGCGATCTCATTAATCTTGCCAAATCACAGGTAATTAACAATTGTTGAAATAAAAGTACTATTTTATTCGAGTATCCCGATTATTGCAATTTTAGTCCTCTATTTTTTTTAACTCCTAATTTTATTTTTGATGTTTTATGCCATATACAATGAAGGGTTCCTTGGTTTTTCTCTCAATTTCCCATCACCTTATACAATAAAAAAGGTGATGGGAAAATCTTGTTTACATAATACATTTTCTAAATAATTTTTTTAAATTCTATATTGTTGAAGGTGGACTATGTACTAGGAAACAATCCACTAGGAATGTCATACATGGTTGGGTATGGACAAAAGTACCCTCAGAAGATACATCATCGTGGTTCAACTTTACCATCATTGGATGTACACCCAAAACATATGGGGTGTCGTGACGGAGACAAATATTTCCAATCATCAACACCTAATTTCAATGTATTAATAGGTGCAATTGTTGGAGGACCGGCAAATGATGATTCTTATCAAGACTCACGCTATAATGTTTCTCAATCGGAGCCAACTACATATATCAATGCTCCTTTTGTTGGTGTTTTAGCCTACTTCAAAAAATATTAGTATTTTTTTTTTAGTCAAATACAATTTGCGATCGTTCAAATTTTTGTAACATATAGACAATTTAGAGTTTTTAGTTCTACATTGATCATTTATATTTTTAATGATTTACATTGTTACCATTTTAATGTAACTCTGTTAAAATAAATATTATGCTCATATGGTAATGTTGATGCTCATTTGGCATATGCAAATTAACGAATTTGTTATAAATATTATTATCCCAACACTTCGATTTTCAAAACGAAAGCATTTTTTTTTCTTTTTAAAACAACTCAAACCCTTGCAATAAAGGATTCACGGCCGTCTTTAATTTAAAATCGGAGTAATTAAAACATTTCAAAAGCATTTTTCATAATACGATCTGAATCAAATAACACATTTTATAAAACAATTTTAGGCAATGAGCTTTTAATATCAAATCATGCACTACGAAAAACATAAAATAGTGTTTCAGTGTTCATTCTCATGGTAGTATCATTTATAACTTTGCCAAAACAAATGTAGAGAAAATACACAAGACTCTGCAAGTAAACCTCTATGATGATCCTTATCTCTGAACTGAGATGACATGGTACAAGAACCCACCAATGACATCAAACCTGACTACCAAAATGCTACACCTCCGAAGCCTTTGTGATTGTCACAAAGCACACTCCCTATTTGGATGTGGGGAAAAACCCGATCGACGGATTAAAGTAAAGGGTCACGATCTAAAAACATCATAAAACCACCATTCAACTTCATTTTAATCCATTCAAAATTTTAAACAACCATGTCAGCTCCGGGTGAAATTTTTAAGGTTTCAGAGCTATAAAACCACCATTTTTTACAACCACTTAACAATGACGGTTTGAAGCGGCGACGACGGCGAAGAGAAAAGTTTGACTGAGGGTGATTTATGTTACGTGATGTGGAGCAAAAGGGGAAGAGTGCGCCGGTGGATGGAGGGAAAAGTGCGGCGGTGGCAGCGGCGATGAGAGGGAGAGGCTTTCTGAGAAGGAAGAAGGAGAGTTTGTATGCACGTAGGATTTGTATCAGAGAAGAGAGCGCGTAGTACTTTTTCTCATTAAAGAATTGTTTTTTCCATAGCATTTAATCACTGTTGTTGATTTTATTTTTTCCACATGTCACACATCTATGACTTGAAATGAGGTAAATTGAGGAAACCTAAATGGAGCAAAGATTGACTCGGAGGAGGTAGGGTGGCTTGCGGGTTTGGATAGAGAAGAGAGAGAAAATTTGTTGATTAATGAGTTTTGTACCACAAACATATTATCTACAGTAGGTGGATCGGTTTGAAATTAAACCAGACCCGGTTCTCGCAGTTTAAAGCACCACGTAGAATTGTCTCCTTACTCAAAAATCACTATTCATTCTCTAGTATTTTCTTTTCGAAAATTTCTCAACTAACAACTCTAATATCACTGAATTCCCAATACGACATCTCAATGAGAAATAAATTCCCTGAGTGAATATAATGACTCCCAGGGTCCATTAATATTTCATTAGCAGGTGAACTCATAATTGATTCTACCTAGATTTTCAAACTCACAAAAATTCTCATCAAGCTTAAGAAAACACAGAATCATGCATTTCATATAATGCAAGTCACAAAAACATATTCATTTATTTTTTATGCTTAACAAACATTCTGAAAGTCATACACAATCACATAGAGTAGAAAAACAACATATGTGAGTAAATTTTAGATCTCACATAGTTAACTTGCTTAACCAGTTTCTCATTCCAAATAATAGCTTTGAAATCAAAATAACTTGTCGACAAAAAGCTCATTTCCAAAATTTTAAAAAATATAAAGGGACCATCTTTCCATTCTAACAATGGATAAATATAAATTCTTGTTCGTTTAAAAATTTAAACAACAGATAAATGCCGACAACGTCATGACATCTCATAAGTTCATTTATTAACAAAGAAAACATCAAAACAAATACAAAGCCCTAAATTTAGTCGCAGCTAAATTACGGGTCTTACAATATTCGGATGTCCATAGAGCAGTTAGGTTATTGGGTCATACTATTAGCTCATGTATAGTATTTTGTTTGTTCCTCTACTCATTGATGCTTGTTTCTGAAGCCATTGTATTTCTCTATAAATAGAGCTCACATGTGATCTAATTGGATATCACAAGAGAATATAGAATACTTCTTGCTCTTATCTCTTCCTCTCATCTCTATTCTTGTTCATATTTCTCATAGAGTAGTTGACTGAGTTGATTAACATTAATTACGTATTAGGGAGGGAAAATGAGTATGATTAGCACCGTTTTCAATTGTCATTGTGACATTTTTGTATGAGAGAGAAAGTGAGGAGTTTGAAAATAGAGTTTGAATCAACGGCTGTGATTAAGTGTGTGATTGGGAGATTAGATTAGCAATAATTGCATGTTTAGGAGGGAAAAATGCAAGAGATTAGGGCAAACATGCTAGCTCATCAAGTATAGCTTTTATAATAAAGGATATAGAGTGATTGAATTTTTCTCTAGATGCTTCACCTTGAGTAATTAATACGATGAACAACAAATGAGGGGTATAAGTCAACATCAATCAATGCGATGCCAAAGGAGGGGTATAGGTCAACAACAATTAAAGCAATGCCATAAGAGGGAAATTTTTAGGTTAGAATTAGGGTTAAGTATAACTTGACCAATTAAAATTTATAAATAAGAGATAAGAGATCTAACTTCTTATTATGTATTGTATCTATCTTATTTAATGAACTTAAATGAAACATTGTTTTTAATGGAAATATGTATAATTAATACATTGAAATTTGAAATATTTGATTTAAAATATTTAAAGAGTGACCCGGCATTTGTTAAATTGATTTTTATTTTTTCTTTTGTTTTTTAGAGTAAGAGAAAAAAAAATCATTACTCCCTCCGTCCATATTAGATGTCACATTAGTGTTTTGCACGAGTATTAAAAAAACATTAATAGTGTTGATTTTAATGGAGAAATATTGATCATTTACTAAAACATTTTTATTAAGTATAGTTAGTGGGGTAATTATATGATTGAAATCCAATAAATAATATTATTTTAGTAAAAAAAAAAAATAAATATTGTATTTGAATGGTAAAAGAGCCAAATAATTTGAGACAAATAAAATTATAAAAGAGTAGTGTTTAGACGGGCACGAAATACCTGTATATCCGCTTTTCTTATTGTGCTGATAGGTATAAATTATGAACAATAAATTTTATGAAATAAATTATAAGTATATATAATAAATATTTTACATTTTTATATCGTAACAAACTAAACTTTTTTAAACATGTAACAAATTAAACTTATTTTTTGTATGATACCAACAAATATAATATAAATTCATATTTTGTTGAACGACAACTATAAAATAATATTCTTTCCCTCAAAAAGAAAAATATAAAATAATATTCTTGTTGTCAGTCAAATTAGTTTTCACCTAATTGCAAGCATCAAATTGTCTATATATGTCGTCGATATGTTTTCATTGCTAAATAATAATTTCTTCCCACTACATTGTACTACTAAGCTTCCGATTTGAAAATTGAAAACAAAGAAAAAGAAAAAGAGAAAATGCAGCAAAGAAAATCAACGTTGGGAAGACCTTCAGGAACCGATGGTTCTGATTATTCCTACCGTATGGTTGTTGATTCAAGTCAGTATTTCCATTCTCCAATTCCCCTTTTTCTCTCTCTAAATTGTTAATTTTATATCAAATTAACTAAACTGTGCTTAATTCGTTTTTATGTTTTGTTAATTAGGGTATCAACTTGTTGCAAAGGGGAAGAAACGTCTCTCTGTGTTATTTATCATTGAGGTATCATTAATTTTCTTTTATAGTTTTTTTAGTTTTTCTTTTATATAACACTTATCGTAGAAAAGATGGTGGAAACTCGGCTTAGGTGGTTTGAGCGCGTAGAGAGAGGATCGGTAAATTATGTAGTTAGGAGAATAGATCAGTTGGACGGTATTCTAATTACTAGGGTCCCCATATCACTGACCCAATGCATATAATCCTCGCTACTCGAGGATGGACAGAGTACTTCTGGTGTGCTCGACCACACAGGAGCGCAGATCCGTTAATTAGGATCGTTGATGTGATCCCTATGTAAAGAGGGTTTCGCGCCACGATGAAGACAACAGACACATTGATTGGAACTGGACTAATCTACCGGTTTCTTTATTTGTGTTTTAAGTTGGTTTGGAAAGGTAGTGTTTTTTCTGGTTTGTATTCATGTTAGCATAGATATACATGTGGTTTTCTGCTTTTTGCTTGTCTGGTATAGGCTGAGCGCCTGAGCTTTAGATTTATGTTGTGGACAAGGGGGTTCTTAGAATGTGTTTTATTTTTCTGTTGTAGTTTCGGCTTTGTACCTTGTTTCGATCGTTCTATCTATGTAGTTTTCTGTTCCGATAACGTCTTTGTGATCGGAAATTGGGGGTTATTAATAGAAGTTCAGTTTTTCAGAATCTTAAATGTGGGTCAAATCCGTCTGTGATAAAGATTAAAATATCCCTAAACATTGTCTGTATAAGGGCTAATTTGATCTATAGTTTTGATTTTAAAGAGCAAATCAACATTTTCAATTTTTCAGGAACAAATAGGTCTCTGTATACTTTGCCTTAGACTTAGTTGGGTATTTACTCATATTAGTATACGCCTGTTTCAGAGGCATAGAGATAAAGACAATTGGAATACCGTGGAATTGAGAAAACATTGGAGACAAGTTTTTATTTAGAAAAGATTTCTAGCTGAAATTACTGAACGTAACAGGTCTATATTGGTTAATTATGCTCCTTCCCTTGCAAGAAATGTGTATAAAAAGTTATTAATTGGCCGAGTTTTTGGTCCAGTGTTGCAACAACTCAACAATACATATTTATTTTCCTGCATTGGAAGTTTGGCATATTTGTGAAGACGAGATAGTACCAATTGGATTAACTTGAATATTTGACGTTAGTTATGTTCAATGAAGAATGGGTATGAATTATTATAAAAAACTCAATATGGTTAGACTGTTTTGTTCTGCTCCTCAAAATACATTTGACTAGTAAAGGAACTATCTTAGTAAGGAAGTTTCAGTAGCCAGCCGGGAGTAGTTGTATGTTGTAACATTCTTAGCTTTCCAAATGACGTAGTCTATTTGTTTGTTTGATGTTCATAGCCATGCAATAATCTTATTTTTATCTTTAGAATTTTTTGCGACAAAGAATGAATCACTATATTGTTTCTACTGCCATCTTTATTTTTGTCGTGTATAGATCTGAAATTTTAAATTGTACCCTGCAGGCTTTGTTTCTGTTAATAGGAGTGATATTTGCATTTTTCCCAAGAATAAAAGAGGATACACCAAATACAGTTGCCATTTCATCTGTTATTGCTAGTGTTGTTTTGTTGATCATTGCCGATATAGGTTGCTAAACCTTGAACTTTATTATTTTATTGATTTTTTTTATATATGAACCTTTAAATTGAGCTATCTCTGTCAATTTTGTGTGAAAGGTAGAAGACGAAGCCGGTCGAGTTTATTGAGATTATATGCCGTTCTATCTTCCCTAGCATTGCTTCTATTCGCTGCTACTCTTGCTAACCAGTATTCCCTGCTGAAGGTAAATATGTCAATAATTCATTGAAGTTTTATAAGAAAATGCTTCCTTTTACAGGATATTTGATGAATAATAAAAATGTTGTAAGTTTTTCTCTGTATACTCCTTTATTCCATGCCTTCTACTCTCTAAAGTGTAACTTGCATTTCAAACAACCCAAATCCCACATTGACACATGCAATCATATATAGGACTGTTCAAACAAACTTAAAATCTGAACCAAACCAAACTGCACTAAAATTAACTGAACATTTCTGTGAGTTATGAACCGAATATGTTTTAGAAACAGTTCACTAACCTGACCGAACCCAAATAACCGTACTTAAACTGCATAACACTCAATTATTTTCAAGTTTCAACAGTTCATTTTCAAAACTCAAATCACATTACTAATCAGATTTCTCATTTTCAAGAATCCTATGTTGTACGAACTTTATATTCTTCACAACCATCATCGTGAATCCTAAATTTTGTGAACCCTCATCAAGTTTGAAACCTAAATCAAGATCTAAGATCTGCCTACATTTACATGTTCCACCAAGTCACAAACTAATTTTTGCAACCATGCCACCATTCCGTTTGGGAACTCATTTCTGCAACCATGCCATTTACAAATTTTAGATCCTGCTTCGAGTTTATGCAATTAACTGATACTCAGTTTCTTCGTTTATGCGTCTTTGCGGAACTCATTTCTTCATTTTCGTTTCTTTGTTGAACTTGTTTCTGCATCTTCATTTCTTCGTTGAACTAAGTTCTGCATATCTTTGTTTCTTAGTTGAACCCGTTTAGGACAAATTATAAATGGTTCAGTACTTCAGTTCTGTTTTATTGAACCTTTTTGACAGTTTGGTTAGGTTTTGTGAAGAAAACTACACCATGAACAGGCCCTATCTAATCATATTACAGTCGAGTACATCAGTACACTGAATGAATTGCATCTGCAGCAGCATATGCTTGTATAGAGATCAGGGTATGAAAATGTTATAATTTGATCACAGGTTTTGACATGTTCCCGACAATTCGCTATACTAAGTGTTCAATGGCCGCTACTGGAAGTCTGTAGTTGAGCGGTTTGCTGTGGCAGCTGTAGTGTCCACAAAAGAGGCCCAAATTGCAGTCATTTGCGGTCGTAACGGCTGCTAAATGCTTGTTTTAATTGCCATTTTTCCGGATTTGAATGTTGTTGCTCAATCACCTTGAGTCTTACATGCATTATCCCACTATAGTGCTTTTTAGGGCAGCAGCTACACGCTGGTTTCCGAGGCTGATAGCTTTATGTCTTCATTGTAGTTCAGCTACAACATATGCATATTAATTTCAAATGCATTTGCTACATAAATTTATTGTATAGTTCACTTTTCCTCAGTTCTGATTGTATGGAATCTCTTCCGTAGGTTATCCATTATTTTAGTAATCGGGGAACAAGCAGTTTTGATGCTGATTTTCCTAGTCTTCAAACTGGTAAAGATTTCTTTCAAGTTCTAAATATTTTGTTCATGTACAAATCGGTGTCACAACATTTCTCTTATAACTTGACTTTACGCTATACAGGTTTGTTGGTATATATACTCACTTTTTCGCTGTTCAAGATTAGTACCATCAAAGCAGTTGTATTCCTTCTTTTTAACATGACGCCTCCCAAGAAAGCCTCTTAGCCTCATGGTCATGGATTTCCTTCCCCATTGATCTGTATGAGTTTATCTACTTTGAGTGATTGAGGGAATCTGACTTAAGCTCATGTAGATTTTTCCCTGCAAATCGTTTCAATGACTGCTTTTTGTATGCAAATTTTTGTTTTTGTATTTGAGTTATCAGCTAAGTCTAGAGCTCCTATTGAACTGTTACATCGTATCATATATATATGAATCCTGTTGAGCTCCCTATTGAACTAGTAATGATATTTATTGTGCTTGGATGGTGAGTTTCGGAGGGGATGATTTCTTTTCTCTTTTAAATTACAGACACCAAGAGTAAAATAAGAGTAAAAAAATTAGTTTTTTGTTTGTTTGTTCAGTAGTGTAACATTTCATTAGCTTTTTTGAACACAACATTGCAACATTTCATTAGCTTTTTAGATGGAGTAATAAAAAATTTCATAGTCATTATTTTTGGGCAACTTTTATAAATTTTAAATTTTTTTTGGCCAAATTTGAAAATTTAAATTTGGGGTCAATTTGTAAATTTCAAATTTTTTGAATGGTCAAATTATAATTTTTTAAAAATTGAGGGGCCAATTTGTAATTTTTTGGAAATTTTTTGAGGTCAAATTGAAATTTTTAAAAAATTTGAGGGGCCAATTTACAAATTTTTAGAAATTTTATAACTTGCTATATTTAACTCGTTTGCTCGAATCATATATTTGGAAAGTTTAATCATATAATTGTATAGTCCGTCCTTTCTAAAAAATGTTGAGATTTTGATTTTGATTTTTTTTTTCTCTTCTTTATTTCTTAAAAAGGCTACATCTGCCCTATACTATGTCTAAATTATATAACTTTTTAGACTTTATCTTTATTTTTTTTTTTGAAATAAAGAAAAATGCTAAATGAACTTAATAAATAATTGATTAATTTCTGCAAAGATTGGTTGGAGTGTTGTGATAAAATTGATCTCGCGTTTGATTATCACCTTCAACATAGACTAATAAATTAACAATTAATTGTTATATTCATTGATATTTAAATAAATATCAAATTTTACGTTGTAAATATACTTTACTTACTCTTTAAGTTACTTAGAGAATATAATATAGAATATTCCTTTTGCTAGAGCTGTCAAAACGGGCGGCCCGGCCCTAAACGGGCCGGCCCTAATGGGCTTCGGGCTTTATCGGGCCGGGCCAAAAAGCCCGGTTGAAAAACGGGCTTGTAATATACTACTCGAGCCCGGCCCTACACGGGCCGCGGGCTAACGGGCCGGCCCGTATTAAAAATTACATTTTTATATATAAAACAAGTATTATAAAATACTCCTATAATTTTTTTTATAAATAATATTTTTAATATGTTTAAATAATGTCTAGCACAAAAATAAATTGTAAATATTTTCGTACACTAGTCG
>Ga0099826_10002184_pt1 | contig 12464 bp, 3 predicted proteins | sample Mtrugardesep15_FD_76830 | JGI IMG/M metagenome (GOLD analysis project Ga0099826, IMG submission 76830) | Root nodule microbial communities of legume samples collected from California, USA - M. trunc garden sep15 | ecosystem: Host-associated > Plants > Roots > Nodule | place: USA: California...
ATATATATATATATATATATATATATATATATATATATATTTGGATTGCTTAAGCAATAATGATATATGTACATGTTTAAAGTCTCTCTTATTATTAACATATTTTATATATCACATCAGTTTTTTTTTCCTCAAGGTGTAGAATAGAAATGTGTATTTATTAAATATTTTTCTTAACACAATGAATCATAAATTTAGACGATGAAGTAAAACTGGATAATTGACAAAAGATTAAATAGTTGATATTGACACTTAAGTATGTCACACCATATGTTAAGGTTTTGTCTCTTTTAGGTGTAAGTTATTCATGGTTTTGTCTTTTATAAAAAGTGTCTCGTTGAATGAGGAATGTGAGTGTTGCATATAAATTATCATTGTCTCAATTTTCAAGCAATGTAAGACTTTAAGTTGTATCAAAACAAGTATCCTCGAGTCGAGGTTAAGGGAAAGTTCATGGATATCCTTCCCATTGAAGTTGACAATGTTCACCTTGAAGTACGTCACACCACCTTATGTGATATTGTTCGCTTTGAGTATAAGTCCTTCATAGTTTTGTCATTTATAAAAGGTGTCTCGTTGGATTGAGAGACGTGAATGTTCTATATAAACTAACATTTGTCTCGATTCTCAAACAATGTGTGACTTTAAGGTGTATCAAAACAATATTTAACAATTAGAAAGGAAAAAAATTAACATTTCGAGCTTCTAATTTTGTAAAGGATTGATATCACTCTTGTTGTCACTTGACCAAAAGGAATCCATTTAATAATGGTTTCACACAATAAAGAAGAGTGGCTAGTAGCCTATATATATAGAGCATCCAAACTTGATGCTAGTCTCACAATCTCCTACAATAGTTCATTTTCAATTATCGCTTTAATGTTATTTACAGTTCTCCTATTTTTTTATTACAAATAAAAAACTATCACTCTTCGTGACCTTGGCACGATATTAATTACTCTTGCGGGGAAAGGAAGGGCCTACCGTCCTAGCTATGATGGCTCAATGTTGGGCAAGATTTGGGTTGAAGGTTACTACTCATAACAGAAAAGTCGTAGTAGTTGAACAATTCATGTAGCCGTGTGTATCATAAATGGAAAAAATTGGTTTCTTCTGCGATAGATACAATATATACTGGCCAGCCATTGATTTTTTGTTTCTTTTATTCACGAGGCTTCAACGTAAAATCCCTACCAAAGTGTATGTGTGTAACTCTAGAATCATCTTGAAGTTGCTATGTACGTAGTGTTAGTGTTTTAGTGTATGTGTGTAATAGTTCAACTTTTTATTTATTTATTGGTGGAATTTATATGTTTTATAAAATAATAGTTGATCTTTTATATCTATTTTAAGATCGTTTGAAATATTGACAATTGATTAAGATTATCGGATGTATATATGATGATTCTTTATTTTGCTTAGGAGATTGTAGAAATATTGTGTAATGAGCACAAGCAAAATAATGAATCTCAAACAATTTTCATTACTACCAACGATGAGTATAATGAATAATTGATTGAGAATACAAATATCGATAATGAGAACAATTTGTTAAAGGGAAAGGTACTGAAGGTAAGATAGATCTAAGAACAAACATAAGAAGAAGAAATTATTCCAAAAAATGTCAAAGGAAAAGAGTAGAGACTTTCATCATATTATTCACCATTTTTCCAATCATTTGATTTGCCTCTTATAGCATATAGAGGAATATTGTTCTGTTGCTTTTTTCTCTCCTCAACTCCTTCAATTGTGTATCACATGCCATGTGTCCCTTAAACTTCAATTTCGGTTATTCTCGGCCGTTGAGATCATAACATATTGAAATGTGAAAAGAAAGTCTATCGCAAATTTTAGACCAAGTAAAAATTATTGCTTGGTGGTGGAGGCTCAAGTAAAAGAAAAACATATAGTTGTGTGGTTTTGATTTATGGGTAATGTTAACTGGTATGTCGGACACTGGTTAAGGAAACAAATATAGTAACATTATATTGAAACTTGTGCGGTCAATTCATTAAAAATCTAAAATATATTATTTCTTTTAAATTTAAAACTTTCTTTTTTTTGTTTCCTTAACGGTTAACATAACCCTTGATTTATTTGTTTAAGGCTCATTGGTACTTGATGATTTTCTCTATGTTTTTATACTATTTTGTTCCTTATGGTTGCATGGTGACTCTTTTGGAGAGCTATTCAATGCACACCTTGTGCTGGAGTAGTTTTTTTTTCCTCTTTATTTAGCTTTTAAAAATTAATTAAAAAAATTGTGTTAAAACATTGTACTGTAACATGGTATGACATTATTATTTGAGCCATGCAGTTTCTCTTTAACAGATCATTAATTTTTATAGCAATAGGAGTGTGTAGCAAACCATATAAACTCAATTAAGAGGTCAATGCACCCTATGATGTTGTGCTCTAGAAATATAACATGGACAAAGAAAGAAAGAAAAAAAAGGAAAAAACCTATTTTGGCAACTTCTTCGTTCATGTGACTGACGAGACACGACCTATGAGCTTCATCGTACCCTTACTTGCACGTTGTATACCCCACTGTAGTCGGTCCTGTCTATTTTTTTTATATCCAATCAATTTGCATGATCCCACGATAATTCCCCATAAGAAGAAGAGCAATGATATTTTGCCAAACCACCACAATAATGACTAGGTGCCGTAAAATTTGAGAAAGGAGAGTAGTTTCGGAATGTTTTGTTTTGACCATGAGATTGAAGAGGAATACTGATCTTATCATGGTCTGCCTTTATTATATTTTTTTCTTTCTCTTTCATACTATGTTGAAGCCCATGAAGACCGACTTTTTTTTCAGATCTAGAATTCATGTTGCAGAACTATGATAGGAGAGCATAAATCATATTATCTTAAATTATTTGGTTACTCTTCTTCAATTATTAACAGGGCCAATTGAACTCCAAGAAATGGATACAAGTGTGTTTCGAAGAGTGAAGAACACACTAGTTGCAAATATAACATTGCAATCAATAATTCAATATTGGTACAGATCTAACAATACTAGTTCAACTTTTAACGATAAATACTTTGTGCTCCTTCATCACCCACTGCATCTTCTCTTCAACAATTTGGAACCTCCATAAATTTTGTTCTGTTATCACATATCAAACACTTCAAGATCAGTAGCACACTTTAAAAGAAATTGGATCTGGAAAATGAAAAAGAAATTGGATCTAGATTAGTTTTCCTCACCTCAAAAGAAAAATAAATTAAATCTGAAAAATGAAAAAGAAATTGGATCTAGAAAATAAAAATAGACAAAAGATAAGTTTTTGATCTAGAAACAACATCATTCATCACCAGGCTTGGAAAATAAAAATAGAACAGAGAAACAACATGAATTCTCTGACTACACCAATGGCCATCACACACCACCGCCGACTAGTTTTCCGGTCACCACTTCTGGCCAACTAGAACATGCTTAAGAAAAACATACATCAAAATGTTGTTCTTCATCATGAGATCATTCTATTGTTCTGCTTCTTATTGCATTCCAGAAACCTTCACCGGAGAGCCACCACACACCACCGCCGAGTAGTTTCCGGTCACCATTTCCGATCGAAATTAAAAAGCAAAATTGAAAGACGTAAGGGACTGTTGATTTGATTGCTGGTGGTGTTGGGTTTGGCATCAAATGTGTGGAAAAGAATGCAGAAACAGTTAACTGCAGCCTCCAAGAACAATAAAAGCGTTTAAAAACATTAAAATTAGTTGATTCATTATACGGTGGGTTGATATTGATTCATTATACGGTGGGATTAAAATTGAAACAGTGGTCCCGTTTTTAATTTTTCTGAAGAAAAAAATGAGATAGTAGGTTTGATGTTAGTGGTGGTGTGCCATGAAGGAGAAAGAATAGTGTTGGAGCAAGTGTATTTGATGTTGAATGTCTATAATAAAATTATGTTCCATATTTAATCTAATGGTTAAAATTAACTTTCCCGTGGTGGGAAACAACTCTCCTTTCCCAAATTAAACGACACCTAATGACTAATGAGCGATTGTTCCTCTTGTATCATAAAAAATGTTGTTTGTGTGAAAAGAGATTAATTTTTATACTGAAAAATATTTGTATACATGCATCTAATCAAATTATACTATAGTGTCAATTTTATAGATTAGTTTCTAATTATCTCAAAAAAAAAAAATTAGATAACATGATTTGAATGAATGCATATGTTAAAAAGTTTTACATTGTCGGTATATATAAATAATATTTTTTTTATAATTATAAAACAATTGTAAATAATATATATTTTTATAATAATTTTTATCTAAAATCTAAAAGTATATTGTTGTTCATTAAGTAATAATTGGCGATAAAATTTTATTTTAGGAAAAATCTAATTTGTTATTTAATACTAATGGCTTGACATAGACAACATGGAAATGTTAAAGATAAAGTTAACATTATATCAACTCGATGTTGAGTACAACAAAAAAAGTGATAATTTTCTACAACATTGTGAGTTAAGATTCTAACTCTTATGATTGATTATCTAATATTCTTCTTGAGGGTATCACCAAACACGTTTGTTGACTGTCACGACTATATCATGATGGAAGGGTCTTTGGAGATTAAAGGTGTTATTATGGAAGATTGTTCACAATTGCTTCCTCACTTATGACAATCATGTTCTTCGCAAAATGCCACAGGTAAATATTTGTCCAATGTGTGTTTTGAGGACTGCTCAAGGACTTTTTGAGCTTTGGCTTGCTCTCTGCAGGTCTACATTTTTTTGTCAAATTAATGCATCTAGTGTCCTCATTTTTGTCTTGTGAAGCATGACTTGATTTGGAGAACTTTGAGAGGATTTTTTATGTTATTTTAAATTTTGCTTTCTTTCTCTTGTTGGCTGATATGAATTAATGTTGTTGCCTTTCCTAGCCAGATGGTTTTATTTTGCTTTTCTCAGTGGGACAAAGATCCCCTTTAAAAAAACAAAAAACATTTATATTAATGCATGGCACTGTGTATCAAACATGATAGAAAGAATTTAGAAACAAGAACTTTTCACGTTAGTTTTTTTTTCTTTCTGAAGGGAGTTTATAGTGAGTAAACACCTATGATCAAAGTAGAGTCATTTGATGATGTATTCTCCCACTAGCTTAAAATATTTTTTTAGATGTTATTTTAAATAATGTTTAAACTTATAATTTACAGCGTATTGTTTTTTTAATCATTTTTACCTTCATTTTAATTGAAAAATAAAATAAAATTTTGATTCATATGGACAGATTTTTTTTTTTTGAAAATGATTTTTTTTTATGTTATTTCATATATATATATATATATATATATATATATCAATTAATTCAATTGCTAATATTATTTCATATATGTTATGAACTCATCAATTAATTTATCAATAATCTTTGTAAAAAAAAAAATTATTTATTTATAATCCGTAATTTCTTTTGCTGAATAGAGCCATCACAACATAATTTGCAGTAAAAACTAAAAAACACCAACATATCTTTAGATAGGGCGCTGTCTAGGTTGAAGAATTGATAGAGCCACTGATAGGAGTAGGACCATGAAACAAAATTAATTGATTTATTTATTTGAAACTTATAGAATTCAATTTTCGTTGATTAATATTATAAATGCGATCGTATTCAACACCAATAAGTCGTTGTAGTATAGTGGTAAGTATTCCCGCCTGTCACGCGGGTGACCCGGGTTCGATCCCCGGCAACGGCGTTTTTTTTTGTTGCTCAAAAATACAATTCGCAAGTCAAAGTCACGAGTTAACGTCAATCGTATGATTCTAATCTAGCGGTGCAGGTTTCATCACAGCAGCAGGATGCAAGCGCATGGATCCAGATGCCTAAATAATGTGACGGTTTTTTTTTTTTGAGGGATAAATGTGACGAGTTAGTGATGATTGTTTCAATATACTAATTTTTTTTTCTTCAATATACTCATTTATTTATATATGCTTCATTTAATTTTAGAAACTCATTTGGCCTTTTTTTTATGGTTCTTAGACATTTTTTTTGAAGGAAGAATGGTTCTTAGACATTTGTTAGCATTTTATTTTTTTCTATTTACTAAAAATATATTTATTCATTCAAATCGAACAAGACAAATACATATATCATTCAAAAATCGTATATATATATAGAGGAGGGATCCGTTGACTCCGGAAGTAACTTTTTAGACTTACTCTTAATCTTGATCATTGATTTTAATTTTAATTAATGGCTATGATTAATTACTAATGATGTCTGGTGTAAGAATGTTATACCCCTTCTTCCTTCGTAACAATTGGGCATGGAGAAGATTTGAAGGCTCACATACCTACAAACCTATCAAAGCCTTCAATATCAAAAATTTAACATTAGTTTAACATGTAATTGTTTTTAGGTTAACAATCCATTGCAATTGAAGGCAAACCTCTAGAGTGTCATTGAGATAATCGAACCCAAGATAAATTATCAAATCAAATATGAATAAAGATATAACCAAAATTAAATGTGCTAAATTCAAATTGAGATTGAAGGCACACATAATTTCGTAGGTGTGGATTGATGATTCTCCAAGGTACCTATGTGTCAATAGCTGTTGTGCAAGCCTTTATGCCTTGTTCAATGTCTTTCTTTTTTAGATAATAATGAATCAAATTCTCACGGGCAGACATCGTTTAACCGGAGATTTCCGTTTCATTGATGTTGGTCTCATAAAGGAGGAAGAAGGAGTAATACAATCTTATTATAGGGGTTGATTGTAATCAATCACAACCATTAATTAATACTAAAATCAATGGTTAAAATTTGTAGTAACTCTTAACACTTACCTTTGGAGTCGATGGATCTCTCTCTCTCTCTCTCTCTCTCTCTCTCTCTCTCTCTCTCTCTATATATATATATATATATATATATATATATATATATATAAGACTGCTAAAAATTTAACAAAGTGAAACTGCAAACAATCTTGCAACACTTAGATTAATAACATACACCAACAACATGTGTAAACAAAAATGACAAAATAAAAGTATATATATTAAAGATTGCTAAAAGTTGAACAACGTGAATCTACAAACAATATTGCAACACTTAGATTAATAGCATACAACAACATGTGTAAACAAAAATGACAAAATAAAAGTAATCAGAACAATCATGCTTTTGTATTTACAACATTGACATTGAGACTTCATCAAAGTTGTAATGAGTTAAAGTGAATATATCAACATGAACCAAGGAACACCGTACTAAGATATAAACACCAACAAACGCCGCACAAAACAATAAACAAACATAATGTCGCATAAAACGACGAACAAACACAACACCATACTAAGCCAATGAAAAGTAAAAGAAAAAAAGAGAAGAAGAAACAAATATATGTGGATAACCACGTATTTAAATAAAAAGAGAGAAGGAAATGATGTTGAGGGATGATTTCAGACCAAAAACCACCTCCTACGATGGAAGAATGATAGGAGAAAAAGTTGAGAAAAGGTGTGAGGCAGGGGTAGCACTTTGGTGACATTGGGGTGTCAATGTCATGTGACATTGACCAACCACAATGTCACAAGTGTGTAAAATGACAAAAAATACTTGTTAATGAGAGAGAAGAAAGTCATGATTTTTTGTCATTTTGTACACTTGTGACATTATGATTGGCCAATATCACATGACACTAACACCCCAATGTCACCAAAGTGCTACATGGGAGACGACCAACCCTAATTGGCCTTATTCATTCATCTTTGAAATTTTATTATTTTCACATATTCGCTCGTAGTTGTGACTCGCTAAGTCTATTGCTCTCTGCATTTTTTTCTCATCTTTGAATGTTTCAATAACCACAACTTGCTTAATCTACGATGAACTTTTCTTCATAATTTTTTAGTTAAATAAGTTTTAAGTCCTCGTAAATATATCAAATTTCGTTGCTAGTTCTCATAAAAAGTAACATGTTATAATGCCTACAAACTTGTTTAGCACGGAGTTTTAATCAGTTACATTTAAATTTAGCTCTAAGTATCCTTGAATTCTTAATTTTTTGAATGACTTTTTACAATAATGTTTGAAACCATATAAAAAGTTTTTTTTTCATAAAATATGATAATTTTCTTAACATGAAATGAATGAAATATTTTTTTTTTTAACTTCACAAAGTTCAAGATAAAATTAATGAAAATCTAGATTTAGTAATGATATTTTGAGGTCATTTTTTATATAGATTTTTTTAACATTCTAAATATCTCTAAAAAAAATCATTAAAAAATTTATTTATTTTTTGAATAATTAGATAAATTTAAATTCAGCAGAGACTACAACTCTATTTAAATTTTTTATAAGGACTAAAAATGTCACATTTTTTATGAGAACGAAAATGAATATTTGATATATTTATAAGGACTAAAAACTTATTTACCCAACTTTTTTTCTTCTTCAAAATCTCATGTTTTAAACACTCAATGCTTCGAAAGGGATTATGAATAAGACACGGGTTGGTGGTAGTTGCAATCACTTGAGATCATGGGCCACGACAATGAGCATGACAAGAATATCCCCACACCACATTCTCTCATGTATATACCATGACATAGGCTAACCCTAAATGCATCCACTTTTTACCCCATAAACACTCGTTCTCAAACCATAATCATGATACACCACCGATAAGGTATAACTTATATATTATAGCAAGAACACTATATCACTCGTATGACCTAGTATTTTCCCTTAAAAAAAACTCATATGGCCTAGTATTTTGTGCCATATATCTACATTTTCATTTGTTGCACATGCGATCAAATGACATACTCTTGATGTCTGTGCCATTTTTTTTTACCACATGTAACTCATATTGCTCTTTGAAATATTCCAGTCATTACAGTGGAAGACTGTTGTGCAGCCTTCAATGAACAACTAGCCCATCAGAGTTAAATTATTTGATAGGTCGGGAACATGTCTGACATTTTTCATTCTCCATACATAACTATTCAACTTAAACTTCACTTCACATTCCATTCATTTGCGACCAATACTCCCACTCAAATATAACTTCATCAAGATCATCTTTGATAATTACTAATTTTAAGTAAACTTTCTCAAAGTTGTACTTATTCTTCTCATAGTTTGAATGAATTAAACCTTTATCTATCACCTCTATTTACAGGTGATCAATGATTATCTTTCTTTACTCCATGATCAAGTTTTCTTGATTCACGAGTAAAGTATCTTCGTGACTGAGTGATTTTGGTGGGTAAGAAACTCCCTTCTCTTTGCTTATTGGCTTATAAGTAAACTTTATGGTTAAGCTTCCATCCTTGGTGACCATGTTTCCTATCCCGATGGCTAAGTTTACTCGGTCACTAAGTAAACTTAGCTAACACTTTTGTTTTGAAAATAAGCCATTAGCGGATTCTGATTACGAATACTATGTTTATCAAGACAAATATCTTTTATGTTAACGACAATTCCTCTCTTGTATGTTGGGTTCGTCATAATTTATTTTAGATCAAGTTGAATGGGGATGTTAAATTGGTTGGCGATATTGTCGCAATTGTGATTATAATGAAATAAAATTGTTTGGTTCTCATGACCTTATAATATTGGAGCGTGTACTATAACAATGATCGGACATTGAGCTATTTTGGAGGGCTCAAAGGTTTTTGTTCGTTGGAGTTTGTTTTTGATCTATCGATACTAATTCAAACTTCCTGCTGATTATGTGTGTGAATCGTTGGTGTCTCAAACTTCCAAGACAACTACATCTACACCATGAGGCATATTTTTTGGTGAGGCCAAGCATGCAGCAATCTCATTTGCAATGTATGGTTCTGATTTTGGAGAACTCTGGAGCTTTTATTTTCTTAAAGTCGTTAGGTAACGTTACAGTTTCAAAATCTTACAACATATTTTCAGATGCAAAGATAGGAAACATTTAAGCAACTTATAATTCAAAATACATGTCCATTTTAAAGAAATTGAAGCAACCAAGAAACCAAATAAATTTTGTTATTTTGATGAAATTATGTGTGTGTTTTTTATAATACCATTAACCATTTATTATTTTATTTTATTTTATCTCTCTCTACAATAAATATATAAGGGTATTATTGACAAGACAATAATCAATGTTGCATTGAAACTTGAAAGTGACAAGTATTATGAAACAAAATTATTTTTTAAAATGGACATGTATTTTGAAACGGATGGAGTATTGATTTATTTATTTTTATTGAAGTATGTTTAATTATGTATGAATCATCCCTGATGTCAATCAAGTCGTTGTAGTATAGTGGTAAGTATTCCCGCCTGTCACGCGGGTGACCCGGGTTCGATCCCCGGCAACGGCGTGTTTTTTAATTTTTGCTCAAAAACACACATTCGCAGGTCAAAGTCACTGGTTAATGATTCCCTGCGGTTGGAAAGATATGCAGTAAAGTAATTACGACCGTCCGATCTTAACCCTAACGGATCACTCACGTTTTGCTTCATATTTCTCATTTAATTTAATTTACAAAATAAAAACGTCAATCGTACGATTCTAATCTAGCGGTACGGATTACATGAACGCAGCAAATAGTACGTGATTCGAACGCAGGGATCCAGATTCCATAATGACGAGAGTCCAATGCTTCATTTAATTATTCATTCATCTTCGAAATTTTTCACATTTCCATTCTCACTCGTAGCTCCAACTCACTGAGTCATCATGTTTCAACCACCAAGTAACAGCAACAACCAGGTCAATTTTTCTCTGCATTTTTCCCCTCTTCTAATCGTTTGCTTTGTTTTCATCACACCAATGTTCCTTGGTGATTTACTGACTTTTTCTTCATCAATTTTTTTGGGTTCAAAATCTCTTGAAATTATCAATCGGAGAGTTGTTCAGGAATAGCGATTTTAATTACTCGGTTGTATTTTAATTTAGGGTCTGTAGCTGTTCTTTTTAGCATGAAAATAAGAAATTTAAATTCCACTCATATAACCTACATATTTTGTTTGTTAATTTCACTCGCATTGGGGTTACTATGTGATATTGCATGTTAGAGAGAGCTCTTTTTTTTTATAGAAATTTGGTTTGTAGTCTTTTTTTTTTTTATTGCGCATTAGAACTGCGGGAACAAGATGAACTAGGTTGAGTCTAACAGAAGGGGCTAGACTCTCACAACGTGATGAAATTAGGGGAAACTCAAATATAAAAATAAAAATAAAATTGCAGCAACAAGTATCATATTATTATTTATATATTATGCTACCTGACATACATACATACATACATACATACATCTGTGTGCGTGTTTCAGATGATTTGATGAATTATTTTTCTTTTTTTTACCCCCTTTGTGAAAATATTTTCATTTTCTAAAATATGTGTTCATTAACCTCCTAATTTTGAGTGCCATGATCGAATTATGAACTTCCTGAGCCGTAATGTTAACCAGAAGAGCACAACAACTTTTATTATGTGTGTGAATAACTTATTCTTGTGCAGCATTTGGTTTATACGAAGCCATTGTCTGTCCAAGGGTCTTCGGCATTGGTGCCAGTGGAATTGAATGAAAACCTCACGGACACAAAGGACAATGTGAAAAATGGAGAATTTACAAAAGCAGACATCATCATCCGACAGTCCCAGGTTGCTTATTTATGATGTTTTTATAAACAGAAAATGTTGCTTTTGTGAACTGTGTGTGTATAGTATATAGACATTTTGTTTTTTAAGTTTCTGGATTTCAAATGAATGATGATGATTTGTACAATATTAACTTCCATCTAAATAATATTTGAAGAAACTACAAGATGATCTACGTTCGCTTGGGATGAAAATTAAGCAGCATGAGGACAAACTGAGTCTTTTGACAACTGAAAAAAGCCAATTAGACGACGCCATTCTTCATTTGCAAGGTAAATTTGTTTGTACTTTTTAAGATGATTTTTCTTCTTTGTTTGGTAAGTAGATAAGAAGCTACTTATCATGAAAAGTATTGGCAATCCGATTCTGTAAAGTTCATTCACTGAATCAATGGTTTAAGCTTTCCTGATTCTGAAGGTTGCACGAGTATTATCGGTTTATTGAAACATTAATCTTTTGATTATAATATAAAGTTTATGGGGTGTTGAGATCCCCCATCAACAAGAGATTGAATAATTCTTACAAGACTGGGCCAATCCTCACCGCTTGAGTTAGCTTTGGAGGTTGAGATTGGTTGACCCCAAGTTTTTAGACAGGGCATTGTTAATATGTTTCTGTATGTATAGGCTGAAAAGGGAAGTGCATAACTCAAGTGTTAACTATCACTATTAAGGATGCAATAAACTTCAAACTGCCACTCTTCATTTTTTTTTAAGGAAATGATATTTTGTTCATTTCGTTCTGTAATATTTCTCTATCAACAAACGTAGGTGTCTTATATGCTTTTCCTTTCTTATTCATAGTTGCTATTGGGAAATCAAAGTCTTCA
>Ga0099826_10002185_pt1 | contig 12463 bp, 11 predicted proteins | sample Mtrugardesep15_FD_76830 | JGI IMG/M metagenome (GOLD analysis project Ga0099826, IMG submission 76830) | Root nodule microbial communities of legume samples collected from California, USA - M. trunc garden sep15 | ecosystem: Host-associated > Plants > Roots > Nodule | place: USA: California...
CTTATCAGCTAACTTACGGCTGATAAGGGGTGTATCAGAGTTATTAATCTCGAAGAGTAAGTTCACTGTTACTAATTATCTGTTTTCATCATATAATATGCATTTTTTTATGTAAGCAATGCGGCAATCGTATACTAATATAGAACAATTCTTTTGGAGAGTAATGTGTGGATAAAAACATATTTTCAAATGGGGCTGTGTATGTTTCGTTCTACCGTGATAAGAATTGATTTTAAGTGAATTGATTTTGTAAAATTGATTCTAACTAAAAGTGAGTTGAAAATAAAGTTTGTGTTTGGATTCATTCATGTAAAAGTGAAAAGCTACAAATCCTAGCTTCAAGTAGAATCAATTATGGTAACGGGGCGTTACCGCAAAAACGGCCGTTACTAAACGGTATCGGCAGCAAGCGTTACCGTTTTTGTCCCTTTTAACGCTGAGAAAGAAATTCGCAGAAAAAACGCCGTTACGGCCGCGAAACACCGTTACCACCACAATTGAGCAGAAATCTAAAGTTGCTTGTAGTTAATATTCCTGATCCATAATCCAGATCTCCTCAAGGTAATTTAAAATTGACTCTCAATCTCTTAACTTGGGTACCAACAAATTAAATTAGATTTTAGAGAGAAAAAAATTGGGGCTGTAATTGTGTTGTGACTTTGTTGATGATGAGAAAGAAAAACAGAGAATAAATGAATAATGATAGGTAGAATTGGAGAGTTAGTGAGTGACCCTCTTTGTGTTGTTGTGTGCTGAGTTTTTTGTTGTTTGTTTGTGATGTGTGTTTTTGACAATATAGGACGAGGTCATGTGCTTTTTAATTTTGAATGTAGCCTTTTTTTTATTATTATATTTACTCTAAACATGTTATAACAATGGGAAAAGGATTGATTTAAGATATTATATATTACATCATAATATAAATAATTTTAATAAGATTTGTGTAACGATGTGATTAATTCACATTGTGAAGACCGTTATTTGTATCGCAACGTCCATTATAACCGAAATCGCGAAAACCTTACCGTGACCGTGATCGCGACCGTTATTTAAAACCTTGGGCACTATAGTGGTTTCAATGCACTGTATTTTGGCTGATTTAGCGACGGCTACACTAAACTGTTCCGCTACTACAAGTCCTATAACGGCCAGGGGTAGCTCTGCTACTGCTTTATAACGCGCTACAATCATGTTGCTTCTTTGTCGAGAATGAGGAAAACTTCAAATTCATTGGTGTCCTTTTTGGTCTTTCCTCTTATATTTTATACATTACTATGTATTGTTTCTATTTTGAATTTTTACAATGCATTGGACAAGATGGATATTACTAAGTATGTGTTTGTTTTAGCATGTACCCAATGCTACTGTGCATGTGAGAGCTTTGGGACATGATAATACAGAAGCTACAAATTGTAGCATCTGCCCAAACACACGATTACAACACATCTAACGCCAATCCAAACAGAGGCTAAGTTTCACTTGGTTGGTGGTATACAAAGTTTTATATATAAATCACTAGGCTGGTATCAATTTGTAGACCGATAAAAACAGATCCATTCCTCATTTGAAAGGACGTAACAGTTGTTTAAAAGATTACTTAGCACAATTTTTAAAGACAAAATGACTTGATACTTTAACTACTCATTAACTAGTGAATTTCATTGATATTTCATCTGTTCTTTGGTCTATTTCATCGATATTTTATCTGTTCTTTGGAATATTTTTTAACTTAATACCAGTAACCATTAAGTTGTGAATTTCATCTATATAATTTCTTTTTCTTCTTTTGATCTTATCATTAAGTCATTACAATATTTAAGCCATTAATGTATTTTGTATATATCTTATCATTGCACAGGTCATTGCACTTCTAAAACTAAACAAGTAAAATAATACATTTTCTCATCATATATTTGAGATTATGCAAACATCAAAGGTGCCATTGGAGATTGGAAAAAGTTGTTTTTTTCGTTCCTGTTATGGATAATTGGAGATTAGGGAAACACACTGTTCTTTCTTCTACCCCAAGGAAAGGGGATAATTGGAGATTCTGCAAAGTTGCTCTCCATCGACCGGTGTGTTTTTACTATCCTTTTCATCTCATTTTAAATTTGTTTTGCATTTAGGTCATTCTTATTATGCATCTTGATTAATTAGGTTGCTGTTGAAAAACTTTAAAATTGAATGGAACAATCAACTTCAGTATTGAAAGCAAACAGCGAAATAAAATCAATTCTAGCATCTTCTGCTAAATATTTTAATTCAGACACATTCATGGGTATGGTTTTGTATTTTTTTAGTTACTTTTGCTCATATTTATATAAATCCTGGTTTTAATTGAGAAATGTAAAGAGTATCTGAATGCTTTTTATCTTCGATGACCTTATGACATGTGAATGTAACAAAATTTCAGGATTTTAGTACTGCATAATCCGTGTTTAATGAGAAATCTGAGTATTAAGCTATTATTTTGTACATCGGTTATAATCATCATTCCACATAAGCAAAGGTTTAGATAGCATGAGCAGTGGAATACTTTGAAAAGGGGTATACGAGAGTTATAATCCCAAATAGTGGAATGAAGAAACCGACACCAAAAAGCTTTAACGAGATAGTATATAGAGGGATGTCTGCTATTGAAATTTTATATAGTTTATACAATTTCACGTCTGACATGAATGAGAAGGTGAAAAAAGGGGAATGGATCTTTTCATTCCAATTTTCACATGAGAGAACAAAATGTGATTTCTCACTATTCAATAAAATAGAGAAAACACATGAGAAGATAACATGAAAATTTGAATGGTGAGAGATCACAGTTTACTCTCTCGTATGAAGATAATGCATGAAAGTATCCATTTCCTGAAAAATGTCATGAGGAGTAGAGTGAGCCCAAACATTCTTGTGTTTTTTTATCGTCAAAACTCCTGAAATACCCTGACCAAAAGGGCTTATAGTTAAATAATCAAGTCTTTTTTAGAATTTTCAATTTCATTATGAGGTGTGGTGCTATAGAGGCTTCAACGCCCTCTATTTTTGCTGTTATTGCAGAAGCTATATATACTAAATTGAAGTGTTTAATGTGGCCTTACTAGGAAAATGGTCTTGGGGAATAAGAGTGGAAAAGGAAAATATTTGGTACAAAGTACTTAAAAGAAACCATTGGTGGGGAGCGTGAAAGATTGATATAGAGGGAAGGAGGTTATCAGTAGTATGGTTAAAGCACATACCAAGTATGGAAATAATGGGGGTGGGGAACAATCAAAATTGGTTTGTAAAGTGTATAAAAATAGAGTTGGGACGAAACTTCTTTTTGGAGTGATGAGTGGGTGGGAAATGAAGCCTTGAAAGATCGTTTTGAGTGGGTGGGAAACTTCTTGTTATCTCTGAATGAAAAAAGGTGGCAGATTTAAAGAGGGGGACAGATGAGAATCGCAGGTGGCATTTTAGGTGGTGTAGAGAGCTATTCGACGGTGAAGCGGAAATGTTACAGCAGCTGCTGCTAACTAGATTTGGTAATTTTAAGGGAGGGTCGTAGGGATGTTACTGTTTGGTTAGAGGATGCACCAAACTATTATTCTGTGAAATCAGTGTAGAGGATTTTAACAAAAGAGAATAACCATGTTGGTCTATCGTTCAACTCCAAGCTGTAGCATAAATGGCTGAGAATGGTCCCGTACGTGTATTTTAGGTTTCTAGTTGGTCTCCTGCTTTTAAAAAGTTTTAAATTGGTCCCTTACGTTACTAACGTTACAACACATTAGTACTTTTAGTCAAATTTCCGTCTAGGATGTCCACGTGGAAAACAAAGACACATACTTGAATAGCTTTGGGGGGTGCCACGTGGACATTTTATACGTAGTTAACTCAAAATTTGACGGAAAGGACAAACCCAAGTTTTTTAAAGTTAGGGGACCAAATCGAACCCTAAAATAAATGTAACTGACTAAACACGCAATTAAACCAAATCAGATTCCTTCAAAAGTTAACCTGTTTACAAGAGAAATTGTAGGGGGTGAGAAGCTGAACTGTGTTAGAGGGTGTGGCGAGCAATAAACAACATCACATTTATTCTTTTAGTGCTCTGGGTTTTATAGGGCGTGGTTGGACCTGGCCAAGTGGTTGAGGATTAAGGCCGTACTTCATAATAATTGCAGTATGCATCTCAATTCTTTATCCGGTCCAGTCCAAGGCAAGAAAGAGACAAAATTGGGCCTAAGAACGATTTTTCTTCCTTGTCTATGGAGATTCTGGAAGGCGAGAATGCGGAAAAAAAAGCATGATAAAAGTGTTTCGTCTGGTACTATTCAGAACAGTTTTTTTAGATAAAAGACATTAGATTTTCTGTAATTGGATGCGGTCAAGATCATCGAGGTTGGAATATGAAGTATCACAGTTGTTGAATGATCCGTTAGTTTTCTTAGGAGTTGAAGTGAGGCATAAGAGTAGGTTCGGCCTGTGACAGGTAGCCGTGTCAGTCTGGCAGTCTGGTTTGAAGCATTTTGGAGCTGGTTAGGAGTGTTGTTCCAGCTGTGTGGGAGCACTTTATGCGAGCCTATCTGGTTTTTTTTGCTTCTGCAAATTAATTGGTGAGTTTAGTGTTGGTGTGAGGCCTAGGTGGTAGCAGTCGGGCTTTGTGTGCTCCAGAAGCGTTGGAGGGCCAATTCTGGTTCCTGCTGCGGAGGGTCTGGGACTGTTTCATGCCACAATGCAGTGGGTTCGCAGCTCCCGAAGAAGTGGGTTCTTGCGTAAATAAATTTTTGTGGTGAAGGTGTATACCTGAACTATTGAAGCATCTTTATCAAGAAGCAGTGTTGGTGTGTAACTTGAGTATCTTTGGTGAGTGGCTATAGTCAGTTGCAAACCTGCAAAATTCTGCAGGTTACGATGCATTGCTGGCTTAATTTTTCTGTCTATTGCGTGTAGAGAGTGCTTTGATAGTGCGTTAACACCGGGTTTATTTGTCTGATCTAAGTATTTTGTCATGATTTTCAATTCTTTTACCCGTGTTGTGGTATTCTTTTGGCAAGATTCACAATCAACAAATATAGTATAGAAAATAAAAAACAGAGACACCAAATTTTAACGTGGAAAACCCTCAGTGTGAGGGGAAAAACCACGGGACCTAGTCCAGTCAAAGATCCACTATTAAATGTTGTTGAGTACATCAGATGTTTCTCTATCTCTGGAATGAAACATGTCGATAATAACCATTTGCAGCAGGCAAAGTATTTGTTGTCTGTGCTGAAGAACACTCTTATTTTTGTGCTTCTTCTCTTCTCATTTTTTTCTTTGATATGATTGACTCCTCTTGATATGTTAAAACTTATTACTGGGTTGATCTTGTCAATTGATGCCTACAAGAGAAAGACCAAACATAATAATTAAATAATATTGTCTAATGTCTGTTAATTTCTAATTGCTATGTGTAGAAGATTATATTTTGGCGTTAACTTAATATTCAAATGTCTGTTCATTTCTAATTAATATTCCATAAGTATGGTTTGTAAACAAAGAATTCACTTTAGGAAGAGTTGATATAAAAACATTACCTTATTGGCCTTGATCTGCAACGGCTCGTACATGACATTATGAACGATATACTCATATAGCGAGAGGCAGTGGAAAGATGTTTGTCTTACTAGTCCTTCAAAGATAAAAAAAAAATTTAGGTTAATAATTTTAATATAATTTCTTCATGTCTTTTAATATAAAAATCACTTGGCTATGTTCAAATGCTCTTACCCTTTCTTTCTTTATTCACTTATTAGGCCACTGTTATCGCTACTGCAACTTTCTCTTCTTGTTTTCTTGTAAATATCTTTGTAATGATGCGTTCATCTTGATGGGTGAGTATCTTGACCGGTTGAGATTTAGGCCATACTAAAAGTGCTCCAGGCCTTATCTTTTTAAAGTAATATCTGCAAAATAACAAGCATATAAAGTAATAAGAAATATGGTTCTAATTAATTGTTTTCACTTTATGTGCAATAAAATTTTGTTTACTCGTTTTCATTAAGGAAATCTGGAATTATGATCGGAAGAACAGGTTCCCCATAACTGTGTTTGCCAACTCCTACAAAAGAAAAATATTTTAGCATATAAAATAAATAATAAATGTAAGAACCCTAACTAACATGTCGTGATATTTGTAGTGTTGGTATATATGTAATACAAAATAAACAAGCTAAAATTTAACTTCAAAACGATAAAAGTACCTGTTATAACTTCCAAAGGTCTTGGCGTTGTTAGTTGATCTGCTTCAATTATATTTAAACGATTATGTAGATAATGTTTAGCCTCTTTCCCGTGAAGTCCATGCAGATCTATCTTCCACGTATCGTTTCTCTGATTTGTGATTTCAAATATTTTTTCAGCTGCCTTGCAATGTAGATTCTCGGCGAGACGACGTTCCTCACTTGCTAGACTGTAGTATTTCTTTGCTAAATCACGATTGTTTCTTTGAATGGCTTCTTTGGAAGCTTTAAAGTGTTGAGTTGCTAGCCTAAAAATACGAGCATATAAACAATTATGTTGACAGGTAATGGTGACACTTAATTACATTTATTTTCCACATTGAATTTTGAGAATCGAGTTTAGACTACGTATGTTGCAATTCAACTGATAACATGATATTTAGGTAGATTATCACTTAACTAATGATTTTCATTTCATCAAAATATATTTATCACAAAAGCAATTAAATTTGATGACTAACATTTGAGTATCTTCTTGCTGCCATCCTCCCTTATTGATAATATTGAAAAGATGTCGAATGCTTTTTGGTGGGGACATGGTGGAAATAGTAATAAAGGTATCCATTGGCTATCTTGGGATAAACTCACAGTGCACAAACATAATTGGACATGGCGGGATGGGTTTTCGAGACTTAACAGCTTTTAATTTGGCAATGTTGGGGAAACAAGGATGGAAGTTTCAAACCCAGAAGGATTGTTTGGTTTCGAAGCTATACAAGGCTCGATATTTCCCTCGTTCAGATTATATTGAGGCAAAGTTAGGCCATAATCCGAGCTTTGTTTGGAGAAGTATTTATAGTGCTAAACGGGTTGTCTGAGCTGGAGCTAGGTGGAAAATTGGTAATGGTATGAATATTCCAATTTTTGAGTCTCCGTGGTTATATAGAGGAGGCTGTATTTCGGGTGATGGACAGCCAAGTGATGTTGTGCAGCAGTCAAGAGTCCATTTTCTTATTGATCATGAGAGCAACAGCTGGAATCACAATGTGATTAATTATTACTTTGATGTTGGAACAGTGCAGGAGATTCTCAAAACCCCTTTATTCCATCAGGTGGAGGAAGATCAGTTAATATGGAAAGCGGAGAAAAATGGCCATTACTCGGTAAAAAGCGCGTATCGGTTATGTATGGAAGTTATTGCAGATAATTCTTTCCTACACTGTCCGGGGAGCTGGTCTAATATTTGGAGACTGAAAGTCCCTCCGAAAGTGAAAAACTTAGTGTGGAGAATCTGTCGTGGTTGCTTACCAACACCCGCGAGATTGTTGGATAAAGGAGTAAATTGTTCGTCCATGTGTGCTGTTTGCGAAGAGAGTTACGAGGATGCGAGTCATGTTTTATATGACTGTCCAAAAGCAAGAGGTGTATGGCAAAACAACTCTATGTTGGACAAAGTGAATTTGGCAATGCGTAATAATATTACAGTAGCTGAAATCACTTTTGCTTTAACACAAGAGATGTCGAATGAGAAAGCTGGGCAGGCTACAATGTTATTGTGGAGCAAAAGCTGGGCAGGCTACAATGTTATTGTGGAGCATTTGGAAAAGTCGGAACTTGCGCGTATGGCAAAATGTTACAGAATCAGTTCAGGCTATCAGTATGAGAGCAAGGCAAGTGCTGTCAGACTGGAATGATGCGAACAGCAGGAAGAATCGTTGTGGTGTGACTGGAAATTCAGTTGTGGTGAACTCAGCAAATCACTTGCAGACAGTGGCAACGCAAGGTGCTGTGACAGCACAGATCCGGTGGAAGAAACCGCAGCAAGGTAGGCTTAAGTTTAACGTGGACGCGGCTTTTTCGGAGGCATTAAACTGTGTTGGCTTTGGCGTATGTATACGCGATGCTGCTGGTAATTTCATAAGGGCAAAAACGATGTGGTCTAATCCGGTGTGTTCGTCCGATGTTGGAGAAGCATTGGGACTTCTCTATGCTATCCAATGGATGCATGAACTACAACATACAGATGTGGATTTTGAGTTGGATGCAAAGAAAGTTGTAGATTATTTCAATAGAGGTAGCAATGATGTGTCTGAATTTGGAGCAATCATGGATGCGTGTAGACGAATTCATAACTCTTATTTTGAAAACTCCAAGGTGGAGTTTCGTCGGAGACAAGCGAACGAAGTCGCTCATACCCGTACTTGAGAGGCTTCTTCCTTAGCTAGTCCCCATGTTTTTAATGATGCACCTTTATGTATTTAGACATTGATTATTAATGAAAAGCTTAATCTATTGTTCCTAAAAAAAAAAATTTGATGGAGACTTTGATAAATATCAATCAATACGCGTGAGTTTTAGGACAATGACTAACCTTGACATCTCGAAAGCGTCCTTTCTACATATTGAGTAAACATCATTCTTTTTCGGCTGTGAATTGTTTATGTGACTAATATTGTGGCTTGTTGTTGATTCATGACACTCAGATACCTATCAAATTTAACCCATAAATCTATTATATCCATGTCTTTCTAAATTTAAAATATTTAATGAAATTAACTTGTATACACCAACAATATTATCTTTTTTACCTCAAAAAAATAAGTTTAATGCTTCATATATATATATATATATAGACACACACACACACACACACATTAAACATTCAATCAAATCAACTTTTTAATGTTAGGTTTTAAAATATCTCAACAAATATTTATTCTCACAACCATGCATTTTCCAACACCTTCACAGTAGAAATCGTAATTCCTTTCAACCTGATGACCTCCTTGCCAAAAGATCCACTTTGTGATGAAATGTGTGATGCTCCGGTTGGTTTGGCAACCACTGTGCCATCACCGGTGTAGATGATTATGATCACCGTCTCTATAAATCTAGCACCAATTTTCATTTCTCTTTTCAATCCCAGCGGAACTCACCGTGTGACAACATTACCACTTTGGTTCAGAACAAAGGTCATTCTGAATCGTGTTCCATTGCCATGGTGTTACAACCTACATGTTCTGCAGCCACTGCCTTGACCATATGACTGCCTCACCATTTCGTTCCCACCAATGCTCCATCTCGTGGTACATTTTCTCCCCCCTAAATAAATTGTCACTCACAACATCACTACCGAGGGTCCTTGTGGCTAGTTTTTCCCCCCTTCAGCAAACACTAGCCACTAAAAGTTAGTTTGTTCTCAATGAGATATCCAACTCCAATGGCTTCGCCATGTAAAATATTTTGGGAGGCAGTGTTGTTCTCATACTTGCCTATTGGGACCGAAACCTCCACATTGTAGTTTTCAACAAGTGAAGGTGGAACTGTGAAATGGGATCCTACATGCATGCCTCCACCACTTCCAGAACCGCACGACATTGATGTGTTTGTTGAAATACCCCACAGTAACCGTCTGAATTTTGTGCACAATTGCGGTCATTTGACTGTTTGTAGTTTGAGTCACCAAGGAATATTTTTTCTTACTTGTTGATATGTTATTGACAGGTTTTATTGATATTGGAATGCTAGAACAGAAGAAGCATTTTAGATTTTCATTTTGCTGATGCGATTGTTATACGACTCCAAAATGTGCCAATTATCATTATCTTTCTGTGTGTGCTTCAATTGATGAGAATGTTGAATACGGTTCTGGAAGGCATGACCACTCACGTGTACTGCTCTGGCTCACATTGTTAGTCGGGTTTTCTATCTATATTGTGTTGTTATTCTTCTACTTGAGAGTAAAGCATATGAAAGTAGCAAAATCCTTGTTTTGGGCAGTGGATACAAGGGAAATAGAGGGAAACACATCAAATAGTGAAGGGTTCAAAGTATTGCATCTATTTGGTTATTCAGAGTCTTTAAGGACAATGTTATTGGCCTCTGTAACCATGTTTCACATCCTTCCAGCAGATGCACAACGGAGATCCTTGACTTTGAAAAGGTTAAATATATACTGAATTAGAATTGGCTCTAAATTATTTTATACCACACATACATTTAGGAATGCAATACATGTTGCATAGTCCAAATGTGGTAAGGTTGAATTATGTGGGTTTTGAATTACCTATGTTCTGTTATGTTGGAAGTAAGGACAACAAGGAGTTGGGGATCGAACAATGGACTATCACCAGTGGTAGAAAATAAATTTTTGAAGTGAAAGCAATTTAAACAATGGACTATCACTGATGGTAGAATTTTTTTTTTTGAAGTGAAAGCATTTCAAACTTTTTTACAATGGACTGCTACATGTATACTTTGTGGTGCTATACCAGATGCTATTCTTGTGATGATGTCTCTAATGCGACACAAGCTGCTGAGGAACATGATAAGTTTGGGTTGTCATTAAATTGACTTGAGATAGAGCGAGAATTGATGATTACTGAGAGTTTGAATTCTGTAGCAATGTATGATATTGTTATTGTTATGAAGATTGCTCTGTAGGCACCTAAAGAGCGTCAAACGGTAGTTAATTGTTGTTCCAAAGGAAAATGTTATTCTTTGGGATTCTAATTGCGAATGAAATTGTGGATGAGGCAAAGAGAAAAGACAGAAGTAGTGATGTTTAAAATAGACTTCGATAAGGCGTATGATTCAGTTGATTGGAATTTTCTGAATTTTGTGATGTCGAAGATGGGGTTCCACGAGAAATGGATATCAGAATGTTTGAAGTCATCAACAATTTCTGTGTTGGTAAACGGCAACCCAACAAAAGAATTTGGGATGAGTCGTGGTTTAAGACAAGGAGATCCGTTGTCGCCATTTTTGTTTCTAATAGTAGAGGAAGGCTTTAATATGTTGATGAGGAGGGCAGTGGAGGTGGGGCAATTTATAGGATACAAATTTAATATGGGGGAAGATCGTTTCACACACTTACAATATGCCGACGATACCTTGATTATTGGTGAGAAAAAGTGGTCGAATATCAAAATCATCAAGGCAAACCTGCTACTTTTTGAAGTTATGTCGGGTCTAAAAGTCAGTTTTAACTAAAGTTTATTGGTGGGAGTCAGTATACCTCAGAGGTGGTTGGAAGAGGCGGCTAATATGCTAAATTGTAAAATAGGATTTACTCCGTTTAAGTACCTTGGTTTACCAATCGGAGCAAATCCGAGGAGAATTGTAAAATAGGATTCTCTAGTGTCTGCAAGCACACTGCCAGAAGTTTCAGTAATTTCCAATGATTTCAGGTGTGTCAGAGTTCGTGCCTTTGTTTGGTTTTGGTGTTTTTGCTGGCAGCAAGGGCTTTCTGTCAACATGCAGGGGCAAAATGTTTGTGTAGTTACAATAAGTCTGTCTTTTCAATAATAGGAAATCTATTTATTTACTTACTCTTGATATCTTGGCAGGACTCATGGGACAGAGGAATACCACGTATTAAAGGATGGAGGGTGCGTACAGACTTCAAGCAATATCAAGTTCTAAAACAAAATCCCTTCCGGTGGACACACCAGGCGCACGATGGGAAGTTGTGGAACTTGAATAATTACCGAACTGAACTGATGTTATTCAAGCCCTTGGAGGAGTTGAAGGAATTCTTGAACACACAGTATTCAAATTTCAAAGGAACATAGAAGGTCTAGGAATTGTAAATCTACCTGTGCAGCATGTCCAGTATTTACTTGTTAATTTATCTCCACAATGGAAGAAGAGTAATCCTCCTATTTTTTATTTTTTTTATTTTTCACAGTTTTCCAACTTGGGAAGGTCTCTTCTGGGAAAAGACATCAGGTTTTGAGGAATCCTTGAAGTATAAGAAGCTCACCAATGCACAGAGATCTGGTCTCAACTCTCAACCAGATACCCAACCCTAGATTTACACTGTGGTGTTCACCAACCATTAACCGAGCCAATGTTTATGTTGACTAGTATTTTCATGCATGGGACAATTCCAACTTTGAAGTTTGAAGATATCCTATGAAACACAGATACGGACATGGACACCGAACATGACACAGACACGCTGACACGACTAATAATTTGAAAAAATAACATAATTCGATGTAATTAGTGTTGGTGTCGCGTGACTCGCGTCGGTATCGGACACGTGTTCTACACTGAGACACTCCTAATCCAAGAAAGTATCCGTGCTTCATAGAAGATATCTCTTATCCAGATATTCAGTGCTCACTTGTGGCAGAAGATCCATGAGAGTGTTGTAGCTGAATCTAAGGTTTAAGGATAAATTTATTTGGTTTGGAGTTTTTTTTTTTTTTGACAAGTGGTTTGGAGTTTGTTATGCATCGTTACGAATATAAAATTGTTAC
>Ga0099826_10002186_pt1 | contig 12458 bp, 9 predicted proteins | sample Mtrugardesep15_FD_76830 | JGI IMG/M metagenome (GOLD analysis project Ga0099826, IMG submission 76830) | Root nodule microbial communities of legume samples collected from California, USA - M. trunc garden sep15 | ecosystem: Host-associated > Plants > Roots > Nodule | place: USA: California...
ATTTAACCATTCTGTTAACATATAAGTTATAATTGTATAGCTAAATGTAGAAGAAAACAATACTAAATTTAAACAATCTAAAATTAAAAAACTGCCATTAATATCCAGATTAATAGGAGAATGATGACCAAAGATAGACTTCTTCATAGGGAGAGTATGATCTATAATTCTCTTGTATAAATATCATTCTTCAAGTCACATGTAATTGACTCATCCATATTTGTGAAAGGGTTTCTAATTTGCAGTTAGGTTGCCATATGAGCAACCACAATACCACCAAAAAAACTGCATTTTAAAACCTTAAACATTTTATTTAGTCAAGGTTTCAAGCTGGTAATTAAATATCACCAATATGGCTACGACAAAGAACCTTTTTATCTTAGGCGTTCTTTTCGTTTCTTGTAGCACGATAGGTGCATCGGGTCGTAGCCTCCTTGATAATGGTAGTGCAGGAGGAATTTTTGATATCACAAAATTCGGTGCTGTTGCTGATGGAAAAACTAACAATGTTGAAGTGAGTTAATTTTATTTTAAATTTAATTGTCTTCCTAAACTTCGAGAATTAAATCCTTTCAAATTAGTTTCTCTGATCTTAAATACAAACAAAAATGTATGCATATTTGGTCCAAAATACACCGAATATATGTTGTTTTTGATTGCGTTTAAGAACGGAGGGAGGGAGTATCAAGCATAAATGTTCCAAAGGGTAATCAGATAACTTTGTTATGGATTATAAAAAAGAATAGCAGAAGTTGTTGTGTTTGTCTATGGTGATGAAAATCATTTTTCAGATGGATTCCGAAAAGCAATTTCTCATTTGAAACAACTTTTATTGGTCATCATCATTTTTCTTAAAAAGTTGTAACAAACATCCTATAAGTACTATTGATTGAAATAAAAGGAGGTAAATTTAAAATGTAAGAGCTCGTTTTGTTTTTCTCATAGAAGATATAAAATACATTACATATATTATATGGATAATCCTACTTCTCCCGATAGATTTTCTAGCGAACAGATCACGAACTTGTTGCTAGTTTCTTATTATAACTACAACCAACTCTTTCCTTTTTTTCCAACCATCCATGATGTCCACCAATTTAGATCTATTGAAACAGTTGTTAGTGACAAAATAGGAAATGTTTAATGAATATATAATATTTAACTTTGGTATTATATTATGCAGAAAATTAGGGCTGCATGGACTGCAGCATGCAAAACCAGTACCACACCAGCAACAGTTTTGATTCCTGCGGGAACGTTCGTCACTGGGCAAACTCTTTTTGCAGGGCCATGTACAAGTCCAAAGCCCATAACTGTTGAAATTGTCGGAAAAGCTCAAGCCACAACAGATTTATCTGAGTATTATAGTCCAGAATGGTTCCAATTTGAAAACATTGATGGTTTGGTGTTGAAAGGCAGTGGAGTTTTTGATGGCCAAGGAAGCATTAGCTGGCCGTTGAATGATTGCAAGCAAAACAAGGGCAATTGTGCTTCCCTCCCTGCTGTAAGGATTTCATTTCATCAATCACTACATGATTAAAAAGATTTAATTGATATGTAATGTCAATATAAAATATGTTTTTACACTGTAATTGATATTTGTTAGATAATCAAACATGCTTGACTTTAACTGTAACATTTTTTATAAGTCACAAATACAATTTGTCGTTTTATTTACATGTGACAATTTTATACATGTGTGCAGTCTTTGAAATTCGATAAGATTAAAAATGCAATCGTGAAAGACGTAACATCATTGAACAGCATGCAATTCCACTTCCATCTACATGGTTGCAGCAACATTTCATTCACTAACCTCACCATAACAGCTCCGGGAAATAGTCCAAACACCGATGGCATGCACATTAGCTCCAGCGACTTCATTACTGTCACTAATAGCGTCATCGCAACAGGTGATGATTGTATTTCTGTTGGACATAGCACATCCAACATTACTATCAGTGGCATTACATGTGGTCCTGGTCACGGTATTAGTGTTGGAAGTCTTGGTAAGAGGCCAGAGGAAAAAACTGTGAATGGTGTTTCAGTTAAAAATTGCACGTTCATAGGCTCAACAAATGGTGCTAGAATTAAAACTTGGATTGGAACAGTACCAGCTGAGGCAAAAAATATTGTTTATGAAGACTTGATCATGAATGCTGTCCAGAATCCCATTGTTATTGACCAGAGTTACGGCAAAAAAGAGAGAGTGGTAAGCAAATTAACAATTGAAACCTTCTATAGTTTATCATTTTGCTAGCATTTAAGAAGTTTCCAAGTTCTTCGAAGATTTTGGCATTAGGCTTCAAGTAAAAAAATGTTTATAATCAACTATAAAGCTAATTATTAATTATTCACAGGTTGAGAGCTCTAAATAAAAAAATAAAAAAAATAGTTTGGGGGACTAATTACAAATGATTGATAAGTTTAGAAATCCAACAACATATTTTAGAGTTTAGAAACCTGTTATAAATCTCCAAAGTTCACATTATTTAATCAAGACTTCTTATTAATGTGTGTACTTGTTTGTGAGCAGCCTTCAACTTCGGTGTGGAAGATCAGTGATGCTCATTTCCGTAGGATAAAAGGAACAACAATCTCAAACATTCCAGTGTCATTGCAGTGCAGCTCAAAGAATCCATGTGAAAATATTGAGGTAGCAGATGTTGAGTTGTCTTATGTAGGTCCTCCAAAAAATACACCTTTTGCATCCTCTTGTTCCAATGCAAAAGCTATTTTTGGAGGGAAACTCAACCCAGCAGCTTGTGTATTATAAAAACGTTTTGACATTTTAATTGTAACTACTTATTGACATATAATTAACTGATTGGTGGTTATTATTAATTACCACTTGATTTCTAGCTTATTTGATGTAAGTATGCACATTACACACTCTGCTGAATTGCAACTGTATTATAGCTTTGTATATTCAGAGAGGTGTTGTTGATGTCAACCTCATTATAATAGCTTGTTATTGCCTTCTACCTCTTCAAATCATAGATATGGATCAAGTCATTATTATTCCTCTTATGTTGAATTTTGTTGTTATTGTTAATATCTCTACAAATGAAAGTGACTCAACAATAAAAGCTAAAATACCCAAACATGAGTATGTAATTGAAGTGTAACTATTTCTTGAATTTGTAGTGTTGTATTCATAGAAGCATACAAGTTTATAAATGATAATACTACTAAATAACCTCATTCAACAAAATGTTTCAAGTCAAATGGAAGTGAAAAGCAAATGAAAATTATTGACAAGTTGGTTTGAAATTCATATATCAATCAATAATATAAAAGGACTATTGCATAAAAGAAACTTTTTGTGTAAGATACATAAGCAAAAGTAGAACTAGAAGCAAGATCAACCCTGGCAACAACATAAGCAGAGTTGTCGACTGAAATGAGTCGAATATCGATATCAGTTGATGTTGATCATTCATCTCCATGGATGAATTTCCTTTTTCATCACAAGTTATTTCAGGTTCAACATTCACACCATCATTGGTGACTTCAGTGTCTGTTTTGGCTTCTACATGCTCTTCATTCTGCATATCAATTTTCCCTCCCTCTTCCTTGTAGTTGGAATTTAGTATTGTTTCGGATGAACAATATTTTTCTTCAACAATATATGAAACCACATCATCATTCACTTTTTCTGCTCCTAATGACGCCAAACATTCTTCATCAAATCTGCTATCATGCGACGAGGCAGCACTTTCCGAATTGGAATCATCAGATAACACAATTTCCTCTTGAAAAGAGATTGTGGAAACCACTTCTGTGATGGTGTTGTTATCAGGGACAGTACCAATTTTCTCCTTCTGAAATAAATCAAATTGGAGCAATTTATCCAACTTATTTTTAACCAACATAGTCAAAGTTGTAAAATGGTCATTACTGACCCTTTAATCTCCCTAATTTTTCTATAAAGAATATAACAAAATAGGAATAACTTATTTCTATAAATCACCTGAATAAGAGTGTGATTGATTCTTTTCATATCGGTTGTCCCATTACTGTTGCAAGTACAAAATGTTAACTAAAAATATATCGAGGAAAGTGAGTTAAAGATCGGTTCAAATTTTAGTGAAATCTTAACGAAGGAGAAAATAATAATATAAGAACTAATATACTAACATTTGTCAATAAAAAAAGTATGAATAAACCGAAGAAAAATCGATCAAGACAAAATCAGGACAACATATATAAAACTAACAGTTAGGTTAATGTTACCATGGTGCAGAATCTCCTTTGGTTGTTGTTGTTGAACATGAAGGTTGAACAAGAGCATTAAGACCTTGTTTGGTTTCAATTTCATGATCTGCATGGCTCTTATATCTTTTATCCAATGATGCTTTTTGAGGTTTTGGTTTGGGATTTGACTCAGAACCCTTTCTCCTGTTCTTGTTGATTAATGACAAAGAGACAACAGCTATAAAACCAACAACTGCAAGGGCAAGTCCGGCAATGTTTCCTCCACTGCTGCCGACATCGCTTTTGTTGCGGTTTCTGAGGTTTTTGTTCTTCTTTTTGTGATTGGTTCCCATTCTAATTCTTTCATCTCCCATATTGCGATGCCACTTCATTCCTTGACTCATGATGCTTGACAAAGATGAAGAGTCATGTGCATGAATATTAACGAAGAGATAGGAAACAAACCTAGTCAATCAAGTCATAATAAACATTAATAAAATCATTTTCATTTTCAATGTGAGGTATTGTTTCGACAATATATAATTTAATTAATAATATAAGATGCTTTTGAAAAACCTATTAGACAATTAAATTCATTGTTTAGTATAGAATTGTTTACTTCGGTTGAGTAACTCAAGTGCTTTAATTTAAGGGATTAAAGAATTAAATATATTAGTCGGGCTTAACTCAGTTGATAGGACAACGCGTAATATATGTAAGGTTTGGGTTCAAACTCCAGCCACCAAAAAAAAAATTAAATATATTCAATTCCTAGCAAATAGTCATCAAAGTGACCATTTACTCTATTAATATTTGTCATTAAAAAAGAATTTATAAGGTGTCCTAAGAATGGACACAGAGAAAAAATTTAGCTAATTTCTTTGATGATTGTGGAATTTGGGTTCTTTCAATTGTTAAAAAAATTAAGAGGGTTATGTGTAGGATCTCATCATTTATAGGGATTAAAAAAGCTATTAAAATTAAGTAAGGACTAAACTTAAAAGATCGCAATTTTATAGGGACCAAAAACATATTTAATCTTACTTTATATATTTCGCGTAAAATGATAAGATTTACCGTAGTTTTATTAATTATATAATCCACGTAAAATGATAAGATGTACGGTAGTTTCATTAAATAAGAAAGTATGAATATTAGAGTCTATGTTCAAAAAGAGTGTATTAACATTTTTATTCTTCATAATGATATTAGATGATGCAAAATGGAAAACAATCATCAAATCAAATCAAAAGAGCGTTTAAGACTTTTATTCTTCATAATGAACTTTTGTTCTCACTTTGTAGATAAAAGTTACATAACTTTTTCCTATATATACTAGAATCTGGATGATACAAAATGGAACACAATCATCAAATCAAACACATTTAGAACTAGAAAAGGAAACAAATAAATCATCATGGGACTAAGAGAATATTCCAATCATCTAATACCCATTAGATATTGATTTGGGTGTTGAGGTGAAAACAAAAGGTCCCACGGTATATAAATTCATCTTATTGTCATGGAGGAAGTGATAGGAATGAAGCTCAGCACCACTAATCCCTTTGTTAAAATCTGTGGGATAGTTGCAGTTGTTCAAAGGAGAAGCTTCAAGGAATACCCTACACTCCTTCAGCACCCGTTTTTCTGCAACCAGTTCTTGTTGAAACAATGTTGCAAGGAAATAGCCCTTTGCATTGGTTGCATCATTTAAGAAAGAGAATGGTTTTGTTTCAAAGCCATATTCATCGGCAGCTTCGCATGATATCCTTGTAACGGCCCCTATACACGAATATGTTTTTTTATCAATAAATTTGTGAAAGAGAATATTATTTTTATCAATATATAAATTAAATTTATTTTAATGAATGAGTGTGGTTAAACATCAAGGGAAACTTAGACATCGCAACTTAGTTGGTATCTTCAAAAGACTTATATCCGACCCTATATATTATCTCAATAAAGAGTAAACCAACCGTTCTTATTATTGATTGAAAAAGAAATAATGAGCAAACTCGATTATTAGTGTGTTTGTTTTGAATTTTAAAAAATTATTATGCTTTAGAAATAACATAGATTCTTTTAGAGATTTTTATGAAAAAAAACTGAAGCTAATTTCTGGTTTTTACTATCATCAAAATCACTCTTTCAAAAGAAATGATTTTTATGGTTATTACATTTCTAGGAAAAATATATTTTGAAAAAACTAGGATTAGCTTTTCATGTTAAAGTTTTTGTGGAACCCTTTTCATTTTTTAGTCAAAATTGTTTTTTTAATGGATGGTTTTTCTAAAATATCTTAAGTAAACATTATTAAAATGTTAAAAGTGTTTTTTTTTTATAAAAAAAATTAACAAACGCACCCTATGTTAGTTTAATAAATGGTTTTAATTTTAAAACTTCAAAAAGAAATTATATAATTTTACTAAAACATTATTACGGGTTTTAGAAATGCACCATCTTTTAGTCAAAAAAAATAATAAAAAAATGCACCATTTTAAAATGTGCCTTAATTAGCCTCAAAATTTGTTGGGTCGGAGTCATGTCAAAGTAGTCTAATACCGAAAAAATACTTCTTTCCCTTTAATAAAAAAAGACCGTATGAGATTGAGAGAGTAATTACCTTCAATTGGGATGAGTTTAGAGCCAGATTTGCAGTAAACAAGGCCTTGAATACCAATATTGTTGGAAAAAAAATCATCATTTAAATTCGGTTTCTGGGTGACAACTTGTTTTTTGGTGCCATAGTCGTCGCCATTGGCATAAGCAAAACTACATTGGACCAACATGGATGTGATCAGAAGCATGAAACCAAGAAAGCAAATATTTGTAAAAGCCATTCTCTAATCTTAAGTAACGTTGAAAAGAGGTGGATGTCACAAATTATAAGGAGATCAGGAAGAGACGACTAACTTATATACATGAATAGTTCTTAGGGATTTTCTTCAACAATGCATGTACGTCCTTCACAATTAATAATAAATAATTGTAGGAAGTAGGATATGACATGGATGCACGATCAAGACTTGAATTGCATGTCCTAACCAATTATTGGATTATGTCTTCTACTACATGGGCAATAGCCTTAACATATATTTTCAATCATTCATTAAAATATTAAGGTAATTATAGAATGTTGGAGAACGTCGACTCTTTTATTTTTTATTTTTTTTCTCTTCATGTCTTATTGTAGGTACGTATTTTCTCATTCTTCTATGTTTTTTTATACAAACATTCTTCTACTTTAATGTAAAACAATTACCTCTATTTAAAAGCTAAAGATATGAAAATCTTGTTTGTTTCAATGAATTAATTAATTATGAGAAATGTTTTGTAGACATCCAATTGGAGTAAATAACTAAAAAGAAAGAATAATTTAGAATAAGTTTGAAGAGAAAAATGACGGCTGAGGTTTAGCTATGTGGTGCAAATACAGGACCATTACTAATGTGTACTCGGGGCCACTAAGAAATGACTGTTGAGGTTGTGTCAGCACCTCCTTCTGATGCTCGTTTTGTTCAGACTCTTCATATGCTAGCTTTGTTGGCTCAGGTTGAAAGAAATGGTTAGGCTCTGGCACCTGAGATAGCCCAGCTTTGTTACAATTCGTCTTCCTAGCTCGCTTTTGCGTAATCGAGGTACTCATGTTCATCTTGTTGCATGTGTGCCTCCATATCTGAATGTTGAACAATACATAGAAAAATCAACATGATGAAGAAAATTACGAGAGACAACAAAATTGAGCCTCCCGGGGTATATTTTGGATTTTATAAGTCGAAATGTTGAAAAATACATTTTGGTTTATAAATCCGAAAAGAATCGGTACCGAGAAGAAAAAAACAAATAAACCACCAAAGTTTGAGCAAATGTGAACCAACATTTTGTGTAGTAATGGAACATGTCTCAAAAGCAATGGATCCGAGCAATTTAACTTCAAAAGTGACACTATGTAGCAAGATTCAGATTTTGAGGGGCTTAGGAGTACTTTAGGGAAAAATATGTAACCGAGGAAATGGGAGAAAGAGGATGGCCAAGTCTTTATATTGTCATGATTCTGATTATATGATTCAAAATGTGTTTTTAAGTGTTGGATTATATAATTTAAACAAAGGCAAAATAGGGAAAGAATAGATGACGTACGAGAAGCGTGGAGGATAGGATAAAAAATACTCAAATAACGTAACTAAAGAAATGTGGTCGGCTTGGTTGGACAGTTAAGCTACACTAAAGCCCATATTTTATGCGACTTCTTTAGAATAAGAGAATTTATTTTCCCACTCTCCTGGCTTCTCGCGCGCTCTACAACATTTCAGATCATAGAGTTTAAACAGTGAAAAAACACATTAAAAAAAACCTTCTAACAACACCCTACAACATTTCAAATTTCGTAATCTAAACCAGATGAGAAGGGTGGGAAAAACTATGTTGAAATAACATACTTTGTTTAGTAAAAAAAATTGGTTTCATTGGACCTAGCTCAGCACAATGTGTTTGAGAAATTGTTTTTCACTCCCGGGTTGTTCAAACTAGTAAAAAACACTACTAACACCTTGATTATGGTAGGGCATTGGTTGGTAAAACTTGTGTGAAAGATTTGGATATGTATTTTTTGGTTTAACCGACACAATAAAATGACGAGTAAATGATCAATTATCCCCTCCCCTGAAATTGCAGCTTTCGTAAAAAAAGTCCCCTGAATTTTTTGAAACTCCAAAACCTCCATTATTTTGTCAAACGTTTGTCAAATACTCCCTTCCATCTATTTTTGTTCCGTTTAATCCTATGACGTGGTTGTTAACCGTACAAGTTGATTGAAGGTTATGCCACATCACATCACATGGGTAATTAATAAAAATTAGTCGATTACCCCATGTAACTTGACATAACCTTCTATCCACATGGAGGTCGCACATGTGCAACTAACGACCACGTCACATGGTCTAACGGTAAAACGGAGGGAGTATTAGACAACGCTTGGCAATTAGTCGATTACTCATTCATTTCACACTTTCAACAGTTCAATACACTACCACGAAGGTGCATTGGCATTGAAAATTGTTAACAATCAACTATGACTATAACTCCATCGCCGGTGTTCTTCTCCGATGATCTCCTCACCGAGATCCTTTCATCACTTTCTGTAAAATCTCTACTTCGATTCAAATGTGTAAGTAAACCTTGGAACACTCTCATTTCCGATCCCAATTTACACTCATCACGTCAAAAATATCCCTGGAGATTCCCCTTATGGTAGTGACGATGAATATGAGATTGATTACAGTATCATTCCATATCCTATACCTCGTTTACTCGATAACCCTTCATTTACCCTTGTTGCTGATCCTCGCTTTCTATTGGACGAAAAAGATTGCTCTCGTTTAGCTGGATTGATCTGTTTGGTTGGTTTTGGCTGAGTATAATTATGACTATTGGCTCCGTTTATGGAACCCGTCTACTAGGGAGATATCTCAAAAAATTGGTTGTTTTTGTGATTCTCGCGGTTTTGTCTTCAATTTTGGTTGTGATAATTCCACTGGCACTTTTAAAGTGGTTGCGTCATGTTACATTCGTGATCAATTGACAACCGAAGTGAGAGTTTTCAGTTTGGGTGATAATGTTTGGAGAAATATTGAAAGTTTCCATGTTGTTCCTCTTCGTTCAGATTATGTAAATTTTAATGATATTGGTGTGTTTCTTAATGGCACACCAATTGCTTAAAATCAGTTATCATGATCTTCAATTGAACTATGACATTGGTTACCATTTGCTGAAGTATAATCTTCAATTCTTGCCATTAATTCTTTCGAATGATGGCGACACACTGCTATTGTATAGTAGTCAAGAACGGGAAGCAAATATCCATAATTGGAGGGATCATAGAGTTGAGCGAACAGGAGTTAGTGTGCACAAAACTAGCATTGATGATGGAAATGCAGGTTGTTTATGTTGGAGCTTTGCCAAGGGTTTTGTTGAAAGCTTAATTTCGATTTGTTGAAACTTGAATGTACGTTCGTCTTCCATGATTTACTTGTTTGAATTTATGCAAATTCATATATGTTGTTTTCACAGTGATACATTGTGAGTATTCGTTCTTATGATTGCTTTTTTAGTTGATTGTGTTTTTAATGACTATCTATTGGCTATCATTAAGGATTCGACAATTCTCATGAATTTAATGAATATGTTCTTGTTTTAATATTATTATTATTATTATTATTATTATTATTATGGTTAAATATGTTTTTGATCCTATAAATATGTCAACTTTTTGTTTTGATCCCTCTAAAATTTTCTTTTAACTTTTAGTCTCTATAAAATTTTCAATCACTACTTTTGGTCCCTATTTTAAAGTAAATTTTTGTATTTTTTAATGAAATTGTGCATAAATGTATAGAATATTGTAAAAATCAGTCCCAAAAGGTTTGGCAATTTTCAGACATCGACAAACAGCCTGCCTCTTGCTGGCCTTAATTATGGGAACTAAAACTTGATTCTTCTTAAAGGGCATTCTTTATTTCGTTTGTCTTTAGAATGTTTTAAACAAAACCGAAGTGTGAAGCAGTCCTTGATTTAGGGGGACAGTACATTATTTGAATTATGTTATCATATCAATTAGGAGAATATTGTTGTGTGTCCGGAATTGGCATGTGGCGGGAGTAAGAAGAATTTTGATATACCATCAAAGAAACGTGCTGCACCACTTTGGTTGAGATATCCTGCCGGGTGTTTCCAGCAATTCGATTTTTTTAGTACATGTAGTTTTGAATCAGTGCATAACTGTCTCAATTAGGTAGAGGTCTAATATGTATTTGTTTGAATTTATGGGATGGGTATGCTGTATGATTGAATGTATCAATGAGGGTAGGTAATAGCAAATAGCTTTTTGCAAAGAAGAGTAACAGAAAATTGTTTAGAAGTTTGTGATGTTATACTCAGCTTAGTTGTGTTAGAGGTGTAATGTACTATTAGCACAACTTGTGCTCCTATTAATAAAATTTTCTTTTAAGAAAATGCACTATAAAACATACACACACACCTATAGACTTGGACAAATTTGTTATATCTACAGATCTATAAATAGACGAGAAAAGGAAAAACCAGTATTATTTTATTTCAAACATACATTAATTTCATTTGCCTCAAACTTTTGGGTAGCTGAACTGGTTTGAGTTAAGGGATTATAAGAGTTGAGGAGTTAAAGGTACAGGGTTCAAATTCTGGCACGAAGAAAACTAACATAACAATCAACACACTAACATTTGTCATTCAAAAAATAAAAATAACGAGTACATTTGTCTGGTTGAGTTGGAGCTTACACTTGTGGGAGAAAAAAAGTGCAGCAGCAAGAGAGATTTGTCAGGGGAGAAAGAAAGAGCATGAATCATTTTGTGTGGTAAGGACTAAAGAGATCCTGTAGGCTATTAATCCATCGGTCAAATTAAGTAGTACACCGGTGAGGGACTTAATAGAGTCCTCACCTTAGAAGCCACAATTTACTTTTTCCTACTTGCACGTGTTTCACCGACCTTTATGTCGAAGACTGCCTTACAAGTTGTTGATTGTTATTGTTTTGCAACTGTTTAGGATCATATGACTGGATTTCCATTATCACTTCTTAATTTGTTTCTATATGTTTAATTTCTGGCATACCTCTTAGCTATTTTATTATCTTCCTAGGTTGCTGCTGGAAGAAATCGTCCGGAGGTACTTCAGATGCTTCACGGTGATGTCGGTTTCAGAACAAAGGTTATTCTGGAAGGCGGAGGAAAACAATAAGATGTTGGGGAAATTACATAGGATAGAACTAGAAATTGAAGGAAAAATCCGTAATCAAGATGAATTGTATTGTTTTTTATTACATGTTGGAACAAAGGACTGATCCTCTTGCCATCAATAAGATGTTGGCACAAAATCAAATCTGGTCTCCAGAGAACAAATAATACTCTTACTCACAATTAAGTGTTTTTTTTTTAGAGGCACAATTAAGTGACTTGACACATCAACAAGTTCTGTTTCATTTCACTATCACCTCAAAACAAAGTTCTAATTTCACTAATTTTTGTTATAAAGCAAAGTTAGAGCACTGATTAATTAGAAACTATTGTTCTCTACCCACCCAAAAAAACATTGGAAATCCAGAGGAAAAAGTGTATATTCGGAAATATGAAGAAATAAATAAAGTTTGGCTCATGTTGAACCATGATTTTCATATATATATATATATATATATATATATATATATATATATATATATATATAAA
>Ga0099826_10002187_pt1 | contig 12457 bp, 5 predicted proteins | sample Mtrugardesep15_FD_76830 | JGI IMG/M metagenome (GOLD analysis project Ga0099826, IMG submission 76830) | Root nodule microbial communities of legume samples collected from California, USA - M. trunc garden sep15 | ecosystem: Host-associated > Plants > Roots > Nodule | place: USA: California...
ACACTCCTTATTTTACTAATATTATCCTACCTCACACAAACTTATGGTTAGGCCAAAAATTATAAAATACATTTTAATCCATTCACTCTCTCTCATCTTTGTCTGACATCTCATCTCATCTCATCAGTCATGCTCTTTCATTTCTACTAAAAAGGAAACCCCAGCCGTCAACCACACCAAACTCATTGTTCATCGTCACTCGTTCACTCTTGGTTAGTTTTATCATGTTTATGCCATTGATTTATACGCATTATATTTCATTGTTTTCCATGTTCATTTTCTATGCCATTGATTTATTTACACATGTTATAACTTATATGCCATTGTTTAATGAAGATTAGAAAAAAATCATTCAAAAAAAGAATTGCGATTTGCGCACCATAAAATTAGAACACCGTAAAACTTAGAAAATTTTGTCAACAACAGTAACAGAAATTTTGTAAAATGACAAATAAAACTATAAAATATATAATACTAAATAAAAAAGTGCATCCCTAAAAAATATATATGAATATTTTTAGTTGTATTTTTTAACAAACCGATCAACCGAACCAATCCAAACCGAACAAAACCGATTAGTTTGGTTTGGTTTCTTTTTTAAAAAACAGTGAAAACCGAACCAAACCGAATCGATGAAGATTTCATCGGTTCGAACATTTTTTTGCCTAAAAACCAATCCAAACCAAACCGTTACACCCCTAATTGCCAACCCATTTCTATTAGGCTCGTGAGAATATGCATTGATCCAAACTAATCTTAAATAAATTAAATCAAATATACATACATTGAACAATTTGTTAGAAAAATAATGAATTAAGAAAATTACTAAAAATAACATATATAGTGTACATAAAATACTGGGGTCTTACAATTTGTGTACAATGTCTTAAGTATGGCTCATGAAAATTAAAGAGATAGAGGTACTTACATGGCCACTTTTCTCTGAAAACATCAAACATTTTCTCTTCACAATCGATGTGCTTATTTATATTTATATGCTAAACCATTCGTAAATTCCGCCATCAATGGTGATATATGGTGCGAATAGTTTTTCGCACAAAGCACGCGAACTGATAGATCAACGTGCAAACCAACTAAGTTTAATCCCATTAATATTTTTTTTTGAGGAAAAGTTTGATCCCTTTAACTGTTTTTTGTTTTATTTTAATCCTTTTAAGTTATGAATGTTGGATAATTTTAGTTATAAATATTAAATTATTTTGGTCCCGACAAGAAGGAATGAAATGTCCTTCAACGACAACAAAAAGGATTGAAGTGTCTAAAATGTACTCCCTCCGGTCACATTTATAAGTAAAAAATAAATTTTTAGATTTATAAAATAATTAATGTATTTAGTCACATTTATAGATCAAATACATTAGTTATTCAATAAACCTAAAAAATTGTATTTTGTTTATAAATATAACCGGAGAGAGTATAACTTAAACAAACAAAGTGTCAAATATTTATAAGTTAAATGACCTAAACGATTTAAAAAAAAAGACCAAAACAGAATGGAAAAAACTTAATCAAATTGTCAAATGCTTGTAATTTAAAAGATCAAAATGAAACAAAACAAAAAATTTAAGGAACCAAAACAAAATCTAAAATTAATTTTAGGGATCAAAATATAATTTAGCCGGCAATTTATATATTCAACATTGGAGTTTAATAATATATTGGGGGCCAACTTTATTTTCGCTCAAATCCGACGAATTTATTTTTGCACCACAGAGCATTTTTCATTCCATCAAGTCCGAAAATTAAACTTTCTTCCTTAACTAATACCATGATACAGTATGTTGATATTTTTGGAATTCGTGGATGGATTATTCGTGATATTTAACAGTTATGAGACATAGGGTAAAACTTCTTGTATCTTTATTTTTAAGGTTACGTGAAACGATCAAATTTTGTGTATCTTTATTTAAAGTCTTGCTATTATATGTTTGTGTTGATTGAAGATATATATGTTGAAAAAGACTTGTATTATTTAGAATTATAAAGGAAAAGGGAAACCAAGATCATATATATGTTTTGTATCTGTCTTTTTTCTTTTTTTTCTCTTATACTTTTGTCTTGGAATATTGTGGGATAATATTAGGTATTTGCTTTGGAGGCGTAGGTAGGGGTGTAAGTAGTTCGGACTAAATCAATGAAACCGATAGTTTAAATTGGACCAAACCGAAAAAATATCCAACTTTGTTTGGTTCGGTTTGAAACCGATCCGAACCAATTGTAACCGATCTAGTTTGGTTTGGTTCATGGTTTTTCATTTTGAGATCCGTGAAACCGATAAACCAATCAGATGATAACCACACTCCTTATTTTACTAATATTATCCTACCTCACACAAACTTATGGTTAGGCCAAAAATTATAAAATACATTTTAATCCATTCACTTTCTCTCATCTTTATAAGACATCTCATCTCATCAGTCAGACTCTTTCATTTCTACTAAAAAAGAAACCCTAGCCGTCAACCACACCAAACTCATTGTTCATCGTCACTCGTTCATCTCTTGGTTAGTTTTATCATGTTTATGGCATTGGTTTATACTCATTATATTTCATTGTTTTCCATGTTCATTTTCTATGCCATTGATTTATTTACACACGTTATAACTTATATGTCATTGTTTAATGAAGATTAGAAAAAAAACATTCAAAAAAAGAATTGCGATTTGCGCACCGTAAAATTAGAACACCGTAAAACCTAGAAAATTTTGTCAACAACAGTAACAGAAATTTTGTAAAACGACAAATAAAACTATAAAATATGAGAAATGCTAGCAACACATCTTCTAACACACACTTTTCAACACACTCTCTTTGATTGGTTAAAATTCACATGGATCCCACCAAATCATGTGGGTCCCATATCAATTTGGTGGGACCCATGTGGATTTTAACCAATCAAAGAGAGTGTATTGAAAAGTGTGTGTTAGAAGGTGTGTTGCTAGCATTTCTCATAAAATATATATACTAAATTAAAAAGTGCATCCCTAAAAAATATATATGAATTTTTTTAGTTGTATTTTTTAACAAACCGATCAACCGAACCAATCCAAACCGAACAAAACCGATTAGTTTGGTTTGCTTTCTTTTTTGAAAAACAGTGAAAACCGAACCAAACCGAACCGATGAAGATTTCATCGGTTCGGACATTTTTTTGACGAAAAACCAATCCAAACCGAACTGTTACACCCCTAGGTGTAGGTGTACTAAGGCATATGGGTGTTTGAGAGTAGTCTTATGTTTTGTAAAAAAATTCATATAGTATTATTCTCTGGTTGTTAATAAACAATAGTCATGGTCTTTTGTCCAGTTTTAGAGTTTCCATGTTTATGTGTTTTGACAGTGTTCCTTTATTTTCTCTATGCCGATTTTTCCCAACAATTGGTAGCATATATTTTTGTAGGTCCAGGTATAATAATTCTTAGTATGTCGTGTGGTTGCAGCTTATCCGACCTTCTATATCAAAAAGTAGGTTGGTACTAAGTGCTCGAATCACAAGGTTTGGTGTGAAGTTTGAGCTAGAGAAAATTTATGGAAAAATAAATTTTGCTTTGTGGAATTTCGAAGTCAAAGATGTGTCAATACAATTAGGTTTACCTAAAGTGTTGATGAGCATACGAGCATTGATGCAAGATGTAGTGTAAGATTATGTCGGCAGGTGAAGAACTTCCTGCCAATATGAAAGTTGCACCATAAATTTTCAAGTTGATTTTCGACATGTGAAAATTCTTGGGGTGGTTTAACTTTAAGTAAAGTATACTCTTACAATGGAATATGATGGTTCCTTTTGAATTATGACTGTCGATGAAGATAATGTGAAATTTTTTGGAGTGACTTAGTTTCAAGTGATTATACTCTTTATGGTGTACTATGATGACAACCTTAAAAATAGATGTATCATTTTCAATCAAAGTGGTGATCATTGGTATTAGTTGAAAATATACATGTTAAAGAAGTCTCACATTGCTTAGAATTGTAAAGGAAGAGGGAAGCTAATATTATATATATAGTTAGATGTTTTCTTTGGAGGATGTGGATGTACCAGAGTCGGTGTCTATTTGAGAGTAGTCTACGTGTTTTTTTTTTTTTTTTGCATATAATGTTATTTTCTCTTTTTCATTAGACAACAATAGTAATTTTTTCCTCTTGTTTTAGAGTTTTCTCGTTATGTTTCTATGTTGTGGTTGCGTTTCTTTATTTTCTCTATGCTGGTTTGAGGACAATAGGAAAAACAACAAGTTAATGGAGAGAAGAGAAAAACGTCACATCTCCACCTAAAATTTTAAGGCATATATGAGTCACCTCTCTTATATATCTAACATTTTACTTATTCATAGATGATATTGGATTTAATCACTCACACTTGAAACCAAACAATCTCTACCTCAAATGTGAGTTTCCACTTCCCGTAATAGGATCCAACTCCCTCTTGCCCGCAAAGCAGAACCAGGCACTGATACTACTTGTTTAAGGAGTATGGGAGAGACGTGAGTAACAGTGGGTCAATGCATCAGAACCACAATAGAGAGAGACGTCACATCTCCATTCAAAACATTATGGCATTAAGCCATTAAGTATATGAATCATTTTTCTTATATATATTCATAATTTTACTCATTCAAAGGTGATGTGAGATTTAACCAATCACACTTGAAATCCAATGTTAAATATCATTATTACTGTCAATAAGACCTAACTCAATTCACAATTGTCGATATTGTTAAGTTGAACATCTTTACTAGATTCGAACTCATGATGACCTCACAGTTGTGTGTATGAGTTTATGTGTTGTTTATCACGACGTCTACAAACAAACAAACAAACAAAAAACAAAATATATTATTATAGTCCGTCCAAAAGAATATCATTATCATTACTAAGTGGTGAATCTAAACTCATACCATGTCGAACTAAAGTTTAAATCCCAGCTGAAAGACCTATCCGCCAACACGCTTTAAATATGATTACCTTCTATAGAAAGAAATTTATGCATGGAAAACCAAAAGATAATTGTTTACGTTTTTTCTTTTGATTAAATCATTATTCTTGATGTTGTTATTTCTTTTCCTTTTCTTTTTTCGTCAAATAATCTAGTGACTAAAAATTCACCTTTTAAAGTAAATAAATAAGATGTTTAAAGTTCGAACTCCGACTCTTGCATATATTATGTAACGTCCCAAACAATTGACTCAAACATACGAAAAACATGATTTTTTTTTTCAACTCAATATATGTGCCGGCTCAAGAGGCGACTAGTTTGAGGTGTCCATTTCTACGTACCGTCTACTTGCTTAAGCCCTATTTAAAGTCATATCATAGCTTTGAAGGACTTGGTCCATCAAAATTGGCACCATGAAAAATCGAATCCAATACTAGAGACACTCCGTCTCAAACCAACACCACTAAGTTAACCACAAGTAGGTTTTATTATTTATTTTTTTGTCAAGTAGTCTAGTGGCTAGAATTCACCTTTTTCAAGATGAATAAGTGGGGTGTCCGGGGTTCGAACCCCGACCCTTGCATGTCCCTGCTAACTGAGCTATGCTCACGGGGACAAGTAGGTTTTATTATTATTATTATTATTATTATTATTATTAATTTTTTTTTTGAGGGATACTATTACTATTTATTACTGTTATTTATTTCACCCGTATAAATTATTTGCATCCAATATATTTATACTTGATTTTTACGTACAATCGTAGCTATATTATCCTGATTACAATCGGAGCTCCCCCACATAATCTTTATCAAGCAATATAGCTACGCTTGATTATTGCAATGGCAGACCCTGCATGTTGATATTGATTAAAATCTCATAATTTCAACCAAACATGTTTAATATATTCAGTAAAATTGCATAGCTGTTAGAATATTGATGTAACCACTTAAGCAAGTATTTAGCATTAAGTTCACTAGAAAGTCAAAGCAGCAATCACTTATATAATTGGTGAGAAGTCTTGTTAATGATAATGATGGTTGAACAATTATTTACAATAGGGATAACACCTCCCTTTTATGGTAAACTCTTCATTACAACACATTTGCTTGAATAATCATAGATAGAAATAGTATTTTAATCTACTTACAAGTTCTTATTAAAGTACTACCTTAATTTATTATTACTAGCTAAAGACGAGGGAGCAAGTCACATGCTCTCTTTTTTTGTTACAACAAGTCACATTCTCTTCAGGAGTGTATAACCTAATTACTCGTGTTATACTCAATAATACAACCACTAACTAACACATCACATGTTACTACTAGCTTTAATGTTAACTTGCTTCATCTTTTTGTAGCAAGTATGAGAAGAGAATTTCATTCCACATATCAGGAACACCGGGTAAACACCAATGACTGCAATCAGGTACAGATGGTTTGTCACTCCAAGTTCCCACATGGCCATCACTCCTATATGCATCCATCGGCGTCACGTGCAGCACCGTCACAGGAGCACTCATATCTTTCACAACTCTTTTGATCATATCTGAAATTGGACTTTTGTCCTTGCCTATAGTTCTCTTCCAAGGCCTTTTAGTCACTTTGCAAGTGTTATGGTTATGTCCACTAGCACAAAAAGATAAACATTTTATTAAGTCTTATCATCAAGTTTGATAGCTCTAGTATTACCAAAATAATAGTAAAACTAGTCCTCTATTTGTTGCCATTGTCTCATCTAGAAAGTTTCAAAACAAAATGAATAATATGGTTACAACCAACTCACCTCCAATGCGATGATTCGAAAGTTCGGAAGAATACCCTTGTCCTGTTTGTGTTAACTGTATTATCTACCCAAGATGCCCAGGTGAGCAAAGCTGTTTTGAAAGCTGAATTGATTGGCATTCCAAGCCTCAGTGAGCTACCAACCTGAAAATACCAGCCCCTGTCTGATAACCATGTTAGCAATTAGCAGCAAATGCAAGTGCACACACAAAAACAAAAATTTCTAATAGATGAATATGCAAAATAATACACATCCTAAACACTAAGAGACCAATTTTTCATCAGAGACTATTTGAAACAAAATGATTACATTTTACAAGTTTCATCATAGTCATGCTGATAAAACATCATCTTGGTGAAGTTCTTGCATACTATACATCATTTCATCTAAAAAATCAGAGATCAAAAGTGTCCAAAATTATCACTTGCATGATGCTATCAGTTGCAGAAAAGCTAACGCTAGTTGATGATTCTTTGAACACAAAAGCACAATGAGACATTCATCTTCTTACAACACTTATCACTTATAAAGATGCCCGATCAACAAACTGACAGTAAAGCATGAACTACACGGATCCAAATATGAAAATTAAGTCCAAAAAAAGCATGTAAACAAAATATGCACAGGAGTAAGTCAAATCTTTTCATAAATTAAACAAGATAAGACCATAAAAATGTATGTCTAATATCTACATAGTAGAAGGAAAAAAATGCATCTCAATCTGTAGAATCAAGTTACTCACATATCAAAAAGCTTAGTCCTTGTCCACCAGTGACCTGAATTGAATATAAGAACATCAGAATCAACCCATTCATGGCTAATATCATCTATCTTGTCCAATCTCAGTGTTGTCTTCACCCTTTTCGGCGCAAATCTAGGTACCGAACCAGGCTTCACCAGAAAAACAGAACGATAAAAATCAATTCTAACATCAAAAGAACTAAACTTCACACCTAGAAACCTAATCTGTTTGGTGATCTTATTGCCTTTGATTTCATAAACACTCTCCTTATTCTCAACACCTGTCATTAACATACATATCAAAGACTCCCATTGAGTCCTACTCAATGAATCACCAACAAAAACCACTCTTTTCCCACGAAGACTTTCGAGTATTCTACGTGCATCAAACCTAGGAATATCACAGTTCTTAGGTTTCCATCTCCATTTTGTATAGCCTCTATCTTTACGCCCATTCGCAAAACAATTAAAACCTCTTTCTGCAAATGGACATTGAGAAGCATCATATAAAGGGTAACTATAACTATAACTATCATCCTGAATCCAACTTCCATCAAACACATTACATGCATCCCTAGAAACATTGGACTTTAAACCCTCAACATAGCTCTGAACTTGTAAATGAGAATTGTTACTATTAATGTTAACATTAATCTCATCATAACTCTTAATCATTGAATTAGGAGTGGGAAATGCATATGAATAAACCCATGAAAGTACTAACATGAATGAAATCAAAGACCCAGTTTTGACTAACACATTGAAAGAAACTAAGATCCAAGCATTGCAATTACCCTTCATAATTTTGTACCTAAAACCAAAAACTCTTGAGATTAAAGTTCTAAACTTTGTAAATGAAATCCAGAAACTGAACATACCCATTAACTGTATTAATTGAATAACCAATCTACTATCCCATATATCAAAACTGAACAAACCCATTAACAGCATTAATAGTGTGAAAGTTTGGTTGAATGAAGCAATAGCCTATGTTATCATAATCATATATACAGTTAAGGAAATGAAAACTTGAAAGATTGGAGAATGCACTAGGTGGTGGTTGTGAAGTGATTGAAGAAGTTGGTTGAGTTAGCATGAAAAAGTGGGAATCTAAATTGTGAGATGAGGGTAATGCAGTCATTAGACACACTCCGGTCTTTTTCGATTCAATTGTGTGACATTGTGGCGGAAATATTATGTGACATTGCTCAACCACAATGTAAAATATGACTTTTTTGTTTTCTTCTCACTCTTTCTCAAGAATTTTTGTTTTACTTAAAGTTAAATTACACAATGTAACAAATTGGTTTTTATGTTTCTTTTTCCGTATCACTTAGATTTAAGTTAATTAATCGTAAGTTAAATAATTTAAAGACATAAGTGGTATAAAAATGTTATAATTAGATAACTTAAATGACATCCGATATAAATTTTAAAATGAGAAAGTCATGTGTAACATTGTGTCCGAACAATGTCATGTAACATTGTGACACTGCTATACGATGTTGTCGTGTAAGAACTGGGGTGCGAATCTCAGTGAGAAGCTTCAAGCTAGTAATTTGAACATTTTTTTAGTCGAATTTGGAGTTGTGGAATACTACTTGTTCTAAAAAAGGAAGGAGAATGGCTTTTACGTTAAGAGAGATAGAGAGGGACGGAGAAGCAGATGCTGTTGAAATTGAATGTTAAAATCTGTCGGTGGATTTATGGTGCTGTGCACGAGACGAACCCAAAGTTTACACGATAACTAACTAGTGGGTGAGTTTTGAATATGATGAAAGCGATACATTTGACACAAACTTTTTTCTCAAAATGACTTTAATGTATGACAGAAGGAGTCACAACTAATATTGATAACAAACATAACTAAATTTGCATTAACCATATTCGAATTAGTCTAACCATATGCGGCTAAAAAAAATAGTTTTGCTTGATAGTACAATCCATAGGAAAATCATGAAAAACTCTCTTCTACTGTTCTACTTCTAGGAACCGAGTCTTCAAGAGTTTTGCTTTCCTAAAATAACCTGTTATTTTCATTTGTTATACACTAGTTTTTACAACCCATGTAAGACACAAGGAGTTATATACTAGTCTTCAAATCAAATACAATTCATTCTCCAATCGAGGGTTTAGTAGTGTTTTGCAATCTCTTTCCATGCACAAAGGACCTGAATAGATGTAATGCCCTAGAAGGTTGTCCATATGGTACCATGTGACCCGCTCCTCTTACGGTGGCGAAAGTCAACAAATTTCCATACTCAGTTACCCAACCTCCAACCTATACATACATTAATTTAGAAACATGAGTTAATAAAATTGTAAAATCCATACTCAAATCAATTTTCAATATTTGAAGAAAAAAAAAAAGGTTAATTGTTAATAAAAATATATATTTACCTGTCCTTTGTGGAACCAAACTCTATATGAGTCTGTAATCTTGAATTTCAGGTCATGAGCTAGTTCACGAATGAGTGTTCGAGAACCTAGCAATGGAACAACTGAATCTTGATCTCCACTGTCATAATAATTTAACATGAATTATAAGCTTATTCCAAATATGTATAAAATAAATAATAGCAGATGATTATCATTTGTTAAAATTAATTACCTGTAAACCCATATTGGAATATGATTTTGAACTATTCGTTTGAGAATTGGAAGCATATCAGTGTTAACATCTGTGTTGCTGTAATTCAAAACACTGCAATGAAGAAAATGTGCATGAGCAGATATTTCTTCAGTAGTCAAAATTAAAACAAAAATTGCATGTTTCCTATGATCATAAGAGTCAAGATTTCAAGTAATTTTTTTTTTAAAATAAGCATATTACTTTACTAGTAAATTTGATGGTTAGTTTTAACCTAGTCCCACAAAATTAACTTATAATAAAATGAAGGTTGCCGATATTTATAAACTCTATTCATACCATATCTCTAGTTTATGAAATTGTCTTTTAAAATACAATTTATGTATGTATTCTAATTTATGTATAATACAATTTATATAATTATTTTAAAATCAAATTAAATTTTAAATTAATCTTGTATACTATGTACTGGTACCCATTAAAACTTCATGATACAAAATATATTTCCTTTATTTATACTTACTCACTACACATGCCCCATGGATACGGCAGATTAGTACGGTTGGCATGGAGAGCTTTCTGAACCTCAGGAAGGTTAAGGTAATTAAAGCTTTCATAATCCGTACAAACATCTACACTTAAACTTATTTTAGTAGCCTGCATTAATGAAATAAACAAATTAATTAATTAATTATAAAAAATATCATTGGCAGAACATAATAATCCAAAGACAAAAGTTACCATCTTTTTCAATCTGATTTCTTGTTCAGCTATAGCTGGATAACACACATCAAGAATCACATCATAGTTGTCTACATACTCGCTCACAATTTTCCTAGTGGCTTTTATGGCTTCGTTGCATGATTTGGATACGTTACCAAAATCACAATCATTCTTAATGGTAAGACCAATTTCATCTGAAACCATTCCGTGTGACCAAAAATATTCATATGTTGCTTGTTCATCACGATCCAATTTCAGAAGTGGGTTTCCAATCTAACAAAGTCATGGAAAAGTAAGATCAGTTTAATTAAATTTCAAAATTTCTTAGTTAAATAATCTATAAGCCATCAAATATACACGATCAGTTCAAAAGTGGCACGAATATATAGTTGTGAGTAAATTAATTTAATATATCATGTAAATTGGATCTTACGGCAACTCCTTTTATGTTGAACTTGAAACTGGTTGAATGAGCATTATAATCAAGAATAGCATTGGCTAACTGAGGTATGTAATGTCCTGAATAACATTATAAATGTTAGTATGTAAGAAACAAAAGTCGATCACAAGTTATCATAGGCAAAAGAACATAATTAACGAACAAATATTTGTGTAACATTTGTGTATGCATGTCTCATATATGAATGATGACATAGGTTTTGTGTGTATGCATAAAAAATATAAAATTTATATAACCTAAATTGAATATTTTGTACCACGACACTAACTTAAATTTTTGGAAGTTTGAAACAATATATTATTAAATTTGGAATTTGATTATTGTGTTTGTTGGACCTGCATAGCTTTCTCCGGTAAGAAACAACTTCCTCGATTTGTATGAAGGAAACTTCTCGTACCATTTCAGCAAGAACAAAAGCATGTCATTGGCTGCCAAAAACAAATTAAAGAATTATGTTCATGCCTAATAATAAAACTAACAAATTCCATGGAGTATAACATACAATTTTTTTTTTTAAATTCTTTTGTATAGATATTGACTACATAAGTTTGGTCTCACAAATCTAATTTTGTACCTGTGGAGGCGTCACCCGTGTTATAATCAGAAGTTGTATTTGAGTATGACCAACCAACTCCAGCAGGAGACTCCACAAAGAGGAGATTGGAAACTATAAAAATAGTAGACATGAACAATATATATAAGTCGGGAATTAATACACCCACATAATTCTCTAATATCAAAACACGTATTTAGTCACCATGTCGGTGATCATTAGATCGAGATCGTATTGTGCTCCTATCAAAAAGATTTTTTAAAACTAAAAGCCTGGTCTTAAAATTTGCTTTGTCTAATCTCGATCTAACACTCACAGATATAATGACGACATGAAAGCAAGATTTTGGTGAAGACGGTGAATTCAAAATCATAGTCATATACATACCTGTATTCCAGGACTTTGAATTTCTTCGTAGACCGCATCCATCACCAGAAGGATAAAATGGATCCAATTCAGTAAAAGCACCTCCTCCGATAGAGGAACATCCTGGACCTAGAAAATTAACCAAGTTAATTAATTCCCCTCCAATAAAGAACAATTTATTTATGATCCTTGTAAGATGATTTGAATTTGATGTAGGCGTTATAAAAAATTAACAAATATCTACATCTTAAAATAAAATTGTGCGTTTGGTGCAAGGTATGT
>Ga0099826_10002188_pt1 | contig 12452 bp, 3 predicted proteins | sample Mtrugardesep15_FD_76830 | JGI IMG/M metagenome (GOLD analysis project Ga0099826, IMG submission 76830) | Root nodule microbial communities of legume samples collected from California, USA - M. trunc garden sep15 | ecosystem: Host-associated > Plants > Roots > Nodule | place: USA: California...
ACCCGTTATTTCGGAGATCCCGTACTACATCACCTGATAATCCCTAAGCAAATCTTGACATGAAATTGAAAAATTGAAGGACCAATGACTTAAGTGACTAACCTCCACCCCAAGAGGTTTGATTTGACCAAGTGCTTTTGCAGCGCCTAAAACTGCGGCTGAACCACCCATATCAAATTTCATGAGTTCAATTGAACAGCCAGGTCCAGTCTTGATGTTGTAGCCACCACTAATAAAAAGCAGAAAACATAATTAAAAAGCAGTAATAAGGAAAAAAAACTAAAACTTCCTACATCAAACAATAAAAGAAAAATGAAATGGGAAAGAAAACCATGGACTCCTTAATTTTGAGTTGAAATAACATGTATATTTACACCAATACTTAGTATGCCATTGTAGCAAATTGACAATGCATGAAAAAGAATACATAATCATGTGTATGGTAGCCTTGCCATGTATAGCCAGTCCCAAGGCTGGGTAAAAGGAGAGGGTTGTGTTAGGCCTCGACAGCCAACGTAAAACTTTGTCGAATCTCTATGACATGGACCAAAAATTTGATCCATGTGGCCGGCCCCATTTAGTGGGATAAGGCTTGGTTGTTGTTGTTGTTGTATTTAGAAAGAATATATTGAAAAAATCTACTTAAGACCTCATACTAAATATTTATCAACAAGCAAAAACATCAAACTTCATAACCGCTGAATGCTTTAGTACCATAATCAAAACCAATAAACCATGGATAATACAGGGGGAAAATCCCATTTCAAATTTTTCACTGTCTTATGAATTGTAAATAAAAAACACGGTTTGGTGAATTACCTATCAAAAGTCAAACCTTTTCCAACCAAAGCCAGCTTGACCTTGACAGGTCCACTTGGAGGTTTGTAACAAAGATGGATGAAACGAGGAGGATTTGCTGAGGCTGCAGCAACACCTAGATAGGACCCCATTTTCAATTCCTTGCACTGATCAGCATCTAATATTTTAGCTGTGAAAACATCACTGTAGGTGGAAGCAACCTTAGATGCCTCTTCTGCCAACACCCCTGAGACCAAAACATCACCATAGATCAGATTTTAGACAAAACGGGGTCATTAGATATATACATACATAGATATAGATATACGAACCTGGTGTGAGGACATTAGCAGGAGAGTTCACAAGCTCCCTTCCAAAAATTATTCCAGAAGAAACATCTCCAGCATACTTGAGCTTTTTCTCCAATTCAGGTCCCTTTCCAAGACCAATAATGTCAATGGATCTAACTGCTGGTTTCTTTGATTCTGACTTGTATCTTTGATCTTCAAATAATCCCAGCACAGCCCCTAGCACAATTCAAGCCCACACATCAAATGTAACTATAAAAATCACAAGCTTACATTCGCACACCACACGCACATACACACAAGAAATGGATAACTCAATTACTAAAGTTTTTGATGTATGAAAGTCAATATTTCTAAAAATGACAACGTTTATGTTTGTATAATTAAACTTTATACACTCAAAACATTAGTAATGGATTCCTCCATTTCTTCCGAGAAATGGAGAGGATCCCTATCCATCAACACATCAAACAATTATAAATCATAAAATCAATACCAGATGCAATTGCATAAGCAGTACTAAGCTTTGATTCCGAAGAAAGTCCTTCAGAAGAGGCAAGAACAATAGCAACATTGCTTGCCTGAGCAGACTTAGCAGCCGCGACAGCAGCCTCACCAAGACCCTTATACAGTGCAGTGGTTGAAGGTGACTGACCAAGACCGATCAAACCAACCCTCTTTGATCCAAGTCCTTTAATCCTAACAACGGTTGATTGACCAACTTTACCAGAGAAATCCTCTTCAGAAGAAGCTTCAGATAACAAACCATCCAGCTTCAAATCAATCTTATTCAAAATCGAATTCTCGAATCTCGATTTTGCATCTCTAGTTAAATCTTTCTCAGTAACACCCACTGCTAGTATGTCTCCTTTCCATTCAGTCACATCAACATCCGTAGCAGAAAAAGAGATCTTTCAGGAATTTTCACAAACACATAAAAGGCACTATCAGTAAACACATAAAATAAACAACCAACAACGAGAAAATCAACAAGTTAACGACTTTATTCAAATTTAACGTAAATGAAACAAAAAAGGAAACATGGGCATCAAAATTGAAGAAGAAAATTAACCTTAGGGGATTCGATGTTGGTGGGGTGAGTGAGGCCGAGAGTTGTGTCACGTGACTGAGACATGAGCTTCGTCGTTGAATGAAAGCTTCGCTTAGGAAATGAAGCAAAGCGAATACGCGAAGTGAGAAAGAGAGAAGAAGACGAAGATTTTGAGAAAGCAATAACAATGGCAGTGGCTATGGCCGCCATTTGGGTGTGGGAGAGTCTATCTTATTTATAATGAACCACCACATCTTATTCATCCAAAAATAGCTATTAAAATTAAAATCAGGATTAATTTCTCATTATTATCGTTTCTCTGTGTGTAAAGTGTAAACAGCACTACCTGTCCGTTTTTCTCGATTGATAATGAAAGTTACAGGTGAAAAATGATCTCATCATATCTAGATTGAATTGATAGTAACTTTTTTTTTTAAAAAAAAAAAAAACTCGATATCAGATCCAAGGATCAACTAATTTAAGGATATGAATGCCACCATCCACTTGCGGGATCCCGTTCTAAGTCCGAGCAAAGGAAACTTGCACTAAAGGGGATCGAACTTGATATTCGAACTTGAGAGGAGCACACTCCAAGATCCTAAGCCAACCACTAGGTCAACCCCAAATGGATTTTGAACTGATAGTAACTAATTACTCTTGTACATTTGGTTCAATTCATATAAACAATGTATATTTATTTATTTTAAGATGTAGATTTTTAATTGTTAGACTATTTCACAAAAAATAATTAATTACTCATATGCCTCAAAATAAAATAAAAATTATGTTAGTATCTTTTAAATCTTAATTCAATTAATATGGACATTACGATATGTAAGGATGAAGGTTCTAACTCCTAAACAACTTCATAAAAAAATAAATTACGTCTATTGAAAATGGAATTTTCATCTTTAATATTTGCAATCAAAATTGTTCAGCAAGAAAGAAAAACAATTTCTAACTTAATTAGTTTAAAATAATGGATAAAAAAAACATTCATAATTTATTATACATATACATAGAAAATATTTTTCATAAGAACTATAATAAGCCCCAAAAAAAAACTATAATAAGTTATCCTTAAACTTGTGGGACATGTCATAATGAGATTTTGTTTTTTTGAAATCTTTTATACGTAAATAAATTTAAATTGACTAATTTAAACAGTTCCCAAAACTTGATGTGGTTTTCATTTATTAAAAAAAAAAAGTAAAGAATAGTAGATTATTTTTTATTTTTTTTAAGGGGCATAGTAGATTATTATTATTATTCGTTAGATTACTTTACTTATTGTTCTTTTTTAATTCTAAGTAAGGAGCCAACCTACTTTTTTGTCTTTTTCCATTTGAGATATATTCCTTGTCAGACTTGACGAGTTCTACCACGTAACGTTTTAAATTATTGGTGTATATTTATTTTTTGGTGTTAAAATTTTTAGTATATTTAAGTCCGAGCAATTGAATTTGATTAATATAGTCGTAATATAAAATGTTGTATTTTTTTCTTTTTCTTTTTTAAATTCAAATCAATCAATATATATAGAGAGACAATTACATAAAAATAGAAGATAAACAGACAATAAATTATACTCTAACCCTTTTTAGATGGTAAAATAAAATAAAAAGTTGTATATGTAGCACATAAAATAAAAGTAGTGAAGTTGCGTTGGAGTCTCACATATTTTATGTTTATAGGTTGTTGAATATATAAATGTGCTTGGAACTTCATCGTTTTGAACTAATTTTTGATATGAGATCCAAATTTATTTGACATAGTATCAAAATCAAGTTAAGTATTAAAATATGCGAGTGGGTATTGAAGTTTTGTTCGAGTTCTATATTGTTCAAATTTTTGAGTTGTTGAGATGTATAAATATCATTGAATACCATCATCTTTAAGGTAAATTTTGGATGAGATTCAAGTTTATTTAACAAAAAGTTGGTGTATTTGTTGAAGAAAAAATTTGTATTATTTGTTGACGAAAAAATGTTATACATAACATTTAGTCTCATTCTTATATGGAGTCGCATATTGTTCAAATTTAAGGGTTGTTAAAATTTATAAATATCGAGACATATAATGATTTCTTTTTGAGGGGAGATGACATGTATGTTTTGGTGAACATTATAGCACATATAGAGTTTGGTTGGATATTTATTTATCACTCAATCATTTAATATGATGTTAATTTATTTAAAAATGAATTAAAATGCTAAACAAATTTGCAACGCAGAACCGGTACTGGATCAAACTTTATGGTATTTAAGAATGATTGCCGTGTTTTTTCTAATAGTAGAAGGTGACATGTATTAATATTTAGGTTTGTAATTTATTTAAAAAAATATAAAATTAAGTGTGTGAGGTTAGATACCGTGGCTTTTGTTTGAATATGAGACCCTACGATTGTCGGTGTGAGTTTTCAAATGGTTATTATCATTTAATCTATCTAACAAAATAAAAAAGAGTGTGTCGTTCTTATCGTGAAGCAAAACTTCGTGCAGGTGCGTTGAAAAACTTGAGATGTGAATGCGATGATTCAATGATGTATTATAAACATTGTCCTTTAAGCCTCAACAATCTTTTATAAGTTTGTAATCTTACAAAATAGCTGATTCAAGTGGAGTTTCTACTTCTCGTTTAATAAGTTTGTAATCTTTCTTTTTAGGCCTCAACCATCTTTTATTCCAAAAAAATAAAAAGAAAAGAAAAAAAAGTTTGAATAAAACAAATCTCCAATTTAAACACTACTTCAAAGAGTTTTCTCAAAAACTTTTATTTTTGACTCACTTTTCTAAAAGACTCGGTGCTTCTTTCAACCACGAAAAAGACTTAATGCTTCTTGCTCGACTCTCAATCACAATAGTATTATATAGTATTATATGTATATATAAATTGGGTATATGATTTGTGGAGTAATATTTTCAGTTCCAACACTTAATCTTTTATCTAAACTATTATGTTTACAATTTCATCTCTTTTCCTTTATCATATCAATTATTAATTAAAAAATATTCAAATCATATTAAAATATTAAATCTCTTTAAAATAAAAACAACTTTGCAAAAATTGAGATAACAATCACTAACTAAAAAAATAGCCAAATCATATTAAAAGAGTCGAATCATATCACAATTATTAATTAAAGAAATTATTTTAATTTTATTTGACAAAAATATACTTGATCGTATTGTATATTAATATTCATATATTTTTTAAAATATACGAACAAAGGTAGTAGAAAAACACATACATTGACACTACGTATCTGTCTATCCACTAGTATAAATAAAGGAGATGCATGATTGTTTACTAAATTTTTAGCTTCCAATTTTAAATTTTATTTAAATAATTATATTTATAATTTCATCTCATTTAATTTAAAATTAAAATGATTAATTTAAAAATATTTATTTCCTTTGAAACAGGAACAAACATCGCTACAATGAAATTTAAAAAGTTAGTTAAATCTTGTTGAATATAAGAACAACACCATTAAAATAGGAACAATATAGTTCCTATTTTTTCAATGGAACTTATTTCATGAAGAGCAGATGTAAATTACTTCTAGCAAAGTATAATCCAATCAATATTTTTCGAAGTTGGAGATAGATTTGGAAGTTAAAAGAGGATGTAAATGTGCAATTTTTTATCTGCCAAGTGCATTAAAGATCTCTTCTCATTAGGAGTATCTTACATCATAGAGGGGTTAATGTTTCTAACTCTTGTCCCTTTTGTAATAGTGTGGAGGAAACAATATTGTTTTGTATCATCTTTTACCTTAGAGCATTGGAGGTGTGGAGGGGTTGCGATTTGGAAAGGTTAGTGATGCTTTGATGAAATGTTTTACATAGAATTTAATGTTATTTTGAATGGTTTGGAAACAAGTTTGTAGTTGAAGCTATTTGCCTATTTTTACCTTCTATAGTTGCAGCCATTTTTTTCGTAGTGAGTGATCTTTATAACTAAGGACAACATTGAAGTCTTTATATCTAAGTAGTGGATGATTTTATTCATCATATTCTTCTTCGTGAAGACAATGCTTGTTCTGATTTTTTAATCAAGAAAGGAGCAAATAAATAGTTTTGAGTTCATGATCGTCTTGCATAAACCTTGTCTTATGCTATCTTCAACTATATTGGTTGATGTGTTGGGCGTTGCTTTTTTGGGGGTGCACATTTTTTTCTCTTTTCTTTTCCCATGTATACAAAAAAAAAAACTTATTTAGTTTAGTCAATCACTCAATTGACCAAGTCTAACTAAAAATATTTGTTGGATAAAAAATGATTCAAAGACCTCAATTTTTATTATTCCTATTTATTTTATGTTTTGAAAAATTCAAAATTAAAATTATTTAGAATTAATTTATATTACGACAATCTCAATTTTGAACTTATCAATAAATAATTATATAAAAGTAAGAATATTTAAAATTTATTATGTGTAAAATTGGTTTTTTGCTGTGTTGTAGGGGTAGGGATTTACATGTGTGACGTTAGAGTAAAGTTTTCCTTTCAAATTCCTGCTGCAACTCTTCAACACGGGAACAATGAACTGGTGAAATTATGGCCCAAAGATTTGGGGCAACAAAGACAGAGATAGTTCTTTTTGAAAACTGTTAATTATATACCCCCTAAGGCTGGTAATGCGACCATATATTTATACATGAAATGATGAAAATGTCTCTTAAGTCATTTTATTTAAATACGTTTCTTCACTTGAGAACTTTCAAGAAAATAAGTAACGTAAAGTTAAATTGAAGTATACAGTATATTATTTATATAAAAAAAAAAATAGTAAAAGGTGGGTGTGCATGATATTTACAGTATTAGGTTTTCCTTTTTTTAAATTTGTACCGCAAAAATTGTACCAAAAAAAAATATGTGTACCGCAAAATATATTTTTATAGTGGTTATTTTTCTTACAGTGGTAATTATTAAAAAAAGTACTTAGTAGTAACATGAATGAAAATTATATTTGCGGTTGATATTATTCTTACCGTAGCCATTGTTGAATATCAATGCAGACTTTTGACTAAAAAAATGGCTCAAGATTTCTTTGAGCGCTTAGTCTTTTTCTTCTTTCATATCACTCTCTCACATTTGTGTGAGTTTGTACATGCCAGGAACTCCACGTTCACGCTGTGAAAATGACGTAGTGTTGAAATTTGGAATAATGAAGAACGTGTTGGAAATTTGGGTTATAAAAACAAAAAAGACTTGGAAATTTGAAACATTTATATAAATCTACAAAGTACATTAGAATGGGTTGAACAACGAGTCCAGCATAACCATAATAATTTGAGTTCAAAAGATGCATATCTCCTCTTCTCTTCGCGCTTTCCTCATCATGCTTGCATTAATTTTCTTCCTCCACTCTACTCAGGTTAACGCAGGTAAATTTGTATTGCCATCGCAACACACACATATATGCATGCATGCATGTATAACTTGACAACACAAGAGGTGTTGTCCAATTTAGGGTTATAGTATTTTAATTAAGGGTTTTCATTTTTGTAAATTCTTAGGTACCTTAGAATTTCGCTGGGTAACGGTACCCTTTTCTTTTGGTAAAATTTGTTAAATAAAAATATGACATATCATTGACATATTAGAAGGTGAGTACAGTTAAAACTCTATAAATTAATAATGTCAGAACCGGAAAAATTTATTAATTTATCGATAAATTAATAATTATTATTTTAAAGAGTTTTTAAGTAATTATACTGTACATACCAAACAAAAAGGCAAATTAGTCTATGCCTATTAGAATTACGTTGCAGCGAACCTTGAGACTCAACGTAAATTAGTAACTACTGTGTTCATATGCATTGGAAATCAATAATGACTTTTGAAGTACAGACAGCTATTGAATCATATTTCAATAGAGTGTAATATATTTTTTTCAATTTCTATGAATTATTAATTTATGATTTTCTTGGGATCGAAAATTATAAAGAGATCTCCCGAAAAATTATTATCTTATTATTTTATCGAGTTTTTCAATTTTTTACATTGGTTCAAGTCGGGACCGGACAAATTTATTATTTTAGAGAGTTTATTAATTTACCGAAAATTAATTTAAAGAGTTTCTAATGTATTTATATCCAACCAAACTTCCTTGTGTTTACCTTTCATTTTAGTATTTATTACAAAATATAAATATTAAATCGAAAATCTATGTGGACTTGCCACATCTGCATCGAAACAATTATGCAAACATTATTTTTTTACTGGAGTTGGATTAGACGAAAAACTTGTACATGTTTTACGATTTAAATGACTAATCTAATATAAAAAATAAATTACTAACCTAACCTGCTGTGATTAAATAATTTAATAAAACCATGGAGTGTTTGTTTCAAGTTATATTTGTAGATTCATGAGAATAAAATCATAAAAATGCATATGCTTATGTTTGTTACAAGTTTAATAAATTTTATTCCCGAGTATAAAATGTTCCTGGGAATATAAAAGTTTTCCCAAAGAAAATGGTGGGAATAAAGTTCCCATGGAGATGGGAATAAAATTATGTGTAATCATCTATTATATTCCCTATTTTTAAGGTTCTTTAGAATATTATAATGTTAATCAAACATCTTTTTTCTAAATACTTTGAAATAAAATTTCTATCTTTATATTCCAATAAATGTTATTTCTAAGAATAAATTTGATACAATTGAAACAAGCACTTGTAATATATTATTGACTAAACGATTCATTTTACAGATGTGGAATTTATGAGAAAATTGGGTCTTATGGACAGACAGAAAGAAATTCCACCACCACCTCCACCTGAATCAGCTGATGCACCACAGCAAGAGGCGCCATTTTAAGAATCTTGTATGGATGATTTGAGAAACAAAATAAAGGAGTTGAATTATAGATTATACTAAAACCCAAAAAACAATAAAATTATTCTAGGGCATTCTATTTGAATCTCTTTAGCTACAACTAGAAGTGGCCAAGTAGTAACCATTTTGTGGACATATTAGTTCATCACGTATACTCAATCTTCAAACTATTCAATTGAAAGTATCATATAAATAAAATATTATCATCAGTTTAGACTGTTATTTAAGTATTGTTTTATTTTCTTATCAAAAATTAACATGATATTTACACAAAGAAAAGATATTAGATTGGTTTAAGGTGAGAGAGATTCTCACATCAATCAATATATACACAAACTATAGTAACATTAGTCATGAAAAAGTTGACGCAGAAACTCAGCAAAATTTTGTGACATATCGTTTTTTTTGCGAATGCCTTATAAATAGTTAGTTGTCAAATTCTAATAATGAATCATGTTGAATTGTGCACCACATCCACCACCACTTTGCAATCCATTTAAAAAATTATTTGATCTGCTTCCCACTCATGCATCCATTGAGGAGAGCCTGTACAGGACCATGAGGTTGTGGGCTTGTGGCTATGATGAAGCGCCATACCTAGACTATCATTGACACCTCCTTTCAAGATGAGTGCTATCAAGTATCCACGTATATTCTAATACACTCTCTAATTAGTTAAAATTCAAATGAATCACACATAAATGTAGGAAAGGAATTGAAGTGTACAAATATTATCATCATAACGTTCTCTCATTTCGGCAGGTAACTGCCAAGGTATTCCTCGGCAGTTAACTGCAGCCAGTTTTATTTTTTTTTTGGTAGTTAACTGCTGAAGGATATTTTCGTCTTTTATGTGTTTTTCAGCCAAACAACACGTGTATACAGCAGTTTTCCCAGATAACATTTCTTTTTAATGAAAAAGTATTTTAGTTGTCATCATGGAAAATAAAAAATTAAGATTCCTAACATTCTGAAGTGAACTTATGCTTTCATATGCTTCTCTGTAGTTTTCATTCACAAGTCATCATTCCCAAGGACTATAAAAGGGGCACATCCACTCCATAGCAATGACATTTTCAAGATTCTGTCACTGTAATAATTGAGATTTTTTACGTGTATGCAAGTTACTTGACCAAAAACATAGGAATAAGCAAATCACCCATTCAATGCTTCAAAAGAGAATATAAAAACTCTCTAATGTTCTCGAAGATGTACTCCCTCCGTGTCGAAATATAAGCAAAATTAATTTTTTAGGTTCATTAATTTAATGATGAATATGGTTTATAATATAGACCACATTCATCATTAAACGAATGTACCTAAAAAGTCAAATTTGCTTATATTAAAAAACAGAGGGAGTAACAAAGTGGTATGAATTAAGAGGTCAAGTTCAATCTCTTGTATAATGGCAGATAGTGACAGAATGAGACAAAAACATTAAGAGATTATTTTATTTCTCTCATGGACAAAATTGATTGTTTTACTAAAATTGGAGCTCATGAAACATTGCAGGTCACGACTCACGAGCAATCATCTGCCACAATTATCATTTTCAGAGCCAAGCAATACCCTACCACTGTTGGTGGAATCCAAAGGTAGCAAACATGTCTATGAAACAACGAGGAGTCTTGTTCCCACAGTGACAAAAAACAAAGCCACTGTTCTATCATTGTCATCCATCACAAGTGGGGGACTCATCAATAAGTTAAAACTCTAGCTGGCCAATAATACAGTGCATACATGAATGCAAACACAACAAAATGAAGATGTTAATCCTGTATAATGAAATGAAATTCAGTTATCTATTACCTGCTAACACTGGATCAAAAAAAGAAATTTCTAATCACTGATATTTTTTACTGTACAAAAAATTCTACACCAATTTGTTAAGGCTTCCATCCGGAAAGCTTCATACAACAGCACATGTAATTGATTCAACCCTTTGAGATTGATACACAAATTCTCCTCAAATATAACTCAATCTCAGGCTAAGTATGTAGTGTACCTATTTGATCTACCAGATTTACCGCGATTCATTCTGAGGACAAACTCAAATTATCAATGGCGATGGAAAGATCAGATTCCATCACACTATCACATGCATTTGGTTGAGCATCCTCATTCTTGATGGAATTCTCCTCCTTCCCTTCTGCTGCAGCCACACATTCCTGAAATCTGAAGCAACTAATGAGGTGGTCATTAGTTAACCCCACTACCTGCATGAAGGAGTATATGACCGTGGGACCCACACCGCGGAAACCTCTTCTCACCAGGTCTTTGCTAATAACTTCAGCTTTTGGCGTTTTAACGGGAACCTGTCGGGGATATCGGAATTTGCTAAGTATAGGCTTGTGGTTCACAAAACTCCAAATGTAATTGTCGAATGACCCAAACTCTACTATGACCTGGCATCAGTAAAACCTGCAAAAAGTTAGTTGCAACGACAATCATAGCCGTGATGCAAATTGTGCAGAGTGCAATTATGGCAGTTGAGTGAAAAAAATGCATTGTAGTGTTTAATGTTAGGTGACTTAGCACATACCAGCTAAGCATGTTGGCTGGTTAAAGAATCCAAATAATTAGGTCTCACATCATTGTGACAAATTAGAATATAGGAAGCTCAAACTGTACGAAAGATTAATATCATGGTTTGTCCCATATGGGTCATGCAAATTTAATGAGGACCGGGACCACAACCCAATTACCTTTATTATCTAAACCTCCCTAATCAAATCATCATTGAATGTCAATTGTAAGTCATTCAATTGATTCAATATCTCCCCCCTTAGTCATTCAATTGATTCAATATCTCTCATTATCAATGGTAATTATATGATATAGAGTACTATAACAAAGATCTCAGAAAAGGGAAGAAAGTTCGTTAATTAATGGAAAATAATTGAATTATCACGCTTGAAATGTTTTCCTTTTATGAAATTATTCGACTTACTTTCCTAGTTAGTTGTTCTCCAAAAGATCAATACAGAAATATAGATATGATTTTTTTCGAAGGGAAAACCCCCAAACTGGCAACACATTAAGCGGCTGACTTCTTTAGTTGTTCCCCAGACCCTCAGGAGTACACTTTATTCATATATCATGAATAAAGAAAGTATATAGTACCACCTAGAACGGTTAGTAACATCACTTGTTTCCTAGACATGTTATTAATCCCATATACACCAACCCAAGAGCGTCTGGATAAGATGGTTCAGGTCTCTTCCAAATTAACCAGAGGCCATGGGTTCAAACCCAACCCTGAAAATGAAGCACCGTTAAAACTCTTGAGAGAGCTTTGACGCCCATTATGTCATACTCTACCCAAGGGATTACTCTCTGCAGTTGCGGGCGAAGGATACCCAATTATACCAAAAGAACCATATACGCCCAATATATATCTACTCAAGGGATTTCTCTGCAGTTGCGGGCAAAGGATACCCAATTA
>Ga0099826_10002189_pt1 | contig 12450 bp, 5 predicted proteins | sample Mtrugardesep15_FD_76830 | JGI IMG/M metagenome (GOLD analysis project Ga0099826, IMG submission 76830) | Root nodule microbial communities of legume samples collected from California, USA - M. trunc garden sep15 | ecosystem: Host-associated > Plants > Roots > Nodule | place: USA: California...
TTATGCTTGAATACTATCCCCCTTACCTCTAACTCCAAGAATCCAAGCCTTGGCCTCACTTTAGCTCCTAGATTCTTCACCCTCTAGCTCTCCAAGCCTCTTTCTCTTCAAACCTTCTCTTCCCTTTTTCTCTAGCCTTTCTCTCTCTACCTCTATCTTGTGTTATGAAATGAATTGTTCTAACCCTAATTTCCCCTTAAGAGTTGGGTTATATAATCACCACTAATGGGCCTAACTCTCCAAATGTTATATGGGTTCAAACTCTAGTTAATCCAATTCTCTAGTTTCTATTTCACTCACGGTAAAATAACGAGTAACCACCGGCTCTAATTTTTAATTACCATAACACACTAACAACTTAATAAACAAATGGTCCTCACTTAAAACGCTACAAATAATCCTCAACCAAAATTACTAATTTACCCTTGTTCACCAAAAGACCAAAATACCCTTCTGACACGAAAACCCAATAAATTACACCCAATGATAAATAATCATACGCAACCACATATAAACACATATCAAACACACATAAAATAATTGAAAATAAAATAACGAAAAATCGGACTGTTACACAAATCCCTTATAGGGTTTGACTTAGCGAGACAAAGGTTGCGAACTTTTAGGCCATAGCCCTTTGTGGGGTTGCCTTGGCGAGACAAAGCTCGCTTTACTTATAAATCATAGCCCACTAGCGAGACAAGACTTGCTAACTTTTAGGTCATAGCCCTTTGTAAGCTTGCCTTGACAAGACAAAACTCGCTTTACTTATAGTTCAAAACCCACGATGGGATTGCCTTGGCGAGACAAAACTCAATTACTTTTAGGTCAAAACCCTATAAGGGGTTGCGTTGCCAAGGTCAAAACCCACGATGGGGTTGCCCTTTGGATGGTCATGATGCTATCGTTGTGTAGGAATAATTGGCTTTGGAACGAGTGAAGCTTGGTGCTACTCATATTGGTGTGCAATCTACCATGATTTGGAAGGAACAAAAGAGTCTTAATTTACAAAGATTTAATCATCCTACTGACAATCCGAAAAACACTATTTTTAGGTAGGAAAAATCAATCCACGATTGGTCTAAGTATAACGTTGATGTTGGCTTTCATATAGAGGTGGGGATTACGAGTACATTCCTCTGGTTGAGCGCACAATCGTGGGTTGTTTATCAAGGACTATACCAGCTGGTGCAATGTTGAGTTGGCCACTGTGAGAGTGAGGTAAATGTGTTGCTCGAAGCAATCAAGTGGGTTAATAGTTTTGGACATAATAACAAGATTTTTTAGATTGATTCGCATGTCCTAGTGAAGAAAATTCGTTTTTATCGAATAAGAGTGTCTGACTAGTCTTTTGATTTTCCATATCAAAAGTATTTTGTCTTTATATTCAAATTCGGAGGTTGGATTTATTAAACAGCAGACATATAGTTGCTCGTACTCTAGCTAAAGTTATCATTTCTTAACCTAATTGGTGTCTTTGAGTTTATTACTTCATGTATTAAAAAACATTTAATTAACGATACTATTATGGGCTCGTTTGGATTAGCTTATTTTATAGCTTATATAAAACAACTTATGCAAATAAATAAGTTTTTATGTATTATTTATAAGTTTTTAAGGTAGTTTATGAAAAAACAGTTTATGAAGATACACTTTTCGTTAGCGAGAGCTTATAAATTAAAATAAAAGTTTATTTATTTACATAAGCTATTTTTCATAAGCTCAAAATAAGCTCAAACCAAACGAGGCCTATATTAATAATATTAGTTGAGTTTGGTTTCTTAAAGAAAAAAACATTGTTTATAATTTAGGTTGGAGGGAATATATTATGTAAAGTCAATGGATGGATTGGCCAAATAGGTGAGAAGGTCTAGGGCAAGTTGCACCAAATAACCGGGGCTCTCGCTTGGATAGTGACATAGTTTTCAACTAGAATACGTACCGTACGTGCCCATATTCTGCCAAATAACAATATTTTAATTATTGCGTACTCTTCTTTGTCTGGAATAGTTGAATATTTTTTAGATAAATGGAACAGATTTTTTAAAAGACAAAATATATAAATAATCCCAGAATACATTAAGTTTGCAAGATACATTTTTTTCTTTTAGAGAAGTTTGCAAGATACATAAAGACCTCAATACCCACAAAAATAAATAATGCACTAAATGGAACAGTTGAATTTTAAGTCAGTCTCAGCCGTCGGGTGCAATTGAAATGGCCCAAAGGAATGAGTCTTGCAACATATTTGATTAATTGATGGTATAATAAATTATATACGGAGTATTATTTTTTTTCTAAATTTCATGAACTCATGAATAAAAAAAAATCATGAACTCAATAACACTTTAATGTGATGATAAGAGATCTTTTTCAATTTAACTAGAGGTTTGAGTTTGAATCAAGTTCTGAAAAATATATTGTTGTTATCTCCTTGTTTTCTGAACGGCTATCATTATTTATCTCTATTATTTAGATTACTCCGTTATCAAAAACAACTTGATCAGAAAAGTTTATAAAATTATCTAATGCAGCTGGATTCTCTAGTTCTAGGTCGCTTATCAATTGGATAATTGGATAGATATGATCATATGATCAGCGTAAGCTCCTCACAAATTAAGTATACTCCCATGAATTGGTCAACAAAAGCTCTCTGCAAAATGAATAGCCTTGTTGTTCTAATATAAAATGTGTAAACCTCCTAAAAACGTTGCTGATTTGTATTGAAGCAATTTATTGATTTTTATTTTTCCGTCGACGTTCTTTGTTTTGGTCATATTGTTGGATGTTTTCAATCGATATACATAATCATTTAATATTTCCGGTAAAACATGCTTGCATTTTTTGTCTTATTTAAAGTCTTAAATTTACGTAACAACTATTGAAATTTGCGTTTAACATACACAAATTTTCGTGGTAGTTATGTGATTGTGGTTATGTCTCATGTCGTATTCTGTATATCAGCCTTCAATATATCAATGAGTAGAGACATTTCGTCGTTTGTGGCAATATTCTGTTAAGACCGTTACCTCATTTCATTCAAGTCTTTTTGGTAGTTAGGATTTCACAAGTGGGAAATTTAAGTTAAAACTTCAACTCTTACATATTATAATTTATCTACTAACTTAAAGGTTTTAATGCATTTGTTTCTTCAATCAATGAATTAATAAGTATTTTTCAATTTAAAAAATTGTTTGATGACTTTAAATTTATAAAATATCATTTCATGAAAAGAAAAAAAAAAAACATCATTTCTTATTTATAACATCATGTTAATTTTTTTATTGTAAAAATTATTCAGTAATAATTATTATCAATAAACAGATTTAGAAAACCTTGACAAAAAAGAAATTTAGAAAATTTGAACAAAAAAAATAGAAAAAATTAATTTTAAATTGCTGACACTTTCAATAAATCATATCTAGTTCTTTTTTAAAATGATAGGAAATAGTTTTTCCTTTATTAAAGAAAATTGTTTTAAAAAAAAAAACAATTTATCTATTATTTTAAAGATCAAATGTATCTGTATATATTAGATTGCCAGATGTATATGATAGAAAATCATATTTAACATATATACATTCGCAATGTGTAGTCTTTGGTGTATATATATTTGTTGGATTGCAAAAGTACCAATAGGGTTAGGAATAGGTCAGGCCAGACCAGGCTTTGATAGGCCTGAGCCTGGCCTACGAAAATTTTTGCAGGCCTGAGCCTGACCTATGGCCTTTCATAGGCCTATTTTTTTGGTCGGGCCTAGCCTACTTAAAAGTCTGGCCTGAAAGCCTATTTACAGGCCTACTTATTATTAAAGTCATTAAAAATTGTATTTTATTTACTTCTAAATAGGCTTAATAGGCCTCAAAGTCTATTTCAGTGTAAGGCTTGTCTATCACTATAAGGCCTTAAAAGCTTATTTCACTACAAGACTTTAAAACCTATTTAAAAAGTTCACTATTTAAGTTGTTTCTTTATTTTTATGTTTAATATAAATTATATTTTATTATAAATAAAAAATAAATTTTATTAACATGAATAAACAGGCCGGCCTATTAGGTTTCATAAACTTTTTTGATAGTCTAAGCCTGACCTATTTACTTAAATAGGCTTTTTAAAAAAACCTAAGTTTAGCTTTTTTAATAAACAGGCCTATTCCCAACCCTAAGTATCAAGCAACCCTAGAAACATCCATAAAATGGTGAGAGCTAACACCAAGAAAAAATGGTGTGAACTAAAAAGAAGCCATCCCAAGGAGGGATAGACCAAACATACTACTCCAAGAACATAGACACAGAGAAAAAATAAACCTCGGACCCTACTCAAAGGGACTCAAACATAACCCCTGTCCAACCAACTATTGGTCATAACAAATAGTTGGTTCCACCATCCACCGAATATATAGTCCACATTGACGAAATTGTCATTAAATATATAAAAGAGATGATAATTTATTTAAATGACAAATGTTAACATGTTAATTGTTATATTATTTTTTCTTTGTCATGACTTAAATTCTCGACTTTTAACTTTTGAACCGGTTGAGTTATTCAACTCTCTAAATTTTTTTGTTTTTTGTTTTGTATTTTATAATTTAGATATTTCTTAAAAAGTAGTCATACTTTGTGTTTGTTCACCTTATTGATAATGAATTTTTAATAACATCCATCTATCAAAAATAATTTTCCAAAGAAACTACTTAAAACCGGTTTTTAATTTGAAACAATTTTTACACTTTTTGAGATTTTCATATTTTTTATTGTAAAGTTGTAGCAAACAAATTAAAGTTCCAATAAAAGATATTATCTGAAAAATGTATTTTTTTTTTTTTAAGTTCTAACAAGAAGACCCTATGAATACATTTGTTTAAGATTATTTGGCTATAATAAAATCACTTTTTTAATTAATCAATCATTTTGACTATTTTTAATTATGTTTGTGTAAGATTTTTAAAAAATAATCAATTTTATGCTAAAAGTAAAAAGTTGTTTTGATCAATTTGCGAAATATTTTTAATTGGAGATATAGTCAAATACAAAATGAACGTTTATGAACGTAAACAAACACATAATGATCTATGCTGTTCTTAAAATTCTCAAAAATAAAATCTTGAAATTATGTTATATTAATATTAAAATCAATTTTATTATAATTTGTAACAAACAATCCCAAAATAAATAACTTAAGAACGTTTAAATAAAATGACATAGGTCTCTTAGAAAGAGTTGAAGACTCATTTGGATTCTAAATTTTTTGAAGGATTAGTCTATCCGTTACAAGCATATCATATCCGATTTAAAAATAAATAAATAAATAGCTAGTCCTAATTAATATTATCTTTCTCTCAAACAATTTCAAATCATAGTTAATCGTTTTCCACAATCAATTTAGTACTGCCGATTTATATATTTCTTCAACTTGTCATGTTACTTCTAAAAAAAAAACTGTTTGACTGTTTCATCTTTATTTTTTCAAAACTTACAATAACTTAGTTGAATTTAACTATTTTGAACAAAAGTGTCAAATCTCACACTTCTATTTGCCGCCAAGAGAGAAAGACAAAAGTTGGAGTCAGCCCCGCACGGGTTGTTACCTCTCCATTAGATTTGTAGTCTTAATCAGCACAACTTTTTAATGTTAAGACTTTGTTAGCTTTATACCTTAATTTGTATAGCAGTTTATACAATTGTTTAGGCGGTTTGTTTTTGGTCCAGTCGTTAAGTTTTGGAATGTCCTCCATGTATTGGTCATAATATCTACTAAAAAATTAATTTGATATTTTTGTTTAAAGGACTAAAAAAGATATTTTATTAAATTTGCTTTAGTAAAAAAAAAATTAAAAAATCAGCAGAACTTTTTTTTTGACAAATTAATCAATGCAACTTACACAAGTGGAAATTGGTCATTTAAAACTTAAGATTACTTATCCACCCACCATCTAATTTCGTTTGTCAAAAATCTAATTTTGTTTGTCAAAGTTTTACAACTTAAGATGAAGTGTATGCATACGGTTGTGCTTATCCTCCCACCACTTAATTTTTATTTGGAGAATGCTAACTAATGTCTTTGAGGTATTGGTTGGAGTAATAAAATAAGTAACTTTGTAATAAAAATTTGTGTAATTATTGTTAAGACAAAAGTAAAAATTTGTATTTTCAAGACATAATTTCTACTAATAGATTCTTTAATCATTGTCCTTAGGGTACCGGTTAGCAAACTCTTTTTCATTTTTGTCATAGTTCCCTAATTAGAGGTAGTTCTATTTGAAGTACGGTAGTGCGTTGACATTTTTCATGATGTCTTGGGATTCGAATCATGGTAAAAAGCCACATAAGGCTTATTTGAATCATGTCGGTTTTTATATGAAACGGAGTCACTGAAATGCTTTTTAACAAAGGGAAGATTAGAACCCTTATGTTGAGTGTTTTATTATGAGGTTTTAGGGTTGAGAAACACATTATAAACACTTTAAAAATTATGAATCATTAGAGAAAGGAATCATTGTAAACACTTTGAAAGTTATGAATAATTGTAAACACTTTGAAACACATTATACCAATTAGGATTTTAATCTTTGTAAGTATGTAACATGTAATCTCTAAAATGATACACAAGAAAACATTATCCAATTGCCTCACTTATATTGAACAGTGCATATAGATACCTCCTTCAATTAGGATTTTAATCTTTGTTCGGCAAGTTCTAAGAGACAAATGTTCTATGTTAGTTTCAATCTCATGATTAACTATTATATTTAATACTTTATCCGTTTCAAAATACACTTTCTATTTTAACATTGTGGACTATTCATATACCTAATTTTGATCATATTTTTTAACTTTTATATAAACACAACATTATCACATAAGTTTTTTTTTTTTTGAAAGGTTATCATATAAGATTTTATTTAATTTGTCTCGATAGTTATTTTTAAAATATTGAATTTTTATAATATTTTACTACAAAAATTAAAGATATCAACAATCAAAATTATATATTGACAAAAATGAAGTGGAAGACCACATAAGCCAGCATATATTTTGAAATATAATATTATTTTTTTACCAAAGCAAAGTTAAATATTATTATTAATCAACCAATGTTCAATACAAGAAGGATAAAAATGAAAAATACGGTGACTAGCCTGAGAATAGACCGTCCTAGCTAAAGTATGATCAATCATATTTGTTTGTCTCCTAACAAACTTTACCTCGAAGTTGGAATGTAAAGATAGCTCATAAATAATATTAGAAACAATAGCATGGAATTCTGAATCATCATGGTCTGGAGGCGATAGAGCTTACACTAGAGTAGTGGAGTCAACTCGAAAACAACCCAGTCTCATCTGTTCACAACAGTAGATTGAATGACATCGAGTAAAACTACTGCCTCCTCCACCAAAACTGACATATGTACCCGATCTTATTTCGTTTGAGCTCGAATAAATTGACCACGAGTGTCTCTAACACAACACACAAAAGATTTAAGATAGTTAAGTAATATATTTGTTTATGATTGAGTTTAAAGTGTACTAAATAAAAAAGTCAATGGATGGTTGAACATATCTAATCATAACAAATACCGTACGTTTTCCTTCTCTTATATACAGCGGTGATACGTAAGTGCTATTTTCAGTCAAATAATAATTTCTTAATTTTTTAAAGGGAAATAAAATAATCAATATTTTAATTGTTGCGTAATCTTTTTGTTTGTAGCAGTTGAATATTTTATGGTTAATTGTGTTTTTCACCCCTGTAATATATGCTATTTTTGGTTTTCAACTCTGTAAAATTTATAGTTTGATTTGCACCCTTGTAAATTATTATTTTTTCAGAATACTCCCCTCCCCCATCCAACTCACCAAATTCGCCTATGTGGCGCTGACTTGACATTTTTTTTTGGTTGGCCACATCAGAAAATTAATTTTTAAAAATTAATTTAAATTCATTTATATTAATTTAAAAATAAAAAATAATTTAAAAATTTCCAAAATTAATTTTTGAAAATAAAATAAAATTGTAAAAATTAGAAAAAAATTCTGGAATTTTTCTTATTACCAAATTTTTTTTCCAATATTTTAATTTCGAAAAAGATTTTAAAAATTTTTTGGAAAAAAAATTAGAAAAAAATCTGAATTTTCGAAAATGATTTTTTTCCCCAATTTTTAAAAATTAAAATTTTTTCTAGAAATTATTTTTTGTACAAAAACTTTTTTTTCGAACAAAAATCAGACATTTTTTTTGTATTTTGAAAATTAAATTCAAGATTATATTTTTCGATTTTTTAAATTTCAAAAAAAAAATCTTATCTTTTTTTTCCTGATTTTTAAAATTTTTGAATAAAAAATTTGTTAATAAAAAAAATTTCCAAATTTTTTTTAATTTTTTTTGGAGTAGAATAAAAAATTTCTTTAATTTTAACAATTTTTTTATTTTTAAACATTAATTTTTAAATTTTTAAATAATTTTTTTATTTTAAAATTATATAATTGAATTTATATTATTTTTGGATTTTTTAAAATTAAATTTCAAATATTTTAATAATTAAATTTATGATGTGGCCAACCAAAAAAAATTAAAATTAAAAAAAAAGGCAAGTCAGCGTCACATAGGCGAGTTTGGTGAGTTGGATGGGAGATGGGCGTATTCTGAAGAAAAAAAAATATTTTACAAGGGTGCAAATCAAACCGAAAGTTTTACAAGGGCGAAAACCAGAAATGACATATATTACCGGGACGAAAAACACTATTAACCGGAAATTTCTATGTTGAGTTCTTTAATGTCATTTAAGGCGTGTGTTAACATTTGATTATAAAAATAACAAATAAAAAGTAACAATAGTACCATACATACCGTACTCTTTTTGTTTGTAATCTTTAGTTCTATCAAAACTTATTTTGTACTCCCTCCGTCACATATGATAAGTCATTTTACGATATAATGAAAGATCAATGTTATTTTCTATTTGAATTTTAACTATTTATTATTTTTGTTCCTTTTAATTTTTTAATTTATATTTTTTATATCATTAATAAAAAATAATTTTATAAAATATAACTTATAATTTTTCTTTCTCATATAAAATTAATAACATTTGATCGGTGTGAAACGCTCAAGATAATTTACCGGTTGAGGTAGAGGGAGGAGCACTTTGAGGTGTATGTTCTCTTTCTCTTAATAACATTATTTGCTTATAAAAAAAATAAAAAAATAAAAAAGCCCTTTGTCAGCATTCCGTTGAAATGGAAATGGCACAAAGGTATAATGAAGTCTAGCATTGTCTTTGTAAACATAATTTAGTTGGTTCAGACATTGTATTATATATATATCCAAGAGTAAGAGTTTTAATCTCATATCCTTATTTATTCACCTTAAACGGTGAATTTCTAGCCATTAGGCTAGTAGATAAAATAAATAAATAAAATCTTGCATCATATTTAGTGCTAGAATATAGTACTCTTTTGTGAGAGCTATAACCTTTTGGTTTATAATGGAAGAGGTCCCACTAATTAGGAGTTTAACCCAAAAGATAAGTAAAGTTTGGTCGATAATTATTATATCCAGAAATTGAAATCACGTTCTCTTAAACAATTTGTTATTAAGTAAAATTTACTAATCACTTGAACTCAATCACTTAGTTATAGTATACTTTTTTTCTGTACAATGTTAGAATATACCTGTATATATGTGCTATATTATTTTTCCGACAAAAAAAATGTAACACTAAGTTATTTTTCAAAGCATAAATTATGCTTATCATAATTATATTAAAAATTACTTTGATATGTAAAACCGCAATGATTTTTTTTAAGGTAAAGAAGTGTAGTAGCAGGGCAACTACAACCACCAAAAGATATTGAACAAAGAGAAAAGGAAATACAAAGAAAAGAGGACGACTAAACCAAAACTTTCTCGAAAATTAAATTTAAAATTAGGCCAACCAATCTTGTTTTTCACAACACTATCTCTAATAACCAAAGGAATGGCATGCCAGATAGTGAAATGATCTATGGATAAGAAAAGAGGACGACTAGACCAAAACTTCCTAAAAAATAAATTTAAAATTAGGCCAACCAATCTTGTTTTTCACAACACTCTCTAATAACCAAAGGAATGGCATGCCAAATAGTGAAGTGATATATGGATAAATTAATGTTAGCTAAGCCATCTGCACGTTGATATTCTTCTCTAAAGATATGAGAAACAAAATCATGTTGCTAATTAACATCATAGAGTTGTTCCAATGGTTTCTTAAGTTCCAAGGAATATAAGTGGAAGACTTAAAGGCAAGGACCAGAATAGATGAATCTGACTCAAGCTAAAAGTTACTCCAATTATTCTGAGGTGCAATTTCAATAGCTCTCGATTAGGGATGACAATGAGAACCCTATGAGTAGGGTACTACAACGCCCTTCCTCATACTCGTGTTTGTAAAAAATACTTGTATTCGAGCTCATACCCTTGTGGGCAACAACTTTAGTATCCTTTCCCATACCCTATGGGTACCTTAGTGCCCATACCCGCACACATCGTCCACGCTTTAACTACGAAAATACAATAAAAATATCACAATTGAAATAAAATTATGGTTCAAAAAATTTCAAATCAACACATAAAATAGTACGATTCGTAGTATTTAACAAAATAAAAAACATCCAAAATATCCTTCAAAAATTGTATACCAACAAGAGGGATCAGTTATTGTATCAAGTAGTTTTTAGGTTTAGGCTTAAGCTTAAATAGCTAAATAATTAATTAATTATACGCCAAAAATAAATAAATTATTTATTATATTATATAAATATGTATATGCGGGTTGCGGGGCTGGACAGTATAGTATCCTTACCCGTATCCATATCCATTTAAATTTGCAGATAATATCTGAAACCCAAACCTGGATCCATAAAAACGGGGTTTTAACCTGCTCATTATGGATATTTTTTGCAGGTATCCATCAAGTCTAGATCTAATTGTCATCCCTAGCTCTCATTGCCCTGAGAACTTAGCATGGTAAGCAGTTTCAATACATGTATTCTCAACAAAACAACATATAAAATTGATTTTGTTGTTCTTGAAAATTCCACCACATGATGAAGCGTTTGCAGTAGAGGCACCATACGTGTTACACCTTATCCAACTAGCACAAGGAGGTTGTTAAATGACTTCTTTAATTACCGGTGCCTTTGGAGGATGCATGCTAACATTTAGCTTCTTCAAAATGACAAAATCACGGTTGATGACCTAACCTAGCAATGTTGCTTGTTAAAATTATGTGATTGTACTCTGAGATAAAATCTCCACCTTCTTAACATGATGGTTGAGTGAGATCTCATAGAGACCACCGGGTTGCCAGAAAGCCATATAAAGCTATTGCTTTGTAGATCGTAGCAAAGCTCTGTCATAACTGATTCATTGTTTAAACCATGTTTTTACATTGAGAATTTCTAAGTCTTTTTAACTGTTTTTCTAAACCTTACTTTTATTTTATTATTGTGACGAATGATTTTTTTTATTTTCTTGCAAACAAGTTTTCTGCTGAAAGTTATAGGAAGTTATAGCTCTATCTCCTTATGGGATCAATATCTCTTTATATTATAATAATAACTTGAACGATGTATAATTACACTTTTCCAACCCCTAAATACTCATAGATTATTCGAGACACCATTCAACATAGAAGCAAACCAACACCAATTGTTGAAAGCATAAGGAAATTCAAAAGATAATGGGACAACGGTTTCCATAGTGTATAGGCAAAATGAGCACGTTTGAAGGTAAGCAGCAACCTCTTTTAGTAAGCTTCTCATGAATGGACATTTTGCCTTGCATGAGTCTTTAGACCATTAAGGATTTTAAAGGTAGAATATTTTTGCACCAAATAGATTTAGGTCAATGCAGCTTTGCATAATGCTGTCTTTTGAAAGGTTAAGCATTTCAATGAGAGATCGCCAGAAGAGGTATCCATCGAAAGCAGCTGATCTTCCTGATTCTAAGGAGGGGTATAGTAACATCAAGAGTCAAAAACTTAAGTTACTTAGGCTATGTTGGTAAGGCCAAAAAATTAACTTATAGCGGATAGTTTATAAACTCGTTTGACCAAAAAAGTTCTGTTTGGTAATGTTTTTCCACCACGAGCTTCTAGCTTATTTCACGAGCTTATAAGCTATTTTTCAGACGCTATTTCAAGTAGCGTTTGAGCTTATAGCTTCTAGCTTCTCACTTTTTCTTCCAATTTTACCCTTATTATTTCATTTAAATTCCATTTTTATCCATTACAATTTATTATAATAAGCTATGTAATAAATACTACTATCCCTTTATTTTTGGGGAAAATATTACCGGCCCTTGTTAGTATATATACCAGCTGGCCTTTTTTTTTTAAAAAAATATATACGACCTCCGTCCTTAATTATAAGGCCCTTTTGAGAATTTTTTTTGTCTCTTTTTTTAAGAA
>Ga0099826_10002190_pt1 | contig 12449 bp, 11 predicted proteins | sample Mtrugardesep15_FD_76830 | JGI IMG/M metagenome (GOLD analysis project Ga0099826, IMG submission 76830) | Root nodule microbial communities of legume samples collected from California, USA - M. trunc garden sep15 | ecosystem: Host-associated > Plants > Roots > Nodule | place: USA: California...
AAAAAAAAAAAAAAACTAAAACATAGCATTTGTGGGTTCTGATACATGCTTATCAACTTAATTATGATCTAACATTTAATTTCACAATCATGGACTATAATCCAACACTTACTCTACAAAGTATAGCAATCACTTCAAAAGAGTTAAAATAAAAATGGGCTCCCTGCATTAAGATTACAGAAGAGAAGTGTGTATCCCATGTATCACAAAAGAAAAAGTACAGATGATGAGATGACATATCCTTCCAAGCACATATGACACATGTAACTAATAAATCAGGAACTCGACTCGTCCCTTTTAAGAACCCATGAAATCCTTTCCTAGTTCATGAAGCTGCAGGAAAATGTGCAAGTACAGTCCCTGCAGAATGGCCCAACTCGAACAATCATTTCAATGTCACCTTGAAGGTCGCCACCCTCTCCTACCGGCACCACGAAATGGTCTCCCTCGACTACCTGGTGAACCTGGATGAAATTGAGAGGGGTTGCCAGAAATAGGACTAGGACGCAAGTTAAGGTTTCTTTCTGGCTGCTGCAATTCAGTGTGTGGAAAACCCTGTTGCTGCGCTTGAAAGATAGGTGGTTGCTGAATCTGTTGGAAGGATTGTTGTGCCATTTGGTTTTGACCCACAAACCCCGGTGCATACATGGGTTGTTGTGAAAATACATTAGGCTGTACCCCAGGCATCATAGTTGGGAAATGAGTTCCGTGACTAGGATTCATTTGCTGTTGAAATGGAATTCCTGGAACAGGAAACTGATGAGAAAATTGTGTGTTTTGTGGATAATATGACATGGCATTTGAAGGAAATGCATTTGGAGGCAGGGAAGGCTGTGGCTGCTGTGGAAATGTTATCTGATTTGTCCACATTGAATTTGCAGCAAAGTTAGGACCTGCATTTAAAGGTTGAAATGGAGAAACTGTGGTAGTTCCACCTTGTCCAATTCCTGAAAAAGGAGAATAGTTTCCTTTATTAACGAATGGTGCTGCTGCAGGTGCGTTAGGGACGGTAGGAAACACATGATGTGGAGCTACAGGTGCATTAGGAGCTAACACATGCTCTTTCGGTGAAAATTTCTTTTTATTGTTTTTTTTCTTGCCCGGATTTTGATCATTTACCCCTCTCTTTGTCATTTTCTGCGCTTTCCTGTATTCAGCCTCTTTCTCATCATCTGAAAACTCTACTTCATCAGACAACTCTTCATCATATGCACCAGATGCATCATAGCCTTTCCTGTAAAGATCCTTATTATTATTGAGCACATGTTCAGCAAATTCTGGAACACATGAGACCAAAGTTGTTCCCCCTTGGATCCCCGCAGGGACATCATTTTCAGAATTGTATCTCACAACATAATACGGGTTTTTGACAGGTCCAAAGATTTCATCTACTAAACCTAGTGGTTTGCGGCTTTCAGTCAGCCACAGAACGGAACCCTCGTTAAGAGGTTCATGCTTCTCCAATCCTTCCACAATGACTTGAGCTCCAAGAATCTGTCAAACAAGAAAGTTGATTGATTCTAACAATAATTGGTGCCCCTTCTGATATATTTCATGCATTTATTATTAAATGTAATTGCAAATGCTTAACTTAAAAAAATAGGGTGTTCCCAATCAAATAGAGAAACAAAAACAAATTCCACAAGACATTGTAGAGCACTCGTGGGGACCAAATCCACAAGACATTGCAGCGAATGAACCCAAAGGTAAGGTTCGTGTGGGTTAGATTGTGAGATGTGGGATTGCAGACACAATTTATGACATAATAGTTACATGGAAAACAAATAATTGTTACTTAATAGACTTTTTTAATAAATAAAAAAAAAGTTATTAATAATATAAGAGAAAAGCAAGCAACATATTTCCGATCTTGCGCACAAAAAGAATGCGTTACAAAGCATATGAAACGGGATATAGGAATGAAAAAGTTCGGTTGTGAGGATGTAGGTAAGGATTTGGCCCCCTCTTCGACTGGTAGTTGAATGTCACAACCAACTACCATTCTTAGAAATTTGCATCTAAATCTTCAAGATTGGGACATCCACAAAAAACTTGAACATAAGGATGCAATTTCTAAAGACAAGGTTCAATCAAATAAAGGTATTTGAGTAACAGATAATATATACGGTTCAATCAAATAAAGGTATTTGAGTAACGGATAATCAACATTGGAAAAGCAATTCAAAATAACAGTGTAGAACTTGAGGGTGACATGAGTTCTGCAACTGTAAAAGCAATTAGGCAATAGGGTTGAAGTGATCATGCGGAGGATGAATGCATGAATTCCATTTAGGGAAACTGCAAAAAGAAAAAGGCTTGAGATGTAAATATTTTTTAAAAATTCAAAATATATAGCTTGAGCTATTTCTTTATGCAGCATCACTAAGAGGAATTTAAGAACTCGACCTCCGCATGGTCACTTCAACACTTCAGCCTAATTGCTTCTACAGTTGTAGAACTCTTGTCACCCTCAAATTACACCTTTAGAAGTTGCGTGATTATGTTTAAGCTTTTTTGCAGATGTCCTAACGTAGAAGATTTAGTTGCAAGATCCAGAAGAACAGTTGGTTGTGACATTCAACCACCGGTGGAAGAGGGGCTAAACCCTTACCCAAATCCATTCCATATGCATCGTAACACACTTTTTGTGCGCACTAATCATAATATGATGTTTGGTTCTGTCGTATATTATTACTAATTTGTTTGTCTTTGTTTATTAAAAAATTTCGTACTTCATAAATTGTGTCTACAAACTCATGTTTCACAATCTAACCCACATGAATCTTACCTTTGAGTTCATTTGCTTCAATGTCTTGTGCAATTTAATCACACTAGTGCTCAACAATTCTCCCAGGTTTCAAAATCTTGCCATTCACAATGATTTCCTTTCGTTCATATTCTATTCTAATAAGGGATTGGATTTCTGTGAGCTTACCGACATAACAACTCCCACAGGTAGCATTCGATGGTGTGGTGCTAAAGACACATCCACTGGAGGAACGGGAGGCAAATTCTGCAAAATCAACACCATTCAAGAGATTTTCAAAGTTAGTAAAATTATTTCACATTATTCAATAAAAGAACTCTTCACTCTGAGATTGAGCATCACATTAAGCATCAACATTATCAAAGTTTCTCTCATATTCTAACTTCTAAATGACAACCAAAGCTACCTTCAAAGTAACATGTCAGATAGGAAAATTCATAGATCTTCAAAATCGGCACAAAACTGTAACAGACCAAACTGCAGTTAAGGGATACAAACCAATCCACCATATACATGTTTGTAACCGTGTTGTCAAGTATATATATCTTTCTTGATAAAATGTATGTAAATATTTCTTACAGTGTTGTCAAGTACATAAATGTTTCTGGATAAAATGTATGGTGATTAAACCCAGATTATTATCAATGAAACATGTTATTATGAAGCATCCCCATCTTTGATTATCAATGAAGCATGTCATCATAAAAAAAACCAGCACTACACAATTAATTAATTTTTTTCCTTCTAAATAAAAGCAGATAATTGTCAATGAAGCATTGCACAATCATTTATTTTAATCATTAATCTAACAATTAAATTCACTAAAGTCACCAAAGTATTTTTCTACACAATCAAATAAAAAAGATACCTACTTTATGAAAATAAAAAAGCAAAAAACAAATACCTGAATCTCATTCTTTGACTTAATTGGTCCTACTACAACATCTTCATCATCAAGATCATCATCAGCAGCACTCCAACTAACCATCTTCTCATCATCACTTATCTGCCCTTCTTCATTTTCAGCATCTTCTTCGTCGTCTTCATCACTGTCGGAACCAGACGTAGACGATGAAGACGATGAAGAAGTAGAACTCTCAGATTCAGACTCTGAACTTTCACTTTCACCTTCACTTCCATCATTTTTATCCTCATTCCCATTCACCTCAACTGAAGGAGGGTCACCCGTTAACGTGATCCTTTCCACGGATTTCTCAATAGGAATTTCATCACCTGAAGTACCAAGCTTTTCGGCCACCGGTGTCTCCGCTGCAAAAGGGTTCGCGTCAAGTTCTGACCCGTTGTTGTTGCTAAGCTTTTCAGGTTGTGGCTTAGATGTCTCCGCCGCAACAGGGTTGTTGTTAACGAGATTTTGAGGCATTAGTTCCGGTGCCGTAACATGGTTCGGGTCAGTTTCCGACCCGCTGTTGTTTTGGGTTTCCATTGTTAAGGTGAAATTTGTTAGAATTGAAACACGAATTGGGGCTGCAAAGCGAGGATAGGAGCTGTTGTTCTGCTTTCGCTGCTTAAACCCTAACCTATAACTAGGCGCAAAGGGGTTTTGACTTAAATAAAAAAGTTCTATAGCTTTTATATAAGCCTTTTGATCTATACAGTAAGGATATTTTTGTCTTTTTAAGATGTGAAATCAATGTCTATCTCACCGTAAAGTCGATATTGTCAAACTGCATATCCCAAATCCACTACGGTGCATAATATAAACCCAGAGCTTCGCCCACAGCCACATGGTACAAAGGTGTAACACGAATAGTTTTAGCGAATACAAAATCAAATGCATCATCATCACAAAGACAAATACAAATACATGTACGATTTCTCTGAGACAAAAAGGAGGCATCGACGTTACAATGTAACCGATCTTGTTGAGGCCTCTGCCAACAAACAATTGTTGCTATGCAGTTGGTAAAGCCTACACATTGGACAATATCGTTGTATTAACTAACTGTGTGACAAACTTGATTATGTTGCTGACAAACGATATTATTAGGTGATTCGTTTCCTTAAAATCTTCCAACATACGTCGTGCTCGTTCAACGACATGAGTACATAATTCATTCTCGTTTTGCAAAAGTTTCAGATTGCGATGTTTCCACAGACTCCACATAACATCATCCATTATATGAGAATGTTCCGGCTGCAAGTGTTGTAATAAGAAAAAATATGGCATTCACCACGGAGCCATGTTTGCGAGTGGAGTGATTGACTTCGTCCTAAAGACCAACCATACACCACACTTAAATAAATAAAGGATATTCGAGGAAAATATATCCTAAGATTAAAACAAAATTAAAGCATAAAATGAAAGGTTGTATATGTAAATGCAAACGAATAAAATTTTATAAGATAATACCGAGGATTAGCAACAAATTTAAGAAATGAAATTGATTAGTCAGAAAATCTCAGCTTAGTAGAAATAAAAATGGAGAAAAATAAACTAATGGGTTGCCTCTCATTCAACGCTTGTTTAACGCCTTAGTCCCGACGGTTAACAGGTTGCCTCCTATTCAACGTTTCATTTGAGTCATTAGCTTGACGAAATAGGTTGCCTCCTATTCATCGTGTGTTTTACGTCTTGAGCCTGACATATATGTCTATGCACTGCTCCTACGTCTTTTTGGTGTTAGTTTATCTTCGTCAGACTCGCCTTCACCAACATGATACTCAACCATCTTTGTCTCACTTGGATCAACATATGAGTACCATATGACTTCATCCTAAATCACAATCTCTCTGTTTGGTCGAACCTTTTTGATCATGAATGGCTCATCCCATCCTTTCCTAGCTTTCCTCCCGAAGAAACCATAGAAATTTGTTGGATGTCTTAGCATGACACGATCTCTGACGCCAAAGTCTTCTTCTTCATCCTTCCAAGAGCCCCCAATAGCTCCTTCCACTTTTCCACTTGTGTTCATGTTAACTCGATTTTTCCCCTTTGGTTGTTATTTATATGTCGGTTCCTTGACTTCACAAGATTCTTGCTGTTTGATGGTTTCAACTGCATGACATACAGTACCTGCATCCTGCCTCATGTTATCTTGTGAGATATGATGTATCAAGTATTCACCTTATGACCTAAGCACAATTTCTTTATACTCCGAATTGATCCGAGCTTTTGAAGTAGCTAGAAAAGGTCTGCCTAAGGTCACTGAACACTCATCCATGTCCATTACCACTATGTCCGCCAAGAATGTAAAATTCTCCACCTCGACTTGCACATTAAATAGCACTCCTTCTGGTTCATGTGATGTTCCATCAACCACTCCCACAAGCTTCTCAGCTGGTATCATCCTTAGTCCTTTGATCTTTTTGAATGTTTCCATTGACATCTGGTTGATGTTGGCCCCTAAATCACATAAAACGTCCCCAAGAAACACACCATTGATAGAAATTGGAATAGTGAAACTTCCAGGATCCTTGATTTTGATATGAGTCTCCACTTCAGTGCTGGCATGATAATATCTGGCTAAGGCAATCCATTATGACGATGTCGGCTGCTCTTTAAGTTTCACAAGATCTTGCAACATCTGCATGCAACAAGGATTTTGCTCCAACATTTCTTTTATCGGCATTTCAACTTTTAATCTCATCAGCTTTTGTAAGAATTTCTGGAAGCTTCCTCCTTGACCTTGATCTGCTCGTGCTGTGGATTTTGCTGTTCTTATAAAAGCATCAGTACCCTCCTCCTCAAAGGCTTCAATACCATTTACTTTGAAAGCTTCAGTACCTTCGGTTGTGAAATATTCAGTACCTTCGTCTTCACTTGGGTCTTCCTTAACTTCATCCCTGCTCATGGTCAAAGTCTTCCCAATTCCATATCGAGTGTTGTTTGCTGCGTCGAGTTGGTTCATTGTCTCTTCAGATCTTGCGGGTAGTTTGGTAATCCATGTGCATAGAAACAAATGATGCAATGGCAACTTTGCTCTTCCTCGAGGTCGTTCTCTTCTGGTTCAGGATGATACTCTGGTGTTCCTATCTGGTCAAGATCCCAAGGATATTTGCCTACGTGAGATGATATCTTCAATAGCAGTTGTAATCCTAATTCAATAAAACAACAAGTTTGTATTCTAACCAAAGATTATGATAATTGTTTTATTAACTGGATTTTAGTCGCTAATCAGATGTCTTTTTAATCCTAAGATTATTTTCCTAAGTTTTTAGACTCGATTTACTCCTAATATCTAAATGCCATGCAGACTCAATCTAAACTAATTTATTATAACATATTATCACTACTAATAAGACCTAACACTAATTACGACTCTATGACTATTAATACTAAATGATAATCCTAATCCTAAATGCAAAATTAAATGGATTGACTCCTAAGTTAAACTAGACTCGACATATTGTAGGTATTATAACAACTTATTATTTTTACTACGACTCTCTAAAATGCAATGCAATTAATTAAAATCTATGACTCTATAAAATAAAATAAAAATAAAATGGGTTAGTTCATACATGAAAACAAAGAAAAGAAAAATGGTTAGTACTAAGATGGATAAAAATAAACTAAATCCAAAATAGAAAATTAGCTATGTTAGTAATAATAACTAAATATCATAAACTAAACTAAAAATAAAATAACTCAAATAGGGCTAAATATTTTTGGTGTTTTTAAATTTTTTTTATTTTTTTTGGTATTTTTGAATTTTTGAATTGCTTAATGGTAATAAGTAATTTGAATTGCTTAGTCGAAAAGATCAACAATCCCCGGCAACGGCGCCAAACACTTAATGGTCGAATTAGGCAAGTGTATCAAATCGTTTACCAAGTAATAAAGTGATAAGTAGAGTATCATAGCCATATGTATTGTCGTTTCGTTCAAACAATTCGCGTTACTTATTTTGAGTTGACGATATAAAATAAAAAAGTAAAGGGTTAGAGATTGCAATTTTTATCTCTTTGGAGCATAGCAAGTTGTCGCGTCACTAATTATTTTCACGACTAGAACTTTTAATTTTTTTTATAAAGAAAATGGGAAAAAGTTTGAATAACCATTAAAAGAGATTAGGGTCCGGGGGTTAGTTATATTTAGGGAAGGTGTTAGCACCCTAAATATCCAAAGTATTCTATGGGAATCTTTTGAGTTTACTTACTTTCTTGTGCTATAACTTGCTTGCCTTAAAAAGAAATTAGAGTGGTGATTGGGAGAAGAAGATTGATTTTATTTACATTTTTTATGATTTGGAAGGACCAGGTCCTTTGCCTATACGTACCCGTGAGGGTTCAAAACCTCGTAGTTCGGAGTAAAAATTACTGTTTGATTTGTTTTTGTACTTTTTATTAGTTTTGAAAAAGTTTAAAATAAAAGCCAAGTGGCAAATGAGAATTGGTTTTTATTTTTTAATTTTAAAGAAAATATTCTGTTGTTGAAAGAGTAATATTAAGGGAACCTAGTTTAGAGATTAGAGTTAAGAACATGACCCTGAACAAATGTAAAATTGGATAGGTTAAGAGGGAATTAATGCCCAAACAGTAGGGTAAACCTATAGTGATTATTAGGGACAATTGGGGTGTGTTGGGATTGAGTTAAGTGAGTTAAAAGTGATTAATTGGGGAAAACACATTTTTGGAGTGGGTTTGGTCGATTTTTTGTCAGCCAAATTCGGGCCCCGAATTGGGAAATCGGCCACCAATTTTGGCTCAAAATTTGAGTGTTTTGATTCGACAAAAATCGGGCCCCAGGTTTGGAAATTTGGCCCCAGATTTTGTCAGCTTAATTTAACAAATAAAAACTGTCTTTTTAATCCATTTTACGTTTTGAACTGGGATTTGGTGTAAATATGAAAGTTGTAGGTATGGATGTTATCTTTCCAGTGGGTCCAGTCTCACCTCAAGAAGATATCCGCAACGTGAGTTATGATCAAAATACTACACAGAGGTCAGCACAGCCATGCGATCTGCCTATGTCCAGGAAAACCAATCTTTCCACCATTCTCTGTATCGAATTGGATTTAGGTCTCTTAATGAAAGATGTAGATAAAGGTCTTAGCTTTCATTTAACATTGGATTGAATCCATTAGCCCCTATAGAACTTGAGTTATGATTTAAACACCGCACTTGGGTCGTGATGCGTTGTTAATGAAATTTCAGTACAATCCTTTTAGTGGACTTTTCAACACCTATAAAAGTAGTAGTGATTTTAAGAAATCCATTAGTGTGTAAAGTAAATGTAAGGACCCCTAAATTTTATATATATATATATGTATATATGAGGGAGTGCGTTCGAGCATAAATAGAAGTGTTTACCTCAGGATAATAACAAGCTTAAATATGAACCGAAGATAATAGCCTATAAGAATCTAAGAATGTCAAGATGACTTGGCAATAGGAAGTGAAATATAATATGGATGACGCTACGAGAAATATTAGTAGAGAGGTAAACACTTAAATTAGAATGGAGAATGGGGTATACAATTAGAATAGATGTAGTAATGGAGGGAACGAATGACGTGGGTAGATTCCAAAATGTAGTAATGAATAACATAGGAATGTGGTGTGTACATATGCTCGTGTAAGATGTTGTTTAATGATGAGAGGTTACTGTCGTATGATTATCTATATTGAGATGATAATTGTTGAATGGTGATGATGAATGGTGTAACAAATGATGTTTGTGAATGACGAGTAATACCGACGACGTATCATGTTTACGGCGACGAGTAAATGATGAAGTGGGTTATATTGTTGGTAGGAGTTAAAACATTGGATAAGGCCGGTGATGATAATAACAGTGAGAAAAGATATCAAGTTAACAAAGTTTTATACGATGAGAATTTAATATAGCAAATAGTGTGAATACGTGGTGAGTCTAAAAACACATGATTTAGTAAAAGGGGGTATAGGACGATGATAAAAGGGGATATAAAGTCGGTGCTCTTCCGAGTAACTGATGAGTTTAGGAATATCGTTAAGTGAAAGAGTACAAGATCCAAGGTAGTTAAAGAACTTAAGATGAATGTTAGGTAGTAATGTATAAGGTGTTAAAATGAATAGAGAATATAGAAGTCTAATTTAGATGATTGTAAAAGATGAGCGGGTCATTAAGAGGAAATGTAAGGGAAGACAAGGAGTTGTATATTAAGTATTGAAAGATAATAGGAATGATGATAACGATGAATAAGACGGGGATTGATTAGAAGGGGGCAAGATGAATTGGAAAGAGGATAAAAGTTAATAGTTATAATGGTTGACGATAATAATAACGACTAGTATCTAGAGGATGAAACCTTGGATTATAATGTAGTCTTAGTGAGGAAGGTTGCTTAAGTCGAAATTAATGATAAGGTGAGATAATAACTCTACATTAGAACGAAGTTAAGATTAGGGGAATGGACGATGTATAGATGACTACGAATATGAGAACAAAGTAATAAGATATAAATTCGTTTTATTGAGAAGAATAAGTATGAAGGAGTTAATGACGATGGTGAGGTAGGACGTAGTTGTAAAGATAGGATACATTATATGTAATGGTAATGAACAAGAATAGATGAGAGATTAGAGTACGTCTGTAAGATGAATAATAAAATAAAGTAAAGAGATGTTGGCGTAGGAATGAGTCGTGTGTATGAATTAGATTAATAAAAAGTTAAGGTAGTGATGTCAAATGATGAAAGACTTTATGACCGTAACAAGAGAGTCAGTGGGTAATGACATATACATATATTTAAAATACATATGATGAGAAAAAGACAGTGTCTATTTTAGGATTAAACAATGAGAAACGACGATGTTCATTTTATAATGATGATGAGGATGATGATGCTAATTATATTGATGATGATAAAAATGATGTCTATTTTATATTGATGATGATAATGATGACGTATAATTATGATGATGGTTTGAATGATGATGTCTAATATACATTGATGATGATAATGACGATGTTTACTTATGATGACGATGTGAATGACGATAATGTGTTTTGTCTTGATGTGGTGCATAATAGGAAGAGTCTGCATTTATGATTCCAATTTGTTGGTGATGTTATGATCTTTTAATACTTGAAGAGTTTGTCTCATGCATGCATATAGAGTTGTGTCCAGGAATCATGATGACGAAATGACGATGAAAGTCCAGTAACATAACTCTGGCAAATTACGACGATGAAAGTCCAGTAACATACCTCTGACAAATTATGACGATAGGTGTGGTACCACATTCATATAGGTCGATAGGAGATTCCATATGCATATATATGCTGATGTTTTGTGTTGGGCGGTTGTAAGTGTGAAAATAATGTGATGTAGTGATTTGTGAAAAGAAGAGATTATGCATAATAACTGTTGAGAGTGAAGATATGGTGGAGATTATATTATTTTGATATTTATTTAATATACGTATTTTTCCCTATTATTATGTTATGGCAGGATTTCTCACCCCTTATTTTGTTGTGTTGTTTTATTATTATATGTATGGTGGATGTACCTTGAGTACAAATATTCAGGTTGACAAGGAGTAGCTATGTGACGTTTTAGAAGGTGGAGAAGAGGGGATGCCTCCGTTTAGTTCTGTTATTTAGTAGTTGAATAAGCATGTAGTCTTTACGAGCTCTGATATTGTAACACTTGGGTTGAGGATGACGATTTAATTTTAATTGCAGTTTGAGTTGAATCTTGGAAACTTTGTTATTTTCCTATTTATCATTATTGAATGACATGTATGAATTTATTAATGTGATCATTGAATAATTTTCTTATTCTCCAATGGATTTATTTTAAAAGAAAACATTTTATTGTTATTCCGTGATATAATGTCGAGTTTTGTAACATCCTTACTATTAAATATATTCTTATTATTTAATAATTATCGTTGGGAAATAGGGTGTTACATAGTCCGGCGCGGTGGCCGGCCGTCGAAAACACCCAAAACCACCTTTTTTTTTGTTGCTTTTTTAAGTCGATTTCTTCTCCCCTATCCTTTCCTTCATCTGAAATAAAAAAAAGAAAGAGATCGTTTGGATCTATAAAAAACGAACTACCTTTTATGGATCCTCGAATCCGATTATGTAGTGGTTGCTTGTGTTCGGTTAGGATGTTATATGGTTAAAGGTTTGATGTCGGTTTGGTTTGAGGGTGGTGGATGGTTCTGTCTGTGCGGTTTCGTGGTGTTGGTGTTGGGGTACGACGGTTTGATACCGTATTTGTGGCTTTCTATGATACTGATTTGGTGTGGTTTCGATTGGTTATTGAATTTTGGGTTGATTTATGTCTGTTTATGGTTATTGATGGTTGTGTCGTGACTTTGATTATGATTGGGGAATGTGTTTGGAAAATTTGTGTTGTTACTGTTCGTAACTGTGTTGCTGTTTGTGTTTTTCTGGTGTGAATTTCTTGAGTTTGGCAGTTCACTGTTTGTGTTTTTGTTTTGTTTTTTGATTGTGTTTTGCAGACTGCAGGTTTTGGTGAAATTGTGTTATTTTTTTGCAGGTTTGTCGATGAATTTATGTGTAGGTTTGTGGTGAATTATGGCCTCCTTTCAGTGTTGAGTCGTGCCTCTTTTTATAGGACTGAGATTAGGGTTTGTTAGAGAGAAGCACAAAACTTGTGCCTTGGCTTGGGGAGAAGGAAACCTGCAGATACGTGTGACAACTGCTGTTTGGATTTGGACTGTTTTTGGATTTATCATCTAATAATATAAATAAAAATGAATA
>Ga0099826_10002191_pt1 | contig 12445 bp, 6 predicted proteins | sample Mtrugardesep15_FD_76830 | JGI IMG/M metagenome (GOLD analysis project Ga0099826, IMG submission 76830) | Root nodule microbial communities of legume samples collected from California, USA - M. trunc garden sep15 | ecosystem: Host-associated > Plants > Roots > Nodule | place: USA: California...
GAGCACATAATTGCATCCTCTAAAATGCTAGCACTTCATATTATTCACTTACATCTGTCCTATATATGTTGAAGGTACTTCTTCCATTGATTCCAGCACTGTGCTAGAATCCTAATTAATAAATGGAAGATTAGGACTGCAAAGAGAATAAGTTCTTTGATATGTACCCCTTCTTCAATGACAGCATAAGTGGTCCCTTGTAGTTCCCATCGTTTTCACTCATAAGAATACGCCCAAATGCCATGGTTGATTCAGATAGAAGAAGAGTGGTCACAGGTTGATCCAGATGCGGTGGTTTCAGGAATGGCTGAGAAAACTCCCCCTAAAAAATATAAAATATTTCTAAATGGTTATTTCACTACACACTACAAATGATCACAGACTATTTTTTTTGAAGAAGATGATCAGAGACTATTACAAGGTAGAATAACTTTAAAAGGAGTGGTAAGAGAGAAATGGTGCAAAATTTACCTCTTCAAAAAAGTTTATGATACAACCATTTGGTCTTTTGTACTCTGGAAGTAAATGCCATTGAATAAAGTGATCAATGACACGTTGCAGAAGTGCCGGAATTGGCTCTATATTAGCTGAAAACAAAAATCCAAAACGAAAAACAGAATTACAAAGCATATCTCTAGTATAGAATCATCATTTATGCAATATTTGAGATCATAAGAATGAGATTGTACTTAATATGTTAAGATAAAGTAAAACTGATTGATAAATCCAAATTTCTTCAATAAATTCTTACTTTTTGTGTCCTCCTTTATCTGTCCAAATATTGGAACACCAAGCTGAATGAGCTCTCTCTTGTTGCCTTTCATCTGTTTGTTGAACAATATAAAAGTTTCACCTACAAGTATGCAAGAGAAGTAGCAGTTTAAGAAATATTCGACTCATTATATAACGGCACGGATAATTTGGAGCTGCCATAGATGGTCTTGGTATATTTTTCTAAAAATGAGAATATCCAGACAAACACAAAGTACAACAGTGGTTTACCAGACAGCTCCCCATTCTGACCAGCAGTATGGATCTCATCAACAAAATCTGACAGCTTGCACAATTCTGAATCAGTGAAAACGTCTTCATATAACTTCAATCCTTTCACAACATTCACCTGCAAATTGCAATCAGCGGTTGTTATTCAGAAGTACTGCAGTAATAACCTGCTTCTTAATGCATTAATTAATTAGGACGAAATAAATATAATGTAATGTATTTTAAATTTGTGAAATAAAGAAATTAAGAACTTGCCATATGCCCCTTCACTGACTCTTTTGCTGTAAAACCTTTTGTCAACTTAAACTGTGAAGCACGTCCTTCACACTCTTCATGATTGGAACATATGTTAATGTTCATCGAATTAGCTTGATTTTCTTGAGATCCTGCACATAAAATCCATGTAAATTTTATAACCCTCAATTTCTAATACCCTCTTTTAGTAATATACACACTACACAGTACACAGCATGTGCCACGATCCCCAAAATAGCTAATCTTTTTGTTATTATATATGATTTAGTCAATGATTAATGCTTAATAATTATAACATTATGGAATTTTATAGTGTAACATGTTTGAAGAGTGTGATTGTTAAGATATACTTGTCCTTTTTCTAAGAAGTGGCGTCCACCACTAGTGTGAGCCCAAGCACTAACATTAGTTACATGTCTGTTTTCAGAGTTAATGCATCCAACTGACCCTACATGTCTTTTTCCTCCCATTTCTTGTTTGTTTTAGCAAATTAGAGGCTGCTACAAGTTTGATCATAAAGTTCGAGCATTTGATGTTTTTTTTTGAATTATTTTAATAATTTTACAAATAGCTTTACTACATCAACATCAAGCATATACTACTATATGAATTCTAATGTGTGTTAGCATATTCTTCACCTAGTAATCAATAATACATGAGAAAAACTTGAATTGGGCACCCAAATTTTGACCCACCAACCAACCCGAACCACAAACAAGTGAGGTCACCAACACATCATGTAGGGTGGTCCCGATGGCTGAAACAAAAATAACTCTGCACACACTTTCTAGTTTCTAGATCCAAAAAAAACTTCAACCTTAACATAGTGCTCCATTTGTCAGGTCATACCTCAAAATCCCCAAACTAACCTCCCATGTAACCCACACACACCAACCCTTTTCTCTCTTTTTCTTGTTATGCCTCTTTGTTCTCAAACGGTAAACCCCACTTAAAAAAACCAATACTTTACTTTACTTTATTACCATCTCTATTAGTATCCCAAAAAAGAAAATCGTACTTTAATTACACAATTATTAAAACAAGAACCTGTAATCTTATTTTACAAGCAAACAAAATTAACGCACGGTTTACCCATGAAATTGAACACTCATCAACATCATTCATATTGGTCAAAATGTTAAACAAGTAAAGTCTGTTGTTGAGTAACAGAAATTTTGACTTCAAATGTTGGAAATAGGGAACAAAAACAAAAACAAATTCCAAAACCAAATTTGATTGTTGGAGATACAAAAATGTCTCTTTCCAAAACTTGAACCACAAAAAATAATAAATTAAAAAAAAAAATTGTTCTTTGTAAAAACAGATACATAAAGTCGCTGTTTAATTCAATGAAAAGGTAAAAAAAAGTATTAATAATAATACTTTGTGTAAAAAAAGACTCCACAAAAGAATACTTTATTCTTTCTCGTAAATAAACAAAGTAGAAAAAAACTCTTCCGTTTCCAAATGTTTCTTTCAACTAAAAAAGAAACAAATTGTAGAAAAATATTTATAAATCCGTGAACAATTTACAGAAAAAATATGAAAATAAAGGATTGAAGATTGAAGAACGCATTAACAAAAAAAAAATGTATAAAAGGAAAGAACAGAGATTCAGCTCTGTATGTAAAAATAAATAAAAAAAAGGAAAATTTATAATATAGTTGTCAGAAAAATAATGAATTTATAAGAATAATTTATTTACCTGAATCAGTGATCTCACTCTCAGGGGAATCATACTCCTCGTGTTCATCACCACCACCGTCGATCATTTTCTCCTCTGTTTTCGGTTCCACCTCCATCTCTACAACGACGTCGTTTTCAACAACCTCCTCAACGGTATTTTTCTTCTCAGCTACTAATTTTAGCTGAAGAGCGACATCAGCAATGGAGTGATACTTCTGCATCTGAAGGATTTGGATCCAATGGAGTCTCCGACGATGGATAGCTGCGAAAACATTGCTGTAATCAGCGGCGGAGGATAGATGAGAGAGATGAGAACAGAGAGCGTCGATGATAGCGTTGGCAGCGGCGAACTCGCCGTGAAACCAAGCGAGGATAGCGTCTTTGGCGTAGGAGTCAGAGACGAGCATTGGTGGTGGTGGTTGAAGAGGAGTGGTTGTGGTTGTGGGAGCCACAACGGTAGGTCGATCGGTGGTGGTGGTTGTTGTAGGACCAGCCGCCATGGAAGGAAGGAAGATGACAATTGTTGTTTTGTGTGATCCGAGATGTCGGGAAAAACAATGATGTTGGTTGGTTGGGTCGAAATCTGGCTTTGGCTTTAGAATTGTCGCAGCGAAATAAACAGAGAAACAGAGGTTTGTTGTTTTTAGAAGAGAGAGGAGATAAAAGGGTTTAGGCTTGTTATGAGAGTGAGTGAAATGGAAATAGTACTAAGAATGAAATGAAATATATGATGATGAAGAAACGATGATATGAATATGAATATGAATATGAAGATGGCTTCTCATGGTAATAAGAAGAGTAGTATGGTATACTGTGCCCACTTCAATTTCACCACAACAACAAGGTTCCTTTTTAACGTGGCACTTTCACACACCATTTGACGTGCCCAATTTCTTATTATTATACATAGGAATCTATTTTCTTACTTCTTTTTTTCTTCATTACTTTATAATTTTTTTTTAAAAAAAATGTTTTTATGGTCTCATTAATAAATTTTATCTTTAGATCAAATGTCATATATGATGTGACTTATTAATCGAATAATATAAAATAAATTTGATTATGAGGCGATACTTATTTGCTTGTTCACTTCTAATATATATATATATATATATAAAAGTTAGTACAATGTATACACTATTACGTTCTGTTATATGGATTTTTTGAGTAAAAAGACCTTTATTTGAGGTTTGAATTATCTAAGCAAATGTTCGGACACGTTGATCATCAATTGAATTATAGATTAAATGATTAAGTGATACAGATATTTATTTTTTAAAATGGAAAATTAAGTTTATGTGAGTTGAACTTTAAAAATTATTAAGATCAGGTTTCAAAACTCAAAAATTGTTTATAAAGATGCTTACCAATCATATACTATCAACAAGAACATCACATTAACAAAGATAAATGAAAATGAACGTGTGATTCAATACTTACCGATTGAATCGAACATTCATCGGCTAATTTCAACCACTTGTGACATACTATAGTGTTGGTATACATACATTATTACTCTTGTGATATGAGAATCACTTTATGACTCACGGCAAGTTGTTGTATTGTATCGTATCGACGGAAATTTATTTGATTTTTTGTATAATTCCTAATGTGCTTGGATATTTATGTGATTTTTTAATTATTGCTTTTATTTTTGTCTATCCATCACTGTATTTAATTTTATTTATGAACTATAACCGTTATGGGTATGTAAACGATGAATGATATAGCTTTTTTAAAAGAATTTGATTGTATGTCCACACTCTACAAGTTTTATTTATGTTGGTAAAATTGTCGAAATAATTAGGTCGAATGTTGAGTTTGAAATTTAAATCTCAATTTTTTTATTGGATTATTGTTATTTTGTCATTTAAAAAAAAAAACTTAACTGCATGTTTTGTATGAAAAAGAACTCCATTATTAATTCATCGCTCTTTTTTTAGTTAGACAAAAATATAGATTAAGAGTGATACCGTCGTGCAAATTCAAGAAGAAACAACCAACTCCATTGAACATTTATAAAATTTAACTATAATTAGACTTTTGACCCGCGTGTCGCGCAGGTCTAACTAAAAATCACAAACAAATTTAATAACTATACAATATTATGATTAAAATTAACTTAATAGGCATTCAACAACATTTTAGATGAAATTTGTTAGATTAAATTGCTGCTAACCTAACACACCATTTTAGAGGGAAATTATTAGGTTTAGTTACTGCAGACCTAACAAAATTAATAAATAAGAATAAGTGTACATAAACAACAGATTTATACAAACGATGACACAACATGATAAGAATGAATTTTTTTTTTAAGGAATAAGGGATTATAATTTAATGATACAAATTTAAAGGCAAAATTTTAGGGTTGAGGATTAGCATTATTTAGAGCCAAAATTTTACAGTTGAATTGTTGTAAACCTAATAAGGGATCAGTGGAGGGAGAAAATAAGGTTAAGATTTAACAAAACTAGACTTTTGAGTCGTGCGATGCACGAGTCTTCTCGACTATAATAGAGACCAATAAATAATCTTTAACCCGTAAGATCATGGGTTGATCAATAAACGCAAATTAGATTATTAGAGATGCAACATTACAATCAAATGATAATAAAAAAATTATAAAGAAAAAAGATAAAAAGAATACAAAATTATATTGTTGCACGGGTCAATTTTATTTATTACTTTTATAGTTAAACATAAAAAATTAATGCATTTCATGGTTCCTTACAAATTATTCAGGGTAGTCGAGTTTGTATGAAAATTAGGGTATTCTGTTTGTAAACGTATTAAATAAGTGTACAACAACTTGTCAAAAAAAATTCTACAGAAACAATGGGTTAAGTTGCTGCAGACCTAATAAAATTAATAAATAATAAGGATAAGGATTAAGATATCTATTAAATTTTTGCTTTGAAAAATATTCACGGTTATTAGAGAGGGAAATGAAAAACATATATGATGCAAATTTAAAACCAAAATTTTAGGATAGAGTTGTTGCAAACCTAATAAGGATTAGTGGAGGGAAAAAATTAGGTTAAGACTTAACAAAATTAATAAATAAGGATAGACTTTTGACCCGTGCGACGCACGGGTCTTCTCGACTATAATAGAGATCAATAAATAATTTTTAACCCGTAAGATCATGGGTCGATCAATAAACACAAATTAGATTATTAGAGATACAATATTACAATTAAATGATAATAAAAAATTATAAAGAAAAAAGATAAAAAGAATACAAAATTATATTGTTGCACGGGTCAATTTTATTTATTACTTTTATAGTTAAACATAAAAAATTAATGTAGTTCGTGGTTCCTAACAAATTATTTAGGGTAGCCGAGTTTGCATGTAAATTAGGGTATTCTGTTTGTAAACATATTAAATAAGTGTACAACAACTTGTCAAAAAAAATCTACATAAACAATAGGTTAAGTTGTTGCAGACGTAATAAAATTAATAAATAATAAGGATAAAGATTAAGATATCTATTAAATTTTTGCTTTGAAAAATATTCACGGCTATTAGAGAGAGAAATGAAAAAACATATATGATGCAAAATTTTAGGATAGAGTTGTTGCAAACCTAACAAGGGATTAGTGAAGGGAAAAAATTAGGTTAAAACTTAACAACAAAATTAATAAATAAGGATATTTGTGGTATTAGTAAGAGAAATGAAAAACATATATGGCGCAAATTTAAAGCCAAAATTGTAGGACATAGTTGTTGCAAACCTAATAAAAAATTAATGAAAGTAAAAAATATTAGATTAAGACATAACAAAATTAATAAATAAAGATTTATCAATTGTTAAATTTCGGACCATAACTTAAGTTAATGAAGGTGTGTCGTGTCCTCTCTGGCCATGTGGACGGAAAACTAAGTTACTCGACTCTGTGTCAAGTACAATTGGTTGCTAGTTTCTCACTCTCAAAATCTCAACCAACAAATTATTTTGTCTAAACTATAAGTAAAATTTAACTAATTATATTGATTTAATTTATTATTTTTATAATACTCTTTATTTGAAAAAAAAAATTGCTATCAAATACAGTGAATACCAATGACACTTTTGATAACCTATTTAATTGTATGAAATATTAAAAAAAAAAAAACTAATTGTATTTGATTAAAAAAAATAGTGAGTATATATAATTAGTGATTTTGACTTATAATTGAGATAAAAAAGAGTAGTATTTGAGTTATTTTATTTTTCAAAAATTTTAATCAATTTCTTTAATATGAATGTCAATGGCAGTACTGTGACTGTTTGTTTAAGGAAACAGTTATGACTGAGATCATAAAGCACACCAAATACCTACACCAACATTACAACGCACCCTGGTAGGGCATGTCAACTAGTTGAAAATCTGTGTTCGGGGTTTAAAATTATCACCAATAAATAATATATCAATATTAGAAAGAGTGAGAAAGAGTGAAAGACGTATGCAGCTATAGAAAAAACGAATAAATAATTTTATTGGTTAGGTTTTGAGTTCTATAATATTATATTCTGAGATTGATTTATTGTTATTAAATTTGGTCTCTTGCAATTTAACCTAATATTTTTGCAAAACCTGTCACGAAGCACGCTAATACACTAATGTACAATGATGGATTGGTTGGTTAGATCCAAGAAAAAATGGTACAGTCTTATTACCTCACAAAACGCATGCGAAATGATAAGTGATATTATTCTTAATTTTTTATTAGGGAAATTCTAATTGTGCTAAGGGCACAAGGTTTTTTTTTTTTTTTTAAGGAATGCTAAGGGCACAAACTAAAATGTCAAATGTGTCCTTTCAAAAAAAAGTCAAATGTAATCTTGTAAATTGTAAATCAATATCTTATTAAAAAAAGTTTAAAAATTTATTTTTTATCTTGTCAAGAAAAAGATTCAATATAAATTTATTTTAAGAAAAAAATATGTTTGATTTCTTTTGTAGTTCCTTAAATCGTGCCCTCAATTATGATATATATATATATATATTAAAAAAGACAAAATGGTTTAGAACACAGGTTACAATGACCGTTTTTATTATATAAGTGTGAAGTCATCAACAACAACATAATTTTATCGTACTTAGTAGAATCGGCTACATGAATCAAATTACGTCATAATGTTGTATCACAAACCACATTTGGATCTCACTCATTAACCTTCAAATCTTTTCTGATAGTTTCTCTTATAGTTTTTCTATGTCTTCCTCTACCTTTATTGAACTGACCCTCCTTTATCTAATATACTCTTCGTACTACATCATCTACATGTCTTATCTCTACATGTCGAACCACCTAAGTCTATTTTCTATTGTCTTTTCTACTATAGGTGTTACCTCAACTCTCTCCTAGCAAGGCCGGTCCCAATCAAGGTAAAATGAGAGAGTTGTGTTATTGATCAAAATAACAGTGAAGTCATAAAATAGTAAAATGCCTACAAATGTACAACACAAGTTCTTTTTTTCTCTTGTTTTAGGAAAATACTCAAGTTAAAGCATATACCGGTAAAATGTCAACAAACTTGACAAAACCAAAGTGGTTGGATACTCATGTCTTAGAATCTATATTGATGCGTGCTAGTTATTTATTGAATTTGCAATCGATCAAAGTTAATTCGATAGTCTAAACCAAACAGGCACTACAACAAGTCGAAAAATTTAAATAAAAAAAACGCACAAAAACACTACATAAAACAATGTCACACTTAGACGACGACAAAAAAAAAAAATAAACAACTAATCTAGTCCAATTTACAAAACAGACACGATGCATTATCTATATTGAAAATCAAAACATGCTAGAGTTGCAAATTAGGATGTTGCACTTTTGAGTTATTTTTATGCTAATGCAATTTTATATCATGCAACTTTAGTTTGTTACAAGTACAATTTATGATGAATTTTATTATTTGATATTATCATATATTATTTAATGATGCTTATGACATGCAATTTTAGTTTGTTACAAGTGTTTTATGATGAATTTTATTATTTAATATTATCATTTATTATTTTATGATGTTAAAAAAATAGTGAAAATTTGTTACATAATTTTTGAAGAAAAAAAAAGTTGAGTAATTTTTATGAAAAAACATGACAAGTCATTATTTAGTCATTTAATATTAAAAAAAAACAAAAATAATTTGGGTAAACAACTACCTTACCCATCCAAGAAATTGATGGGTTTTTTCAAACTGTCCCAATGGTGTAACGAGTGATTATTTACCTTGTTCAAACTAAAATACCCTATATGATTTAGGTTTTAGATTTGATCAAATCCAACTCAAACCGACTGACACACCCCAGTTCAGCATAACTAGATCGACATTGTTTATTTTTCTAGAGATATAACATTGCTCTTTCAAAAATTATCATTCAATTAATGTCTTATAAAATATGTTTCCTTTGAACAATAAAATGAAAAGAAAGTATGTAAGGCATATTTGAACTCACAATGTCGATCTAGTTATGCTGAAGTGGAGTGTGTCGGTCGGTTTGAGTTGGATTTGATCAAATCTAAAACCTGAATCATATAGGGTATTTTAGTTTGAACGAGGTAAATAATCACTCGTTACACCATTTGGACGGTTTGGAAAAACCCACCAATTTATGAGAGAAATAGTATTTTCCTTTTTGAAATATTAACTAAGTTAGGTTTTCTTTTCTTTTTATATACAAACAAGTGTTAGTTATGTTAAATTTTATAATTTGGACCCGAACTTTTTACTTCTTTGTACTTTTCATGTACTCTTTAGTTCACAAATCTAGTTGATTGCTTGTGACAGCAGTGAAATCAGTTGCATGTTAATTATAGAAATATGACCTGTTTTTGTTTATACTCTGAAATTGGGTTCATAGGTAGCACGTCATTCTCGGAGAACGCTGTCGAGTTAATAATTTGCTTTGAACAAAGAATCCAAACTCGCAGACATGTACCAAACAATATTGTTTCTGGCTGCTTGATCTTACGTATGCGTTTGTTCTAGACCAAGCCATGTGTAATATTTGTGATGAATTTAAGAAATAATGGAGGGGAAGCATCACCATCGTTAAGATGGTTAAGTCTTGGCTTTAATTATTAGGGAAAGTGATGCAAATTACCGACGTTGACCTCATGCTCCATGCATGCTTTCTAAGAAATATTAATTATATGTACATGTTTGCTTTTGTACACCCAAATATTTCTTCTTTATCAATTGATTATGTATGTTGGCACACATGACACATTATTAGTGGGTTACTAGTATTTCATAATTAATTGGTTTTACTTTCTATCTAATGTCTAGTTTCTATTAGACAAAATTGATTAAGTTCAAATTACTTCAATTTGATCAACAGTGATAAAATATTGCCTTATAAAAAAGGCTAATTTGAAAAATTGTACTGTTGTGTTAAAAATAATCAAACTTGCTTACGTATAAAGTATAATAAACATATTTTTTACATTTGAGGAGAGAGGTCGATGATATAGAAATTCAGAAACTGGTTCTTTTGCATCCTCTAAAGTCTAAATTTTTTAAATAATTAAATAAAAAGACATGTTTTCACTTTTAACCTATTATTCAAAAGAAAACTTGAAATTCAATACTCAACTTTACAACCAACCCGATGGCCTATTATTTTTTGTATGAAAATAAAATAGTATCCAGTTGGCTAGGCCAAGATAAATGACATGGCGGAATAAGTAAAAGGCATGTCCCCATGTTTGTGGGACCCTTTGTTGGATATAGAATAGAAACAATATTGTTTAAAGTTCGCAGGGTACAAAAGTGGCGTGTTTAATTTTCTTCAAAGAAGACAATAATTGTATTTTAAAGAACAAAATTATAAAAATGTTACTCTTTTTTTTCTTAGGGAACTAATAACTAATCTTTCATTGATCAGGTTCTTAACGGTCCTGCATGAGGTTCATGAGATGTTTTTATTTTTTTTATTTTTGATGATGTGCAAGAATTAATTTTGAGTGGATTAGTTATAATTATAAGTGAGTTAAAATATAAAATTATTTGTTTTTGAATACATCCGTATTAAATGAGCGTAACAAAAAAAATTCATATAAAATGAATTTAACTTTAAATTTGTGTATAAAAATCAATTTTATTATAATAAAAAGAATACAAATTCAAGCTTCAAGTTAAATCAACTTTAAAAACAAAATTAATTCCATTTTAAGGCAACCAAACCTAAATCAAATTTACCCATGTTGAATCAATTTTACCCCTTTAAAGTAGAATGAAACATGAACTCATTCACCCTAGTAGCCGGTGTTATGTCATATGTGGGCGCTCAAGCATATAGTAGTACTTTCTTATTGTACTTTATGCTCTTTCTTTTTGTTCTTTCTAATTGTAGCAACAAAAAATAGGTAATATGTTAAAATGGTTGATAATTAAAACACTAAAAAGGAGTAATATTTTTTCTACATAGAACTGTTTTACATATATGTTCATTCTAGCTATATCATAATGTCATTTTATTATGTTAAAAGAAATGCTAACAACACACATTTTAATACATAATTTTCAACACACTCTTTAATTGGTTAAAATTCATATGTTCCATCAAATTTATATGTAGCCTACATAATTTGATAGGACTCATGTGTGTTGTTAGCATTTCTCTTGTATTTATTATCTTTTTTGAATGTCTCCACAAATATTTTCGTATTGGTAATCAACTATTTAAATATAGAAGTTGCATGATTTTTTTTAACAGCATAGAAAGCTGTATTGTTTTATAAACTTCTCCAGAAGAAAAAAATAAATAAAAGGTGTTGAAACCTAATATCTATCATCCATGATCCTAGCTAGCCAACCAAAATCGCACTTCCACTGTTGTCAATCAGCTAAACTCGTCTGGTATGAGTGATCATGACTTGCTAATGCGTTGACACGCCCAACATCTCTTCTTTTAAATTAATTTAATTTAAAGGAAGAAAAAAAACCTTTGAAGCCAAATTATCTTAATTTTATTTGCTTTTGTAACAAAAAAAAAATTATCTGAATTTTTCTAAGTTGAAACTACCTTGACAATTAAACGGTAGAATGCACTCTTCGTAGTTGAAAAATATTTAGTTATGCTAATTCAGTTATAGGCTCACCCCTTTATTTGATTATAGGTCGTTTTCAACTAATCATTTTTAGTATTTTTAACTATAAACAATACAATATTTCAAAAAAATATACATATATAATAAAGTTTGACTTCGTTGATTTTTTTATTCATTATTATAATTAAACGCTTCAAATGCACAATATACCTCTTAGTTCTTATTACTATAAAAAAATATAAATGATAAACAAATAAATAAAAAAGATAAGTGATTTTCTTCTTATTGGACAAAACAATAGACATAACGAAAGTGAAAATGCAACAAGAGCATAAGAGAAAAATTTATCATAAAAGTGTTCTAAAATGATTTCTCTTAATATATATATATATATATATATATATATATATATATATATATATATATATATATATATATAAGAAAAAAA
>Ga0099826_10002192_pt1 | contig 12445 bp, 5 predicted proteins | sample Mtrugardesep15_FD_76830 | JGI IMG/M metagenome (GOLD analysis project Ga0099826, IMG submission 76830) | Root nodule microbial communities of legume samples collected from California, USA - M. trunc garden sep15 | ecosystem: Host-associated > Plants > Roots > Nodule | place: USA: California...
GCCAAGAGGATTGGAGTGCAATCTGATTGGTACCTTCTGTCTGTGTCTTTGGTACACCAAACTCCTCCACAAGCCCCTTTAAAATGGAGATTATTAACCTTCTTATCAACATTAGTTTCATTTAGGTAACTGTTAACAGAAGGCTCCTATTTCGAAACCGCATACAGAAAATTACAGATTACTATAGAAAATGTTTCATGGTTCATAATTACTAACCTTTATAGCCTGCTGCATAAAGAGCATTGCAATTAGCAGACCAAATAGTTCACCGGTAAGGCGTGTGAATCTGTTGATTATGGAGCACGCACCGAGAATGGCCAGCAAGAAGAGCAACAGCGCAGTCCAAACGCACACCCTAAAAGATTATTTATAAAAAATAATATTAAGAAAGTTACTTCATCTAATCAGTAATTCCCTAATAAAAAATTAACCACCCATGGAATTCAAAAGATACCATCCGGTCCAAGGAAGGAATAGTTTGTGTCCTAAATCCTCACGATCCTTTGCAAAGTTGTACATGAATGTGTACATCAGAACTGTTGGCTCAGCTACACCTAGTATAAGGAGAGGTTGCCCTCCAATAATTGAGTGGATAATACCACATAGTGCAGTTGATGCAAGAGTCTGAACAGCAGTGAGAGTTCCCTCTGTATAATATGTAACTTCTTAGCACACAATATGACCAGAATACCAAGAGACTGAACCTGAAAAATATTCATTTACCGGTATTTCTCTCCAGTTGCTCTCCAAATGAAATAACAGGAATTGCTGAAGCAAAAAATATGTATGTAGTTGGTGCAAGGATCCTATATAAAACAACAACAAAATTAAATCACTGATTAATCACTATAGGCAGACTTCGAGATTATTATTGTAACATCAGAACCAGCAAGTTCGTAGTTATAGTTTATATCTATATCACCAACCTTGCACCTGCACGAAATCCACTGGTCCAATCTTGTTTATAGCACACAATTCTTGCTTTGAAGTCATTCTTAATCCCACGGAACGGAACAAATGTTTCTTCCATGAAAGTATTTGAATTCAAAAGAATCAATATTGCTCTTAAAAGGTTAAAAGATGAAAAATATGCAATTGGAGGATGCTTATTTCCGACTCAATTCTGCTTATTTCCAACTCAATTCAAGAGAACTCTATAGGTAAAATACTGATTAAAGCCGCATAGGCGAAAATATCAATAGAACTCGGGGCAGGGAGACATGAACTCTACATATCATACTAAACAGAAAAGCTTGAAGATGGTGTAGTTATTTGTTGAGCACACACATCAGGCTCATGGTGAAGAAAATGAATAAATGAATCCAGAAAAAAGAATTTACATTTCAAAGAATTTATAAGAACTTTTGCATATATTGTAATGAATGACAAATAAACTAGTTAGTGATTGAACAAAAATCACTTAAATTACATATCAAAGAGAAACTCAAAGATAGTCAACAAACACTTCACAAGAAGAGTAGAATTAAATACTCTCCTCAAGATTCAGAACTACCCTTTTCTCTATATTGCAATAGAATCCCTCCATGTACTATCAAAAGAAACCAAATTTACTCTCAGAAACAAATTACATATTACATGTTACACTTTCACACACTCAAATTTCAAAGTGAAACCAACCAAGTATCAGTTTTGAATGTGTAGATATGGAGGGCAATCTAGGAAAATTAACGAAAATCCATAACCATAACCTGCATTTTGCTAGTATAGTTTAAAACCGTCGAGAAGAATGTTCATAAGATTCAGCAAGATTAACGAGATTCCATGAATGAGACCATGTTGAGATTCGTTTAAAACACTTTTAAGGATTCGGACATTAATTAAAAAGCAAAAGGGTATTTTAATCTAAAATCAAAATTACATTTTTCTGCAAAGAAATTTCAAAAAAGGAAAAGGACCAAGTTGAACCAAACCAAACAAGGAGAAGAAAAAGTGGTTGTTGCAGTTACATTCTATGGTAAACAAGATTGAGACAAAGCAGAAGAGGAGGAACAAAGCAAAGAGAAGAAGTAACGAAGTACGAGGTATCTGTGAGAAGAGAAATATGAAGAAGAAGAAGAAGAAAGAGAGTATTTTTGTGTGACAGTGGTTGAATGTTGTGAATATATAAAAGAAAATGTTGGAATTTAAGAATGAATGTAGCAGGAACAAAATAATAATAATAAACGATAATGCGACACATACACACAGAAAAGAGCAAAAGAAATGTGATTAGACAATGGTCACACACACACATGAACAAGTTGTTTAAGATTTTAGGTAAAACTGTTCTCGAAAACGATAGTTGCGTGTTAAGTATATGTTATTTTAAAAACAAACAAAAAATATATATGATTTTGTGTTCTTCAATTGTTTGGGTTATCACATTTCTCAAATTTATTTATGGATAGTTGAATGTATAAATGTGTTTGAATATCGTCACCTTTTTATATATTGTTTAGAATGAGATTAAGTAGGTGTTTTTTGGTTTGGCATCTAGGAGCTGAGACGCACGTTTCCAAGCCATTCAACTGTGAAAAAATAGAAGCTAAAGATACTAACTTCGTTCAAAACGTGCGTTTAGTGGCTTAGGTACCGCAAAAACAAACAGGCACTAAGTTTATTTAAATAGTTGGTATATCATCTATATGAAAATCATTTTGTTTTGATTGGGTGCTTGTAAACCACAAAATTGATTGAAGTGTGATACTCCGTTAGTAAGTGCACGTGATACACCAAACCAATACAAAATCGCAAACCACACTTTTCGAGACATAGCATACTCAAATAAAAGAAGATTTAAATCCTCTTCAATGCCTAAACCATCAAAGCATAACTGATATGTTGAATTCAAAATCTCATGCCTATACAAATTAACCTTGGTCGGAAATTGGTTATGTAAGAATCTCCGTGCAAATAACGACATCTTCAATTGGACCGCTTAATTCCAAAACTAAAACATTTGATGTTAAATGCTCCGAACCTTCTCCTTTTGATAATAATTGGTAAGATTTCTTGATGGAAAAGTCACCATTGTGATCAAATCTCTAAGACCACCTATCATTTACATAATCTTGCAAGAAAAAAATATTCAACATAGCACTACAATCACACACCAAATTCTCTTCAGAGACAAATGATTTTTTGCCTCCAATCGGAAGTCCAAGATATTTAAACAGAATCATGCTAACTTTACTATGAAACATGTGAATTGCCTTAGGCACCCAAGAGCTTGGAATATGAACACCCACAAGCAAATTTTTATAAAAATTAACTTTCAAACTTGATACCAATTCGAACAATTACGGGATAGCATCAATGACTTTGGTATTAGCCCAACTTTTTTCTCCCATGATCAAGATATCTTTTGTAAATTGTAAACGAGATATCCTAAACAGATGATCAACATCTAACTGAAATTCATAAAATAAACTAGTTTCATTTGACACATAGTATAAAAAAGATTTTCAAATTCTTAAGAATATGTGATTTTTTTTCTCTCTCTCCAACTTTTCAAAAGAGAAAAAGATTTTCAAATTCTTAAGAATATATGATTCTCTCTCCAATTTTTTATATTATTAAGAATATATTTTGAAACTAAATGGTTTTAGTAATTTAGATAACTAACGTTAGACGAAAAAAATCATGTATAGTAGAAAAGTAATCAAAACACTTAATTTACGCATCATGACCACACCTAAAATCCTAATAATTTGGTGAACAAGATAACTAATGAAAAACATGCATTGCTTAACTAAATACTAATAGATAAACAATAATCTTATCTCGTGGTTCAAAAATAGATAGGAATACATGTGAAAGGTTGTTTTGTTTACGCCCAGATGTCTATAAGTTGAGTTTGGTTATAGAAAAAAGGAAATAGCTAGGAAACATTGAAGTTGAATTGAAACTTTCTTCATATTTTGAACTACTTGATGTATATATGTGTTTAAACACCTTATCCTTTGGGTTAATTTTTTAGAGATAAAAATTCATTTATACCACATCAGAATCTTATTAAAAATGACAATGGAAGAATTTGAACTACTCAGAGACGGTCCCAAGTTATAGAGTATGTGGACTTTGGCCCTCACTATCTTTTGGGGTGGGTGGGGGAAATTAATACTATTTGTATCATTTTTAACAAAAAAAAAAAAGATCTTTGTAATATCATATACACACATGGTATTATAGATATTTTGAATATATAGACAGATATATAGAGATATATTTTTTAGGAGATGGAGAAAGATATTTTTAATAACTTTGAAAAAGAGAAAATCATTTATCGTTTTTTAAATAAAATATTATATATTTAATACTATAAAATTTACATGTGTGTGACCTCACTACCAAAAGTTCTTGGGTCCGTCCTTGGATCTAATGACCTGTTACATATGTGCTTACATTCCCTAATAGAGTACAACAGAACATAACAAAGACGGTTTGGCCGAGTGGTCTAAGGCGCCAGAATCAGGCTCTGGTCCGAAAGGGCGTGGGTTCAAATCCCACAGCCGTCAATTTTATGTTTTCTTGACAAAAAAAAAGTACAGCAACACATTTTTATGTTTCCTTTTGCCTTTCTCCGTGAAGCTATGACCTTGTTCAGTGGTTGAAGCTGAACTTTGGGCTACTGTATGGAGTTTACAAATAGCAGGAAGAATATATTTACGTTTGACCAATGAAACTAAATAAATTTGTGACAATGTTTTTGGTCTTCGTTTTGTTTCTGATGCAAATCAACAATGTCACATGAGAATGTGATACATCATGAAAAATAAATGCTAAATTAGGGCGAGGATAAATTTTTTGAAACTTGTGACAACTCGTTTAAGTTAGAATACAAGATAAAAACTATATTTATCTCTAGAAAAAAAAATCAAAAAGTATATTTATCCCTAACTTATTCATCACCGTTTATGTTGGAAAAGAAATCGCCTACAAAAAATGCTGAAAAAGAAAAGAAATCACACACTTAGTAGACCTGTATCAAGTCGTGAAAATCACATACATGGGAGAATATTTTGAAGGAATTCAAATACTTTAAGAATGTGTATGGATGAGGTAATTGGAAAATTTTGAAGAATTTAGAATTTTAAGCAATTCAAATTATTCAATTAAATTGTTTTCATCTCTCAATACTTTTCTTTGCATTGATTAATAAAAAAAAATTATTGTCATTATTTTTGGGCAACTTTTATAAATTTTAACTTTTTAGGCCAAATTCGAAAATTGAAATTATGGGTCAATTTGTAAATTTCAAAAATTTTGAGGGTCAACTTATAATTTTGAAATATTTGAGGGGTTGATTTGCAATTTATTTGGAAATTTATTGGTGTCAATTTGAAAATTTGAGGAGTAAAATACAAAATTTCAAAATTATAACAATGAAGAAATTTGAAATTCTAGCTTTCACGTGTCATTTGAAATTCTCTAAATTTAACTTTAAAAAAAATTCATAAATTTTCATCATTTTCAAAATTCTTCAAATTATTATCGAAACAATGAAATCCACCTCAAAATATTTGAACTCCCTCAAAACATTCACTCATTCAAACACACTCTAAAAATATAATGATGGAAATCTTAGTCTCATTTTTTAAGGCTTAATTGCAGTTTTAACCCCCTAACTTTCACAAAGTTGCGATTTTGGCCTCCTAAAAAAAACTACAAAACGACCCACTAAGTTTTGCATCTGTAGTAGTTTTGGCCACCCAAGGCAAAAAAATAAAAAATAAAAATGTGGCACCTCACTTAGGGTGCCACGTCAGCATAGACCGAGTCAAAATTGGCATTAGGGGCCAAAACTGCCACATATGCAAAACTTAGGGGGGCCGTTTTGTAGTTTTTTTTCTTAGGGGGTCAAAATCGCAACTTTGTGAAAGTTAGGGGGTTAAAATTGCAATTAAGTCTTTTTTTAATGAGGATATTTTAGTCTCATGCATATTTTTTTAAAAAAAAATATTTTACACACATTTAAATATTTTTAAGAAATTTGATAGTTACAATATATATATATAATCTCATGAAAATATATTTTTTCACCCTTGAGGATAATGGAAATATTATAAATTATGAGAAGTTATTCTTTTTTTACAAAATGAGAAGTTATTCTAATATTTATTGGATTTTTTATACTCAAATAATTTTTCTCAATCATATATGAAACAAACATGTGACTCATTCCCTACTCATATTTTTTTCTATAGAACATGATTGCAAGATTTAAAATGAACATTCTCTCAGAGTCTCTGGTTCATAAAATTGGAGAGGATGTGAGTGATTTTAATTGAAAAAAAAAACAGAGAAGGCAGGGGAGAAAATTTAAATTGTTTTGTTTGGTTTGATGAGGAGATTAAAGAAATTTTAATGGAGAGGAAATGTAAAAATGAATTTTTATTCACTCTTATAATATTTAAGGTCATATGAAATTAATATAAGAGTATATTAAGTTAATATATGGGCAAGACTGTATAAGTCTAAATCAGACCAAACGATTCCCCCTCCAAGTTTCTCCATTTTGAAGGGGAATAGAATATAATGGTATGTTTTAATGGAAAACTTTGGAGGGGAAAGGACGGTGTATTTTTCTTTTTAAAATTATTGGACACTATAGAATATTTTTTAAAATGAATTAAGTGTAATTGAAGTATTATATAATCATTTATGATGTAATTGTTATTTCAATTTTTTAAAATATCAAATATATTTTAAAATACAGACTTTTTTTTTTTAAGATTTTAAAATACATACTTATATAGCCCTCCAAAAACCTCCTCTCAAATAGACCATAAAATAATCCCTATCCTCTCTTCCATTCCTCTTGCATAGATCTCTATATTTGTCATTTTACGCAAGTTAGTTATCAACTAACTATTAACCTCTTCTAACCTATAAATTACTTACTGTTTTATAGTAGATTTTTTGGTTTGCTCAAACTCAATGGTCACATCTTTCATAGCATAAATATGAAAGGAAAATATGTTTATAGGTGAAAGGAATATTGACCCAAAGAAAATGAGAAACATCCCTCGACTTATAAGTCAAATTATGCAAATTTATTAAGACGGGTACATATGAAGAGCAGCATATATAAGAGTGCGTAATTGCATAGCTGTGTTATTATTCTTCAAAAATAAAATTGCATAAGCTGTGTTTGTCTTCAAGTGCACAAGTTGTAAAGGGTTACGTGCTGCAGCACTACCACATAAAATTTTGAATCTCCTTACTTTGCATGTCCGTTTCTATCATTGTGTTATTGATGCATGTCTTTTTACATCTAGTGAACACGTATATATTATGAACGAATGAAATTAATGAAAGCGAATGCAATATTGTTGTTTTTTGAGTGAAAATGATGCGAGTGTACGTATCAACAATACATAAATTTTTCAAAAATCTGAATTGCCAAATTGGATAGTTAGACTGCTATTTCTGCACAGAATATTTGAATTCATTGCATCGAACGGGATCATTTTTTTCTTAGGTTCTTCCACATCAAAGATATTAATTAAGGACGTGTCCAACATTAAAAGTGCATGCATTTTTTTTTAACCAGCAAATATTATTAAACAAGCAGATCTATGTTCAAGACGAACAGAGATCTTAGAAACTGAGAATACAAACACAAGGTGCCGTATATAGACGGAACACCCGAAAACACCCCTGAAGACAACACCCACCAAAATACACGTCCCCACAAAAACAGACCCCTTCACGAAAGCAACCACTATAAAAACGATAACCAATACCACTCATCGTCACTACTCACCCCAAAAGAAAAACACCCATCAAAATAAAACTCTCAGTCCTGAAACCAAAGCTGAGCCACATCTGAAGGATCATGCAGTTGCCACCACCTCTTGACCTCTGATCCACCGAAAGAAACCATAACAAGCCCAAAACCAAAACTTGAGCCAAATAATTGACTCTCGATCTCGAATCAAAAGTGATCGGCCCACCAGACTTTAAGACCAAATCAGAAGGGCACCCCTCACCTCCGATACACCAGAGAAACACCAAGTCGTGCCAAACAAGATTGCCTCTAGACACCAACTCCCGATCTTGAAGCAAAAGTAACTGGCCCATCGAAACCATAACACAAAAAGTATGACAAACGACATGATATGCGGTGGTGCAAACAACAAACAGATCTAAAGGAAAAGACTTAGTTTAATGGGACCCGCTTCCTCCAAACACCCGAAGCAATCCCAAACAACGCAAACAAGTGACGACAAATAAGGACCCGAGTAACAGAGGCCCTCCAAAAGAAATCACTCGAAACAAACACCCTCCTCCAAAGTGCATGCATCTCTTTCAATTTGTATTTTAACTCTTTTAGTTAGACTCAGCCTTTGTTGGTATGATTCCAAATTTTTTAAGTCGTTAATTAACTTTTTTTAGAAAGTATTGCAACTTACAATTATATATTCATTTAAAAATAAATAACCGACAGAATTAACTAATTCACTGGATTGTGTGCGAAATGAAAAGCAGACAATGTCCACATCCAGGAGTTTTTTAATTAGAGACAAGAGAAAATTTATATTTTTCTTATCTTATAGAAAGAATTGAACAAATGTTGATTTGGCCAACGGAAATTCCTATAAGAAGTTAACTATTCATTTTAAAGTGTGAATTTAATTCTTGTTCTCCTTGAATGATCTTGTTAGGGAGTAGTATGTAAGTATTGCTGTATTAACCTTTTTTAGTCTTGAGGTCTATTATGATTTTTATAAGTATTTATGATTCAACTTATCTAATTATACAATGAAAGAGAGACCATATTTAACAAAAAAAATTAAAATTGATTTACGGCGATGGGTCTCTCACTTATAAAATGTCTGACTTTTATTTTTTTAAATAATTTGAGACTTTTAACTCATATTTCCTACACAACAATCTTCCTTTTAAGTGTGAGTTCATCAATTCATCGTGTTCACTCCTCAAATGGAAATTTTTTTATCCACATACATTTTACTTGTACCGTTGTTGCTGCAGTACAAAACGAAACATGTAGCTTGAACATCTTACTTTCAACATAAAGAGTCGATCAAACCTTTACCGAACCACACATCTGATATCGTTGGTAGGACACGAAGATAGCCCAAATGATCATCTATAATATGCTCATAGCAACCATACAAATGAGAGAGATATCACACTTAACAAAAAAACCTTAAGAAATAATTTTATTAGTCATAATACTTATAAATGATCAACCACTTTTATGAACAATGTAGGAATTCTATCTTGCTAAGCAGCATAAAAAGGAAATCGTGAACCTTTTGTCGTAAACCTGTCGAAAGCAAATAATTAATTATATGGTGATGAACTGACGATAGGATTGGAGTTGGTGTTTCCTTCAAAAAAAAAAGGATTGGAGTTGGTGTTGGTGGATCGAAGATAATATTATCATTTAGGTTGGTTTTGATTTACTTATAAAGGCTAAGGATTTGATAGCATATAAAAAATAGAAGAGATGGATATTTTAAATGCAACGTCACTTAATTTTTATGCATATTTTATTTTGAAAGGAATTTTTATGTATATTTTTTAAATACTAGTAAGTGGTAGAAAATAAAATATAAGAGATAAATAGATATGATTATACAATATTACATATACAAGTGTTTAATATTTTGATTTTTTATCTTTCAAAAAAAAAATTGATTTTCAAAACTTGAAATAATACAACTGATAATATAAATCTATAATATTGAAAAATTACGAACTATTTTATAACAAAAAAAGTAAAACTGCAAACAAAAGCATCAATTTTTTAAATTTTATTTCACTCAGTATACAAATCATTTAAAAATAAACAACTTTCTCTTTTTGCTTTTCCTTTCTTCTTTTTTTATCAAAACTATTTATGTAATACAGCATAATATTTTACCCGAAAATATCACATACCCCACACATGTACGGAACTTTTGGTGATAATCCATTTTGGTTATGAAATTACTACTTGGTGACTAGTCAAAAATTAGGACAGGTAACCACAAATGACAAATGCGATGATATAAGTTATTTATGATTTATTTTTAAAAGAGTTAAGTCGCATGGATTTATAAGGTAATCAACTGCTCTAGTATGCCCTAAAAAAAAAAACTCTAGTCCGCAATTTTGCTCTATTAGATATACTATTCATTCTTTCCAAGCCTCCTCAAAAAAGTTTTTATTTTGGGAGGAATAAGCCAACTCCATGAACAAATCCATTCTCCATGAATTCACCAAAAAAAATCCATTCTCCATGAATTCACCAAAAAAAATCCATTCTCATGAACTTTGAGTTCATACCAATTTACAAATGCCTAACACAGACTTTGCAAGCACTCTCAACAATATAAACTCTCATTCCATCAAATCGTTGTATTCTCTCGTATATTTTATTCAGTCTCACCAAAGGAATTGTCAAAATTTCATAAACATCTGACTGATCCTGATATAACTTGAATTATGGCCAATAACAACAACCAAGAATTTTCTCTATGAACAATGTTTTGCTTGAAAGACACTCTAAGACAATAATATGCGATAGTTATTGACTTTCAACCCAAATTAACTAAGCTAAATGTTAATAAACCATACGGAAAATACAAATTTGTAGGGCGTTTAAGAAATAGTGTATGTGTTAAAAAAAAGTAAATACTGCATAGATTAAAGATAAGATCGAAGTTTATAAAAAGAAAACATCTCTCATCTTATAAACCGGTTTTGTAACGACGAGTTATACATAATATAAATACCGAATAGATTAATTTAAATGTATAGAATTCACTTTTTTTTTTAAACTTGATATCTGACTCAAGGATCAACTAATTTGAGGCATCCAATCTCATCATTCAATTTTAAGGGCTCCATTTAAAGTTAGAGGAGTGATATTTGTACAACCAAATGCAAACAACTTTTGTGGCAACCACTTTTTCTTTCTTCTTATTGGATAAAAATAATAGAGAGAGAAAGAAGAAGAGAAAGAATAAAAATACATGTGTGTATGAGAGATGGGGTTGTTGCAAAAGTTGTTAAAATATGGTTGTACAAATATCATTTCTCTTAAAGTTATAGCTTTGAAAAGCTTTGTACGGATCAGTCCACCAAATTTGGCAACGGTGGGCTGAACCTTAGACCTTGAAAGAAACACGCTCTTAGATCTCAAACTAACATCACTAGACCAACTCAAACGAGTTGCAAAGAATGTATTTTTTTTTTCTTTTGAAAAAACCAAATCAGTTCCCCAAAATTGATACGAGAGTGAATCAAATCTAAAACATTGTAAAAACACACATTTCATGATCTCGTGTTGTGTAGAATGTACTTTATATAGTTATTTTGTGATAATTAATATAACCAACTAACAACTAATTATAAATAACTGTCTTAATCAATACAAATAAATCTCTAACTATATCTAATCGAACAGTTTGACCATAAACAATTACCTGAATTGAATTTTCTCAATTTTTTTTTCTTTCAAATATCACTCATAAGATTTTTGCGTGATGGCGTTGGTTGGTAATGTGTGCGGTCTGGTTAGCAATATCCAAATTGCTTTTTTTTCCAAATCAGTTCCCCAACATAGGAAACTTCCTATTGACACAAGTAAATAACGTTTTTACCCCCAACGACAGTTAACAACTGTTAGCCTAAGCGCCGACAGTTAACTGCCGCTGGCTCCTCCAACGGCTGTTAACTGCCGCTGGGCTCCTTCAGAGGTAGTTAACTGCCTCTGGCTTTGCTGCTTTTTATTATGATTTTACGCATTTCGTCGAAAAATCAAAATAAATCGAAACTTATTCAGAATTCTATGAAACTTAACAGACCCTCTATATATTTTTTTTAGAGCTGTTTGCAAAAAACCAGATCAAAATTCAATTTATAGGTCGACGTTTTGATGTTTTCGTGTCTTAAATTTTAGGCGCGTTAAAAATTCATATTTAATCTGTCCTTGTCGAAAAATTCAAATTTTTTGTAGATGTTATTTTTTTTTTGTTATAAACATAAGTGCAAAAAAGCGTGAAAAAGTTCAACCTCTATGACATTTTTTCGGAGTCGCACTTGAAAAAAATTACGATTTTGCATGGTTCGGTCAAAAAATTCAAATAAATCGAGACTTAGTCGAAATGCTACGAAACTTTATAGACACCGGTATAGAAATACATATAGATGATGTGCAACGTTTCGTAACATTCCAAATAAGTGTCGATTTTTTTTATTTTTTCAATTGGGAATTTGCGCGTTTCAGTCAAAAATAAAAAAAATTGAGACTTATTCGAAATGTTACGAAACTTTTCATATCATCTATATGTATTTTTATAGAGGTGTCTGTAAAATTTCCTAGAATTCTAAATAAGTTTCGATTTATTTTGATTTTTCGACCGAAACGCATAAAATCATAATAAAAAGCAGCAAAAACTGTCTCTGGAGGAGCCCAACGGCAGTTAAC
>Ga0099826_10002193_pt1 | contig 12442 bp, 6 predicted proteins | sample Mtrugardesep15_FD_76830 | JGI IMG/M metagenome (GOLD analysis project Ga0099826, IMG submission 76830) | Root nodule microbial communities of legume samples collected from California, USA - M. trunc garden sep15 | ecosystem: Host-associated > Plants > Roots > Nodule | place: USA: California...
AAATTAGCATATTCAATCCAAGGTAGTGAAACTTTTTGGATCTCTCTCATACAAATAAACTATACATCATCACATTACATATGGATAAATTAAAGTGAAATTAAAACAACATAAAGGAAACAAACAACATCAAAATATCAACCAAAGAAACTAGGATCATAACCATTGCTAGAAGTAGCCAAGATATAGTAAGCAACAATATGACCTAAAGAACCCCAAGCCAAAACATCAACAAGGTTAAAACCAACAGGATCATTGGATTTAAGCAAGCTAACATATTCCTTAGCACGTTTGTCACCAGCTTCAAAGTGTGTCACACCATTTTGCTCAGGTAAACCTTGTTTGGCTACATTTTCTCTTTGGAAGTTGAAAAACACAAACCTTCCTAAAAACAATGAAAGGCCAGTGCTTAAGCTTATCACAAGTGAAGGGTTAAGTTCAGCTTTGACAACAAGACTTGAAAATCTCTTTTTGCTTGGTGTGAATGTGTTGACTTTTGTTGACCTTGTGAGAGGGTTGAAACCTTGGAAGGACAAGCTTGATGGCTTGAGATTGTGAGTTTTGTGTTTTTGAATGGAGGTTGTTAATGCATGAGTTGATATCATGGATGAGGCTGAAGCTGCCATATTTTTTTGTTTGAAGAAAGATTACTATGATGAGTGAATTATGGAAGAGTAGGTAGATATATGAAATAGGATCATATTCATATAGTATGAAAAGATGTGGTGGAAAAGAAAGATAAGGTGGTTTATGATTATGATTGTGAACCATGGAATAAAGATTTTGGCTGGTGACTTGGCTTGAATCTGTTGGTTTGTTTTGGATTACAGATATTTTTACCCTTTCACTTTGTGGTGTTTAATTGTTTATATGAATTTGGACGTATAATATCTTGTTCTAAGGTTATATGTTAACAAATATGTGACTAAACCCATGGCTTAATAAATTTTATAAGTAAGTTTTGGTCAAAAAAAAAAATTATAAGTAAGTTTATAATAGTTGTTTACATAAAGGAAAATGTTGCTTGGACATCCAAATGTCATTTTAGACTTATATATTTAGGCACATGTTTGAAAAAAGGTAGAAAAAAAAAATAACATGTATTTTTAAAATAATTAAATTATATGTACTTTTGTATGAGTATGTTCAAATAACGTGTTTAAATATCAAATAATTTTTTTTAGAGATAAAAGATAGGGAAATGATAAATATTATACTACAGGTAAGTCATAGAGAGAAATAGAGAGCAAGAAGGATGATAAATGATAGTTGGTGGATGTTTAAATATCGTCACCGTTAAAGTTAAACGGGGAGTTTCTAATATAAAATTATATATATATATAAACTGATGATAAATTTGAATAGTAAGATTTTTTTATATCTATATTATCATGGACATTTGATGATAAATTCGTCATCAAAAAATATTTTGTAGATAAGTTTATGGACCAACCTAGCCACATCAGAAACAACAAGAGTCACTACAGTCAACAAATTCAAGTTATGACATAAACATCAGACAACTCAATAGAAATTCTGCAAATCAACCACAATATTTCAATTTTTATCAACTACCAAAATTGTTACTACAATTGCTAACGTGAATAGTTCTAGAAGCACTTTATTTTCAAATTTTACCACTTTTTGTGCAACTCATTTTCAAAGTGTAAGAAACACATTAACAAGACAATCAATGAGCTAATAAGACCAATAAATTACATTATTTATATGTTCTTGCCAAAATGAGTTTCCAAGATAGAAATAACTGCATTACATAGTGATGATGATACTCAGCATCTCAAGATAGTCACACAACTTTCCACCTCTGTTTGCACCATCAACTTCTAGCCTACTTACTATACCTCGCTTCCCACACACACTGATATAAACACACCCTAGTACAACTACAAATTGAGGACATTTGTAGGACACTCGATTTATACATACATCAACAACCTACCCCTAAAGGATATATAAAGCAGGTTGTTCAAGAGCCCTGACTGTCATGTCACTCTTATCCCTCTTCTTGAGCATGCAACTAAATCATTGAATCAAGGTATGAGTAATTATGGCGCCGGCCATATTCGAGAAGGCTACCATAAGTACGATCCCAAACTCCAATGAAAAGGGATTCGGTATCTGGACTGAAAGATATGCCTGATATCTCACCAAAGAAATCAATTTCTTGTTCTTTCTCATACCCACTTTTCACGTCATATACATGCACAAAATCTGCAGGCTCTGCTATAGCCATATACTTGCCATCGGAAGAATGCCGAATCGAACGGACGGCTCCGAGATTTCCCTTCAACACTGCCACTGACTTGGATAAATTCCGCATGTCCCAAATCCGACAGGTTTTGTCCTGGTTTCCGGTAGCAAAGGTTACCCCATCGGGATTCCATGACGATGCGAATGAAAAATCTAAGTGCCCAGATAATGGAGCAATAGTCTGCAAAAAAAAAATCAGATTAGGACGATTTTCAATCATATACTCTTCGGATGATCTAATTGAAGAAGTGATTGATTATTTGACCGAAAAGGGTGTAGAGTACTACCTTTCCATTTTGAGAGTCAACCAACATACTTTCAGGATTGTCTCCAACAATCAGAAGTAGCTTACCATCTGGACTGAGAGAAGTATGCTGCAGCATAGCATAAAAAGGCAAAGATAAGAATATAAATAGAAAGCAAAGGAGTCATAGTGGGGTGGGTATAGATAACGAGTATTGTCAATCGACTGATCCATACAGTACAGCCAGAGTGTAAGCAATGTTTCCTAATGCTAAAATTGTTCATTTACGAGGGGATAAGGGAATTAAAACATGAGAACATGATCTAAGAGACTCACATTCACTGGCCAGGGAAAACGGAAATGCTTAGAAAGTTGAAATTTCTCCATATCAAAGTTTCTGATTACACAATCATTATTTGATGCTGTGAAATGAACTGCACCACTACAAACCAGAAAACAGGTATATTAATCATGGTACCAATATCCATTATTAAAAATATCAAAATAATTAAAGAGAAGGAAAACTAAATACCTAGGTGAATCATAAATCTCAATGGCATTGGTGATAGCATTATCATCATAAGTAGTCCTCGAGCAAAAGCTGACACCAGGTCGATCTAGGTGCTGCATTTCAGTAACAGAGAAAGTAATGGAAGTATATCAGCGGATGGCTAAAAAACCAAAAACAAATCCTATGGGGGACACATTTACAGAGTATGCAAATATAACTATAAAAAAAACATGTAGTCTAATAGCAATGATGAACCAAAGTATGAATATGCAAATGCCTAATTAGCTTAATTAGAAATAACATGAATAAAAAAGATAATTCAAAGCACCACAGCAAACAGAGTGAAGTGGAGGTGGCAATGGAGGATGGGAAGATGAAAATATACCTCAACGCCACATCATCATCCAATTTAGATGCTATATGAGATTGTTAATCTCATGTGGCATGGCAAGATGGACATCTATTAGCTAAGTCATCATTTTTCTAATGGAGGCTGACAATAGGGAGCAAATGCAGAGACTTGGGACTTTACAGGGATCACAAACAAACAAAAGATTTTGACGTTGATTAAAAGGAAACCAGTATCTTTACATAGATGAAGATGATATGTTAGCCTTTACGATATTGCCTAAAAAAGTTACTCATCACCACATGTAAGTCACATGTCTGCATGTGCATGTTGCGTATGCAAGCAGTGCTTTGCATTCATTACATTTTGTTATAATGTTTCAGGAAATGATCAAAAAGCGAATGTCCAGGATTACAAGTTACACTTACTGATCTATCGACAACAAATAAAAAAAAATAGAGATTCCTCAAAAACAAGAAAATTAACATTTACCTTGCAAATAAGTTCACCCTGAAATCCTCCAGCAACCAGAAGATTATCTTTTACTGCAAGTGTACTAACTTGAGTGTGTGTGAATCCCTCCAATAGACTTCCAGGATGTTTCTGACAACAAAAATTGATAATATGGAAGATTATGATGATGATCAATCATTTTTTATTTCTTAAAATTTATGCAATGAACATTTAAATATTGATCCATCATTTAGACCTCGTGCTATGTGATGGTGGTGGTGCAACATGATTTAAAGGGCTAATCAATTAAAAAAATTACTAGAAGGGTTATTCACCTCTGATGGTGCAACGTGTCCTGAAACATTGAGTACTTCAGAACTTGTGCAGGTCAAAGAAGACCAGTGTGTCACTGAGAACTGTGACATAAGGTATACATCATGCTTTGATGTAGCCCAAACCAAATTCCTCAACTGCATAAGCATAAAAATAAAAAAAAAATAAAAAATAAAAAGGAGCGAATATCAGTCAAGCAAGCAAGATCGTATCTCTTCAAAGCCTATGACATGCCAGGTACTACTCAAGATTCACATCCTATGAACAGATTGCACAATTTTGACATAATATATAAATCACATGTTGCAGCTGTGAAGACCTCACAGTTCTCGCTACCAATTTCAGTTACATACCACCTGTTGATTCAGACCAGCAATCAAGTATTTTTATACTGTCCACAAATAAATATTGCAGATATGGGAGATCTGCATTTTTTTAAAATTTTCAACCTATTCTATGATTATCAGCATTTTATCAGATGTTGATTCGGCAGTGTGAAACTAAAATGCATTTTATGGGTGAGTGATCTAGAGTCGCTTCCTTCTCCCTCAACTCTTGCTATCAATTCCAAAATATGGTGAATTAAGCACCAACACTTTTCAGATTTCATTTAAAGTTTGAACCTTTTGGTTTATTATTTGTCTGACAGTAATAAGCTGATCTAACTTCTAACTTTATTTGCGTAAAAAAACAAAACTTCTAACTTTATATAGAACAGTTAAACAGAGTCGTTGCGCAGTTAAATGTCCTAGTGCATCCTTAATCCATTATAGAAACCAGGGTAGATACAGGCTACAGCTTACCTGAAAATGAAGAATTGTTGATTTTGCTGATCGTGAATTTCTCCTGAACTCATAAAATGAGTATCCTTTGTCCGTGCTTTTACAATCCTGTTTGTAATAGATAATAATAAACATGTAAGCATAGGGTTATGTTTAGTCATCTGGTTCACAATTTTGTTCAGTGTGTGGTACGGGTTTGGGTATGTGGTACGCAACCCTCAAAGTACTAGTATGTGGGGGCCAAATATCTAGTGGCGGAGCTTGGTAGGTATTTTTGAGGGGGCCAAATATGTAATCAACAAATAAAGATTATTGCACCGAATCTACTAAATTAGCTTGCTAGTATAGTGTGGTTAAATTGGCCTTGATTTTATAATGTAATGACTGAGTTCAAGCCTTGATTACCAAATTTTTCCCTAAGAAAATGCTAAAAATCGTTTCAATCAGACTCGAACTCAGAGCCCCTTAGTTGCAAAACAATCCTTAACCACTACGCCAGGAGATATACTTAGTATTATCTGTCTGCAAAATATATAAATAAAAATATAATCACTATGACATAGAGGTGGTCATGGAACCCCTGTCATAACCAAGAACCGCCATTGGGGTATACATAGTCGATACGCTCCATAATCCGCCATTGGGTATACATAGTCGATATGCTATTTTAGCTCGTGGTATATTCTAATATACCAATCGATAGACTATGAATAAAAACAGAGATAATTTTGCCTCTCTGGTATGCGGATTCCTTTCTCGTGAAATTGGGTGAACCAATTTGCAAAAGATCCGCGAGCCAGCACTGGCTAACCGGTCCACAGTTCTCTATGAATTGTGGTGAATTATGTAACTGTGGTTTATATCGGTCAGAAGTTATGACCAGTGACATGATTAAAGAAGTTTTTCTCTGAAATATCAAAAAGAAAAGACATCAAATTGTTACCTTCCCTGACCTGTCCCCTGAATGGAGGATATTTTCATAATTCTTGTATTGATCAAGCCTAGTTTGCCGATACCTTTCTCTGGTGATGCTAAGGCTATCCCAAGGAATCCCTTGGATGTCTTGTCCTCTTCTAGCTTGAGCAGCTGTAGTGTCTACAGCTTTACTACTCTGCCACCATTACTACAATATTACTTATTAGAAGATAAGTATAACTGTACACATAGTTTACATTTGCTTGATGAATTATTTAATTAGGAGGAGGATAACCAGCACCCCGTGAATGGAAAATTAGTTATTGTACAATCAAACATCATCATCTACATCATATTTGTAACAGAGCAAAAATTATAAAAACATAAGAAATGGCATATTACGAACCGAGTAATCATATTCATCGACATCAGACTCGGCATCGCCCCCCTCTCTATTAATAGATTCACCATCAATATCAATTTCATCCTCTACATCCTCCATTTCATATTCATCTGCAAAATATTCAGCATCACCACCCTGGCGGTGAGACATGTCTTCACCAACTAGAACCTATCATATCAAGAGAAGAAAAAAAACAGAAAATCAGAGGCATGTAATATTAAAGTGTCTGCGACAATAATCGAGTCCAAAAGTTTTGTGTGTTTATGTAATTATTCATATACACATACATAAATATACATATAACAAGTAAGATGAAATTCAGTAACAATCCTAACAAGCAAATAATATGAAGATTTTAAGTTTTTAACCAACGAGGATCGCTGCATTAAGCAATGATGAAAAACCATGCAAAATAAACATGATACGATATTATAACCAACATGTTTCAGTAATTCCAAAGCCATAATAATAAAATCATGGCGCGTTAAGCTGCTAACTAATCATCATTTGTTCCTATTATAAAATATTATAACCTACCATGTTTTCAGTAATTGCAAAACCAAAATAATAAAATCATGATTGGCGTGCTAAGTTGTTAACTAATAAAATCATGATTGACAAATTAAATCAAGAACCCTTTGAAAATAAAATATGGAAATTGAAAATAATTACTTAATACAACCAAGAAATTAGGGTTTTAACAAAATATCTTCCAAATTAACACAAATGAAATCAATTGCATCTAAATAAAAATTAAAATTAAACAATTTTGTTAAATTCTTCCAGAATTTCAATTTCATAACCTAAATTACAACCCAGAATTAGGATTGAAACATAATATCCTCAAAATTAACATAAATGAAATCAATTGCATCAAAATTGAAATAAAAACTAACCAATTTTATCAAATTCAACTAGGATTTCAATTTCATAACCTGAATACAACCCAGAAATTAGGGTTCAAAATAATAACAATTTCCCAAATTCATGTAAAATTTGGCCTTAATTTCATGACAATTTCACAAAAATGATCAAGTTGTAATAATTCGATAATAATTTATAGATCTGGATGAGAGAAAAATAGACAAGAAATCGAAAAGGAAAAAAAAAATGAAAAAAATAAATAAATAAATAAATGAATAAAAAGAGTGGAAAATTGAGATATGATGCGAACCTATGTTTTGTCGGAAAGGAGCTTCTTCGATCTATTCTCAGAAATTAACACACCAATATAAAATATCATGGTTATTTACTCTCTTTTTTTAATTATTTTATTTTATTTTCGGTAAAAAAAACTATTTTTATTTTTACTATTTTTAATTTTTGAACGGTTTGTGAGTTGAGTTATTTAGGTTTTGCACAAAACAATATTCAAATGCTTAATTTTTACATTAAAATATTTTTTTAGAGTATTTAAATGATATTCTTATTAAGATATATATGCATAAGTATAATACTGCAATTATTTGAAACGTACTAAAATAATGATTGAAACAATCAAAATCAATAAATATTAATGACGACAATTTAAGGTTTTTGTCAAAAAAAAAATCAGGTTTGAAGAAACTTCGGCACTTAACTGTCAAAGTTTTCGCGGCAGTTAACTACAGATGGATAAAATTGAACTTTAGCAGTGCTGCCGGTTCTTTACTTCGGTAGTTAACTACCGCAGGAGCATTTGCGTCTTTTATTAGTATTTTTCTGCCTTAACATGTGTGTATACAACAATTTTCAAAACATAAAGACTTGCTTGGGCATAAGCTTTTAAACACATCACTTAGTCACCCACACACAAAAGTATATTTCATTTAATTATTTAAAAAAGAAATATGATATAATTACTTTCTCTCTCTACATTTTTTCAATTATACATGTGTGCTCAAACCTAGTGTTCAAACTCTTGTGCCCAATTAAGTATTTTCTTTGTTGTTAAATCATAATCGTGTGACTTTATAAGTAGTTAGAATAAAATTCAATAAAAAACTCAATTTTTTTTAATGATTTGACAATTAAGATTGATTGAGAATATAAAAGTTCTTTAAACTAATAGTATATATCCCAAATATATTTATTTTTTATTGATTTGATGATTAAGATCAATTGATAGTGATATTTTTATCTACTCTTGGAGAGTGATATTTTTTTTTAGAAAAAAGTTTTGGAGAGTGATAAAAAAAAAATACATTTGACGTGTTTGTTCAATGGTAGGATGTTAACATTGTAACCTCAACGTAGAAAATTTTCAAATTTCCTCGGGGATAGGTGTAAAATGGCAATTAATTATACCACTTGATATAATGAAAATTTCCCACATCTCATTTTCTTAAAAGTTAAACCCTAACTAAAAATGTATCTATATTTTTTTAACATTTAATTTAAAAATAATTTCTATTATGTTGATTTTTTTAAATTGAGTGTTTTGTTCACATTGTTTTTTTTAAGATCAATAATATTTTTATTTAAAAATATCTATATATGACTTGTCAAAAGAAAATCTATATATGGTGATATATTGAATATTTTTTTTTACAAAAAAATATTCAATATATTATTTGTTTAAAAAATTTAAATTAGGAATTAAGATTGGAATTTAAAATAGTGGCAAAGGTGATGACTTTTCTTTGATATGGATGGTAAACATATAGCCGGTAATAAATAGATACATGCATTTATTAAATCATATTTGATTATTTTACAATAGCATTAATTAATATTGTTAAAGCTATTTTTTAAAATTCAACTGTCATATGGTTATTAAACTTACTTTTTTTTTTGGATTAGCCTATTTTTTAAATCAATTGAAAACATTTCCATTTACTTAAACTTTTTTTGACTATAAATAAATTATATTGGTTTGAGCTAAGCATTCATCATTTTACAAATACAAACAATGGCCAATCATACCGTTGTTTTATTCTTCTTTATGTGTTTGGTTTTGGTATCACTACCCTTGGTGTGTGATGCAACTGAAAGTGACATTGAAACCACTAAACTTTACATTGTGTACATGGGCTCACTTCCTAACGAAGAATCCTATTCTCCAACCTCTCACCATCTCAGCTTGCTACAACAAGTTATTGATGACAACGACATAGAAAATCGCTTAGTTCGAAGTTACAAGAGGAGTTTCAATGGTTTTGCCGCCATACTAAATGATCAACAAAGGAAAAATCTAGCCAACATGACAGGTGTTATCTCGGTTTTTCCAAGCTCAGATTATCGTCTTCAAACAACAAGATCGTGGGATTTCCTTGGTTTACCTAAATCAATCAAAAGAGGCCAAACTGTTGAAAGTGATTTGGTGATAGGAGTTATAGATAGTGGAATTTGGCCAGAATCTAAAAGTTTTAATGATAAAGGTATATATAATTTTAATCCCAATCGAAATATCTTACAATAGTTATCATAAAGATTGTTTGTCGTATAATAAAGATTGTTTGTCATATGTAGGAAGTATTCACCCCAATTAAAATGACATAGTTAAATAATTGTACAAATTTGTGATTATTATTATATTTAATTCATTCATTCTTTTACAAAGATTTATTTATAAATGGTATTGGTCATAAGTAGCTTAGAATATTGAGCAATATTATGGGTTATGGACTAGGAGGAAAATACAATATGATTAGAAGATTGTAGTAACTAACTATATATTTGGATTTTATTAATTTGATTTTTATTTTATTTTATGATAAATCAGGTCTTGGTCCCATTCCTAAAAAATGGAGGGGAGTTTGTTTAGGCGGTGGTAACTTTAGTTGCAACAATAAGATCATCGGAGCACGATTTTACGATGTGAGAGAATTAAGTGCAAGAGACAGTGTTGGTCATGGAACCCACACAGCATCAATAGCAGGTGGACGTGAAGTGAAGGGTGTGAGCTTTTTTGGTCTTGCAGAAGGAACTGCAAGAGGTGCAGTCCCATCTTCAAGGATTGCTGTATACAAAGTATGCATCTTAGGTGGTTTATGCAGTACCGATCTAATTTTAGCTGCATTTGATGATGCCATTGCTGATGGAGTTGACATTATCACTGTCTCTCTTGGTCCTCCACATCCCGCTGAAATTTTTAACGATCCTGTTGCCATTGGTGCTTTTCATGCCATGGAGAAGGGAATACTAACAATGCAGGCTGCAGGAAACTTTGGTCCTGAACCAAGCTCTGTTACAAGTGTTGCACCTTGGTTATTTAGTGTTGCTGCAATTACCATAGATCGTAAATTCATTACTAAACTCATTCTTGGTAATGGAAAGACTCTTATTGGTAAGTCAATAAATACCATCCCTTCAAATGGAACCAAATTTCCAATAGCTGTGCGTAATGCTTTAAAGTGCCCAAATGGAGGAAATGCATCCCCAGAAAAATGTGATTGTTTTGACGAGAATATGGTGAAGGGTAAGCTCGTTTTGTGTGGATCCCCAATGGGCGAACTATTTTCTCCTGCAAATGGTACAATTGGTTCAATTGTTAATGTTTCACACTCTATATTTGATATTTCTGTTATCAGTGATAAGCCTTCAATTAACTTGGAACAAAATGACTTTGTTCAAGTTCAGTCTTACACAAATTCCACTAAATATCCTACAGCTGAAATTTTAAAGAGTAAGACATTTCATGACAACAATGCTCCTATAGTTGACATGCAATCTTCTCGTGGCCCAAATCCTAGAGTTCTAGAAATTTTGAAACCAGATATAAGTGCTCCGGGAGTGGATATTTTGGCTGCGTATTCACCTATAGCACCTATAGATGATGTTGACAAAAGAATGACCAAATACACCATATTATCTGGAACCTCTATGGCATGTCCCCATGTCACTGGAGTTGTTGCATACGTTAAATCTTTTCATAAAGATTGGTCACCTGCAGCTATCAAATCTGCCATCATGACAACTGCTAAACCAGTGAAAGGTAGTTATGATGATTTAGCAGGTGAGTTTGCTTATGGATCTGGGAATATCAATCCACAACAAGCTCTTCACCCTGGGCTTGTTTATGACATCACAAAACAAGATTATGTGCAAATGCTTTGTAATTATGGTTATGATGTTAACAAAATTAAACAAATAAGTGGAGAAAATTTAAGTTGTCATGAAGCTTCCAAAAGAGCCTTGGTCAAAGATATAAACTACCCTGCAATGGTGATTCCTGTTGAGCCTTATCATAAGAGCTTCCATGCCAAAATTCATAGAACAGTGACAAATGTTGGCTTTCCCAACTCAACCTACAAGGCTATTCTCATCAATCATAATCCAAAAATCAAGATTACTGTGAAACCAAAAGTTCTCTCATTCACATCATTAAACGAGAATCAATCATTTATTGTCACCATTGTTGGGGGAGAAAAATTAAACCAAACTGTATTTTCCTCCTCACTTGTTTGGTCCGATGGCACCCACAATGTGAAGAGTCCCATCATTGTGCAAATACTATCTCTATAGTTAATCATGTTATTACTATGGAAATTTAAATATATGATTCTCTCTTTCTTATTGTTGTTCATGTTGATTTCATAATAATCTAAAATTAATACACAGAATAAAATCAAAAAAGAACTTTGAAAAAGGTTATGATATCACATATATTATAGCTCATATTGTACAACTTATCTCTTGAACAAATTTAACAATGTTTATATCAAGAGAAAAAGGAAAAACAGAAAGGGAAATCTGGAATAAAATCAAGACCACATGGTCCAAAATTAAACAAGGGGAACAAGTATGAAATCCGTATTTGTAGTTTCTATCTTGAATTAAAAAGAGGATAAATTCATTTTTCATCATCTATAAGAAGCGCCTTAGATAAGTTATAGTCTCGTAAATCTAAATATTACAAGAATAACATTGATTTTTTTTTAGAGGAACATTGATTTTATTGGTTGTTATTTGTTACTATTTTTTTTTGAACAAGTCAAAATGAAATTATAAAACATAACAATCCCAAAAGCACAAGGAGTGCCTAAGCGACTGCAAAAGGAACCAAGAGTTTACAACAAAACAGACAAACCACAAGGGGCACCATTAGCCAATGCCCAAACAAACAAGAGGGCATGACCACCACTGATGGGTGCCGTAAACAAAGGTAGTTTTTCGAGCTTTCAACCAACCTAGAGACAACATTTTCACCTTATCTAATAATCGGGGTATGGGGGTTACAACATTATTAAACAGACGATTA
>Ga0099826_10002194_pt1 | contig 12440 bp, 18 predicted proteins | sample Mtrugardesep15_FD_76830 | JGI IMG/M metagenome (GOLD analysis project Ga0099826, IMG submission 76830) | Root nodule microbial communities of legume samples collected from California, USA - M. trunc garden sep15 | ecosystem: Host-associated > Plants > Roots > Nodule | place: USA: California...
AGAGGTAAATGTACTATTGGTAAGCTTAACTCTGCTAAGATAGAAAATGTTCAGTATGTAGAAGGTTTGAAACACAATCTACTTAGTATAAGTCAATTGTGTGGTAGTGGATTTGAAGTTGTTTTTAAACCTAACATATGTAAAATAAGACAAACCTCCCCTAACAAACTATTTTTCTCTAAATGATCAAGGAAAAAGAACTTATATATTTTAGATTCAAATGTTATGCCAGTTGAATCATGTTTTATGTCTCTTAAAAAAGATAAATGGATTTGGCACAAAAGAGCCGGTCATATAAGTATAAAAACCATTGCTAAAGTTTCTCAGCTTGATCTAGTTATAGGTTTGCCTAAGATTAGCTTTGAAAAGGAAAAGATTTGTGAAGCTTGTGTTAAAGGAAAACAAGTCAAAAATAGTTTTAAAATATTTGAATTTATTTCAACTCAGAAACCTTTAGAGCTTCTTCACATTGATCTTTTCGGTCCCGTTCAAACTGCAAGTCTAACTGGCAAAAGATATGGTTTCGTTATTGCTGATGACTTCTCCAGATTTACATGGGTTCTATTTTTAAAACACAAAGATTAATATTTTGAAGCATTTCAAAACTTTTGCAAAAGAGTTCAAAATGAGAAAAGTTCAAATATCATTACAGTAAGGAGTGATAATGGAGGTGAATTTGAAAATCCATCCTTCAAAACCTTCTTTGATGAAAATGGTATTAAACATAATTTTTCTTGTGCAAGAACTCTACAACAAAATGGAGTTGTTGAAAGAAAAAATAGAACTTTGCAAGAAATGGCTAGAACCATGTTAAATGAATCAAATGTTGAAGATTATTTTTGGGTTGAAACCATAAATACATCTTGTTACATTTTGAATAGAGTTTCAATAAGAAAGGTTCTTAATATAAACTCATATGAACTTTGGAAAAACATCAAACCTAACATATCTTATTTTCACATATTTGGCTGTTATTGCTACATTCTGAACAACAAAGAACAATTGGGTAAGTTTGATACTAAATCAGATAAAGTTATCTTTTTAGGATACTCTACAACTTCTAAAGGTTATAGAGTGTACAATCTAAAAACACAGACAGTTGAAATTAGTATGAATTTCATATTTGATGAATATGATGAACATTCTGAACCAAAAGAAAGTGAGGAAACTGAAGTGCCAACACTTCAGAATGTTCCTATTCATAACATTGTATGTACAATGGAGAAAGAAGATGATGAGAATATTCAGGATCAAACTCTCCAAAGTCCACCTAGAAGTTGGAGAATGGTAGGAGATCATCATATAGATCAAGTCATTCGAAGCACAACTGATGGTGTAAGAACCAGAGAATGTCCTTTCAAGATAACAACATGGCAATGATTTCTCATTTGGAACCTAAGTCAATCAATGGAGCTATTGTTGATGACTCATGGATTGAGGCTATGAAGGAGGAACTTTCTCAGTTTGAAAGAAACAAGGTTTGGAACTTAGTTCCAAATAATCAAGGTAAAATCATCATTGGAACAAGATGGGTGTTTAGAAACAAGCTTGATGAAGAAGGTAAGATTGTCAGAAAGAAAGCAAGGTTAGTTGCTCAAGTTTACAACCAACAAGAAGGTATTGACTATGATGAGCCTTTTGCACCTGTAGCAAGGTTAGAAGCTATCATAATTCTTCTTGCATATGTTGCATATAAAAGCATTAAACTTTTTCAAATGGATGTGAAAAGTGCATTTTTAAATGGTTTTCGTAATGAGGAAGTTTATGTAAGTCAACCTCCTGGCTTCATAAATGAAGAGAAACATAATCATGTTTTTAAACTCACTAAAGCACTATATAGTCTTAAACAAGCTCCTAGAGCTTGGTATGATAGACTTAGCACATTTTTAATTGAAAATGAATTTTCAAGAGGAAAATTTGATACCACACTCTTTAGAAAAACTCATGAATCTGACCTAGTTATAGTTCAAGTTTATGTGGATGATATCACTTTTGGTGCAACCAAAGAAAAAATGTGTGAAGAATTTTTCAATCTCATGCAAAGTAAATTTGAGATGCGCAAGATGGGTGAACTTGGTTTTTTCCTTACTTTACAAATCAAACAACATCCAAATGAAATTTTCATAAGTCAAGAAAAGGATGTCAAAGACATCCTTAAGAAATATAAAATGAATGAGGCAAAAATAATGGTTAGCCCTGTTCATCAATCTTCAAGTTTAGATAAGAATGAGAGTGGAAAATCTATTTCTGAAAAAAAATGTAGAGGCATGATAGGCTCATTATTGTATTTGACTGCTAGCAGACCTGACATAGTGTTTGCAATAGGTTTATGTGCTAGATTTCAAACATGTGCAAAAGAATCTCATTTAACTGCAGTTAAAAGAATTTTTAGATATCTAGTAGGTACTGCTGATCTTGGCCTTTGGTATAAAAAAGGTTCTAGTTTTGATCTTGTAGCATATTGTGATGCTGATTATGTTGTCAATTCTTGGGACAAACATTGATTGGATGGTCTTTCCGAAAGCACAACACCATTGCACTCTCCACAGCTGAAGTTGAGTATGTATCTGCAACAAGTTGTTGCTCTCATGTTTTGTGGATCAGAAATCAGTTGAAAGACTACTCACTAAGGTACACAAGTGTTTCTATTTTATGTGATAATATAAGTGCAATTAATCTTTCAAAAAATCCTATTCAACATTCTAGGTTTAAGCATATTGAAATAAAACATCATTTCACTAGAGACCGTGTTCAGAAAAAGGATATTGCATTAAACTTTGTTGATACAGAAAATCAATAGCTGACATTTTCACAAAACCTTTAGTTGAGGATAGATTCAATTTTATGAAACAAAAATTGTTAAACATGAAAAATTCCAATAAAGATTAATTACTTATCACTATAGGCCTTAGACTTACCCCCTTAATGTTATCTAATTCAATTCAGATATATCAATATTAATCAGAACATTCATCAGAATGTTCATGAGTTCAGAATGTTCATCAGGTCATAATGTTCATAAAGTTCGGAATGTTCATAACTGAATTTCTGGGTCTGAAATCACATGCGTGAGATTTTGTGTTGTGTTTCTCCAAAAATCCTTCTATAATATTAAGCATTAAATGCTTGGTTATAAGAAGATATGTTTAAGGTTTAACCACCATGTAAAATCTTAACTATCAAATCAACCAATCTCCTTTCTTCCTTCCAAACGGCTAGTTTCTCTCTCTTGCCCACTACTTTTTCAGTTTCCTCCTTCCCAATGCAAACTGTCAAGTCATTTCTTTCTTTCTCGTTCCATCTACACACGTTGGTCTATATATTAACAACCAACTCTGAATTTTTATCACATCTCCATCAAATCTTCAAACCTTCTTACTCTTTCTCTCTCAAAAATTCTCAAAACTCTTATTTTCTACTTTTACGAAAGAAATAGCTCGAACCAAAACCACATCTGCAGATCCTGAGGAACACACCACTCAAATGGTGCGTCCTAATCCACCACCACCAACCGCCGCTGCTGATCAAACATCACTTATTGAGACCCCTATTTGTACCATTCTTCCAGATGTAATCATCCTTGCATTTGAAACATCTAAACAATCCAAACCTAAATCTTCTAAAAATCCAGTCATCAAGCCTAAGCCAAAGGCAGCCAGAATATCACAAAGGATGAAATATGGATCTTCATCCAAGACACCAATTGTCTCTCATGTGGATCTAGGTTCTGATGAAGAAAAAGAAGATTATGGTGAAAAGGAAAAAATCCCAGAAGAAGAGAAAGAAGAAGACTTTGAGCAAACTCTTTATTAGATGATCAAGTCTGCTAGAGCAACTTCTAAGAAAGGAAAGAAGGTTGCTACTTCCTCTCTATCTGAAGAAAAATCACCATCTCAACAAGATGATGAGAATGTTGAAGAAGAGAAGACTGAAGAAGAAAAGACTAAAGAGAGAGTTGAAGAAAAGGAAAAGGAAGCTTCTTCTAAGAAACATGGCAAAGGCAAGGATATTGCTAAGATTGCTTCAGTTCTAAGAGCTCAAAAAGCTGAGAAGGTTTCTCTTAGGCCTATAAGCAGAGCAAAGTACTTTGACTTTGCAAGCTTGAAGACTAGAGGATGGAATCTGAGAGAGTATGCAGATTCCCAAGGTTGGTCAAGCTTTGTGTCTCTACAAGAGCATACCTATGAAGATCTTGTTAGAGAATTCTATGCCAACATGACTGTAAAGGAGAAGAAAAATGAGAATGAGAAGTTTCTCATCTCATCAGTCAAAGGTGTGCAGATCAAGGTCACTCAAGCACTGCAAATTTCTAATGAAGGTAATAGGCTATTTTTCAAATCTTGGTTTAATAATGTTGGTGTTAACCATAACCAACTCATTATCAAATACACCAAAAATCCTTCACAATATGATTAGGCACACTTTTTTACCTATATGTGGATATTTTGATGTAGTCTCTGACTCAAATCTATGCATCATTTACCATCTCATTACCAAAACAAAAATCAACCATTGTTTCATAATCATCCAACACATGATAGATTCATGCTAAGATATCAAACAATCAGTTGTTGTCTACCTTATGAGATACATGATAAGTCAATAATTAGTGCTTTTAAGTGTCTATTTTAGATTATTTTATTTAGATGTGTTTTTATTTACTTTCTAGAACTATTTTACTTCAATTGCTTGTTATTTAATTTCATGAACAAATATGTGAAAGATTGAGTCATGGAGCAAAAGAAAGGGGTTTTGGAGTTGATTGAAGGCAAAAATATGAAGATCCTGTGCAAAAATATTAGGCATGACCGTGCCTGACAATGGCGTGGCCGTGCCTCCAAAGTTTTCAGAAGTTCCATTTTCCAGAGAGGCTGGCACGACCCGTGCCTCCAGTGGCACGGCCGTGCGTGATACTCAGCTCCCATTTTGCTGCTTTTGGTTTCAAGGCTTGCACGGCCTATGTCAAGCTAGGCACGGTCGTGCCAAGGTTTTAGACTGTTATTTGCTATGTTTTTGATCTAAAAGCCCATGGATTTCCTTGTGGAACATTCTAGTGATTGATTTCTTAGGGATTAAGTCAGTTTTAGGCTATAAATAAAGCAGCCATCAGACCTTATTTCTCATCTTTTGTTCTTGGAAATTATATGAGACAATTGTTTCCATTAATAAAAGTTCTTCTTTTTATTTCTCTTTATTATTCTTATTATTTACTTTCATGTTCTTCGTCTTCTCTATGTCTACAATGAACATGAGTGGTTGGTTATTGAAATACATTCATTGAGAATATGTGTGGTTGTTATTGAAATACATTCATTGAGACCGAAAGGAGATATGAAAAGCCAAAGAGAAACTTTTCCTTAGAAAATAGATCCAACATATGATTTAGGTTTGTGAAAGATTTGTTATTAAGATGAACCAATAATCCCAAGGCGCTTTTATTATCATTATTTTCAATTAAACAAAAATCCCAACTTTTGAAGCTTTGAACTTTCATCTAATCATTATTTTAAAAGTGAATCAAGTACACAACTCCTTGTCAATCAATGCATATGACTCCCATCTTTAAAAAGGCAAAAATCTCTTTTGAATGAGAAGAAAGCAAGTATGATTTCATGAAATTCACTGCCAAAACCCTAGGACAGCTTCGCATCACCACATCTAACATGTCAACTCCTCCATCTTCAGGAACTTCTAGGTCTATGAAAAGACATTCATATCAGAATGTTCAGAAAACTAGGAAGAAAATGAAGGTATAGAAGGTCATAAATCTGTCTAGCATCCAAAAGGAAGAAGGAGATGGATCTCCTGAAGATGAAGATGATGAAGCTCTCCTCCAGCTGTGGAACTGTTTGAGCAAGTTGATAACCTTGTAAGAAAAACAGTTCATAATGTTGTTGATGAAGAACAACTTCAGAAAGAAGATGAGGTTGTTCAAGAAGGAAGTGTGCAAGATGAAGTTGTGATGGCTGCTTCAGTAACTGAAGAAGAAGCTCAGAAGATTGTAGATGCATCTCTTCAAAAAGAAGATAACATTGCAATGGAAATCCCTGCAAGTGGTATTGAAGAACATCAGAAGGTTGATGAAATCATCCCTCAGAATGTTGTTGACAACTCTCCTGACCATGATCAGAGAGTTGAAGATAATACTAAGCAAGCTGCTCAGAAAGTTGACAATGATACTCAGGAAGTTGCTAATAGAACCATGCTAGGGAGCATGAAGATCATTGCAAAGAAGAATGTGATAATACTTGAGGATGACCTAAAATTATCTATCAAAACAAATGAGCTTCTTGATGTCTTCCCACCAATCTTAATGCAAGATCATCCAATAGTTATAGCATAATACATTGTTGCATACTACATGGATACTGGAGTTCTGATCAGCTGGGATTAGATACCAGACAAGATATGTGAACCTCTGAAGCCAAGTAGAAAGGGGAAAGTTACATCTAAAAAGGTCATGGAAGAACCTCATAAACCATCTAAGAAGGCAAAGGCAAAGGATGTCAAAACTGCTACTTCTGATGTTTAGAAGGTGGTAGGAGATCTAACCAGAGGTGGTGCTTCAACAAGAGCTTCTCCAGATCAACCTCCAAAGAAAACTCATAACTAACCTAAAAAGACAACCAGAAAGTTGGTATTGTCTAAATACACTAAGGAGGGAGACATTGAAGAAGATACTTCAAGTCTGATCACAAGGGAAAACACGACAAAGAAAATAGAAGCTGCAAAGAAGGTCTTGGAGATGTCTTCTGGGATTGTGAATGAAGCTGTTGAGAATCTAAAGGATTTAATTGTTGAAGATCCTAAGGATGTTGTAGCAATAAAACAGGCCGAGGACAGGGAGCAGGTCAAAAAGCTGTCTCAAGACTTGCAGGGTATGGATGCTGCAGAAAGTTCATAATTGGTGACTTCTTTGATAAAGGTTAAGAATGAGACTGGTGCTTCTGGTAAGTCTGGTACATCATCTACCTCAACCAATCTTCCCCAACCTAACCAAAGTTCATCACCTGTAATAGAAAATTTGTCTCAACATTTACATGGTGAACTTCCCACATATCAACCTCAACCTGAACTACAAATAGCCTCTGAAACAGTCCTTATCTTGACTATTTCAGAACCTCAACAATAACCATCACCAACACAAGAAAGAGCCCCTGAACTATGTACTACTCTCATAGTTTCAAAACATCAACAACAACCTAGCTCTCCTTCACAAACAGCCTCTGATACACAAACAACTTATCTAGGTGTATTAGAAAACCAAATAACAACTACATCTCATCCTCCATCAGTTTCTGATACTTCATCATTCTATGAACCTTTAATTGTTGAACCCATACATTATGCCAAACCAGAAAGTAACCTCACAAATTCTGATGACCTCATGACTGAAGCATCAGAAGATGTGATTCCAACTTCATCTAACATGTCCAACCAAACCGTTGAGAATTTCAATGATCCTGAAATCACAATAAAATTTGAGAACCCAAACCATCAACCTTCAACCTCTGTTGATGACACTGATGTTATGGAAACTGTCATCACAGAAATCACAAACCAAACCCAAACATTCATTAATCCACATCCTAGCATTCATTCCAACTTTGTCCTTAGGAGTGTGTGCATTGAAATCTTTGAGAGTTTGTTGGATCTTGTTGAAGATAGAATAAAGTTATACCTTTAGCCAACTACATTCATAAATGGAACAATCTAAGAAAGCTAGTAGATGGAACTTTGGATAATCTTCAAGAAATGGTTGTTGCTTCTCAACAAGAAGCTCTGCAAGAATGGTTTTCTTAAGTGTACAAAAGCATGGATGAAGTTGAGCTTAGAACTCACATCTCAAGGAAGATTGAGTATCCATAATTGATTAAGGAGCTTGAGCCTACTCCAGAAGCTGAAACACCATATGTTCCTGATATTGTGAAATTTGGTCTTCAAGGTTATTGGCTAGCTAACTTCTTCAAGAAACCTGAACCTGTTATTATCAGAAGTCAAGATCATGAATTAATTGCGTATCAAGACAAGCTGAAAGCGTATCTAGATGCTCATAAGTTGAAGACTGAAGCTGTGGAAGCTCATCTGCTGGAATTGAAGTTGAAGATAGAAGCTTTTGAGAAGACAATGCAAGAACATCATCAGGAAAGCATCTGAAGACAAGAAGATTTTGCAATAAGGGTGCATAATCAGCATGAGGAGATCAAGGCTGACCAAGCAGATATTAAGAGTGGGATTGATACTCTTCTTGAGATGATGAAAAAACATAATTAGCCTTAGTTGCACTTTAGTTTTTATCATCTGTGTTTCTATATTTTTACTGCTTATGATACTTTATGATGGTTCTTAGTGTTTCGTGCTTCTGATACAATGTTCTGATATTTTATGTTGCTCTGATATCTTAGTATTCGCATGTTTTATCCATCTTTTCCTACTATTTTCTTTAATATTTTAGACTTTTTGTTGATGACAAAAGGGGGACTAAGACATAATAACATTGAGGCTATGAGTCCACTAAATTAAGATTAAAATTAATTTAGAATAACCTTATTCTCATCTCTTAGTCTTTGGATTTCATGTGAATTATTTCTGAGTGACGTTTTATGCTTAAAATGAATTTAATTAACTTGGATAGAACTCAGGGGGAGCTTACAAACCTCACCTTAAGGACTATCAGACTCAGTGGGAGCTTACAAACCTCAAATCCTAAAGACAACTTGTTAATTAGATTAACAACAATTGACAATTAATACTAGTGTTTTTCATCATCAAAAACGGGGAGATTGTTGGAACAAAATGTGTTTAACATTGCCACCTTAAGTTCTAGAAACAAGATATTAGTTCTAGAAGAACAAATGAGAGCAAAAGAATTTACAAAGAAAGCTTATGTTGCAAGTCAGAGTCTAAAGAAGTCAGAGTCTGAAGACCATTATAAGCTGATAGTAGTCTCAAGCCACCAGAGTCTGAAGCCTTTAGAGTCTGAACCTGAGGTCAGTTAATTTGGTTATTTGAAGACACAAGATTGCAGAAGGAATAGAATCCTGGAGCAACGACTATTTTAGAGGAATTAGAAGGCATTGGATGTTTATCCACCGAAGAAGCGCAAAGAAAGGAAAATAGTACAATTGTACAACCACTACTCCACTCATGTCTGCGCATAGTATTGCTACAGCTGTGTCTTTGTTGGTTAATTCTCCAAACAAGGAATGAGTTTCAAATTATTCCCTCTTACGACACTAACCAAATCAAACAACAGATCATTGGTGATTGATCAAGCTTATACAAAGACTCTTTTGATGTGATGACACCTCTCCAACGTATCTTTCATACCTCTATATAAAGAAATGAAGACATTGGCGGAGCCAGACAAAAATGTTTGGGATGACCGTCATCCCTCCATCAAAATAAACTAAAATATAATATATAAATTATATTACATATAACACATTTAAGTCGTAATAAACCAAAAATCAATCACTCAAAATTTAAACTACATAATAAAGTTGATCATTACATACCTAAAGATGCACTTTACGCTTTCCGAGTGACTTGAAATCATCAATAATTGACTCGGAACTAATAGATGCACTAATTTCCCTTTCAATATAAACTGACATACTATTTGCTAAAAACCTAGGTCCCATCTTGTTTCTCAACTTAGACTTGATAATTTTCATTGCTGAAAAAGATCTTTCAGTTGTGGCTGTAGAAACTGGAAGAGTCATAATAAAGCGCAACAACTTATCAATCAAGAAATGTTTTTATTTTATCCAGTGGAAGCCAAACATGAGCACAACTCTTGAATAGATGATAAATTCTTGAAAGTTGATAAATTACGAGCATCAAAAAGGAAATGTCGAAGATCAAATGGCAATTTAACCTTCTCATGATCACTAAAATCCATGGGATAATATTTTTGAACAAGAGTACATATAGTGTCAACATCAAAAGCCTTATATCCATCCTCAGGAGACAAAGAACAACTTAGAGTCAACAAATCCATTGTTTGCTCACTAAATCTACTATTCAACTCTTGTAATTGTTTGTCAATGGTAGTAAAAAAAAAATTCAACTCTAAAATAATGCTCTATTGTTACCTGATTCTCTTCAAGGCGAGAACACCCAAATCTTATTGTTGAATGACAATCATTGAGGTCAGGAATCTCAATACCATGCTTTTTACAAAAAGACACCACATTGGCAAACAACTTATCCCAACCATTTTCTCTCAAATCTTGAATAAGAACTTTAGTTAAGCGAACCAAAAGCATAGCATTAACAACATCCTGAGATTGTTTTTGCAAGGATTGACAAAGTAAATCTGTTGTCCCCATAATTTCTTCCATAAAATGCAAGATAAATATAAAATCAAAAGACTTCAAGTAATTGTAAGAACTATCGGCATCCGCACGTTGGGCAATTTTTTTGCTTCTTTTGTAATTTTTTTAAAAACTATACAAGTTGCTTCATACATACTTATCAAGCTACAAATAGAGTTAAAATGTGAACTCCAACGAGTATCTTCGGTTCTTTTCACAGTACCAATTTGGTTTTTACCTTTACCAGTTACAATCTCCCCATTCTCTAACAAATTTTCAATTTCTTTTGATTGGGCAGCTTGTAGCTCATCATGGCGTTTAGTAGAAGAACCAACAACATTGACAACAAAAGCCAACTTCTCAAAGAATTGATGACTTGATGTAACTTCTCTTGATGCAATGACTAAGGCAAGTTGCAATCGATGAGCAAAACAATGGACATAGTAGGCATAAGGAAAATCTTTCATAAAAAGTGCTTGTAAACCATTCCATTCTCCTCTCATATTGCTAGCACCGTCATACCCTTGACCATGAATGTTAGAAACATCAAGGTTATGTCGAGAAAGTATACCACATACTGCTTCCTTAAGAGTTAATGAAGAAGTTTCATTAACACGTGCCACATCAAAAAATCTCTCTTGTATCAAACCACCTTTGTCAACAAATCTTAACACAAGAGCCATTTGTTCCTTTTTTGACTCATCACGAGCTTCATCAACAACGATGCAAAATTTAGAATCGCCAATTTCTTCACGAATATGTTTTCTCACTCTACTAGAAAGAATTTGCAAGAGCTCTTTTTGAATTTGATGTGAAGTATACTTGCATTTTTCTGGAGCATTTTACAACACAACTTTTGCAACTTCATCATTGTAAGATGCTAACAGTTTTAACAGTTCAAGAAAATTACCTTGATTTCTTGATTCACTTCCTTCATAGTGACCCCTAAAAGCACAAGCTTGAAGTGTTAACCAACGAACAGTGTCAATTGAAGCCTTCAGACATAGTCTATTATTCAGAATTTGGCTCAAACTTTGCACTTCAATAACATTCTTAAGATGCACATCTTGATTCAAAAAGTCTTGACAATCTTTCATTGCATTGTTGTGTGGTGAGCAAGGATCCTTCCCTATGTGTTTAAGAAAGGAACAACGTTTACCATTCCTAACATTCTTCCAACCTTTAAAACCCGTAGAAATTAATACTCGTGATCCGTAACGTCCGCTTGGTTTTTTGCTAAAGAGATAACATTGTAAGCAATATGCAGCATCTTCTGACGGTGAATATTCTAGCCATGAAGGAAACCAGCTGAACCAAGTGTCTTGAAACCGCCTTGGATGGTTCTGCTCACCAGAGAAGGGATAGCTTTCTAATTTCATTTGATAAGGACCCCATTTAAGATACGCTCTTCGTATTGCATCCTTTTGATTTGGTGGATATTCCCAAATTGGAATACGCTTTCCAGGATCACGTTCTAAAGAATTTTCAATGTCTTCCGAGTTAACTCTATTAACCTTTGAAGGACGAGACTCATTTTCTTCAATTCTTGGATTCTCACAAACTTGTTCAGGTTCAGATGAAGAAATTATAACTTCTTCATCTCTTTCAATATCATTGGCCTTCCTCTTATAAAATGAATAAATTTTTTGACTCTTCATCTTGTTCTTCCTGCACAGCATATAAGTATATTTTCATTAGCATTGGCCAGTGAGAAAGATTTGCACAAAATTTTAGCAAATGATACAATAAGCAAATGAATTTATATGTATAAATATGTTCCATTGTAATTCAAATTGATCAAATCATGTTTCTCTTGTTTTATAAAATACTGTAATAGCACTTTCTTTTCTCCTATTTTTCTACTCCCGTCAACAAATGTACAAGTTGCATTATTTTATTGTACACATAAAAATAAAATAAAATAGTTCTGGTATGTTATGTACTAAAAATATAGCCTGAACATACATAAAGGACTTTAATAATTTGTATAAAGAACAAACAATTAATAACAACTCTATTCTCCTCGTACATAGCTACTTGCAACAAAATGACAACTTTGCAAGAGTCATTCTTTTCAGGTTCCATAAAGAGGAATCTTATGACTCATGTGCTACAACAAAA
>Ga0099826_10002195_pt1 | contig 12439 bp, 5 predicted proteins | sample Mtrugardesep15_FD_76830 | JGI IMG/M metagenome (GOLD analysis project Ga0099826, IMG submission 76830) | Root nodule microbial communities of legume samples collected from California, USA - M. trunc garden sep15 | ecosystem: Host-associated > Plants > Roots > Nodule | place: USA: California...
AGTGTTTCCATCCATAACATACTAAAGCAACATGTAACTATCTTGAACAATGTATACAGCAGTGCAAACAACCAATAACAATTTTTAGCCACTTGTTTCCATCCATAGCAACATGCCACTATCTTGACCACTGAATACAGTATTGTAAACAACCAACAATACTATGGCAACATGCCACTATCTCGAACACTAAATACAGTAATGTAAACAACCAACAATACTATAGATTCAATAATCAATACATCCATTCAACAATACTATAGATTCAATAATCAATACATCCATGTAAACATGCCACTAGCTTTAGTGATCATCCCACACAAAAATGACTTACTTTCATGATAAAATATAGTCTACTGTCAAAATTAGCAAGATATAATGGGTTATAATAAAAGCAAGGGCTACGTTTATGTTTAGATAAATTAGGAGTCTATGGTAACAGTTTATACAGTTATAATTTTAAGAAAATATTTAAAGTGAAGATAAATTGAACAGGATCATGCCTAAAATATAGTGAAGATCAAAGAGTTTTGTCTACAAAATTTTCAAATCTCTACTAACAAAATAAATAAAATAAAAAATTCTTAAATGCTTGCCTGAGAAAGCAGAAATGAAGCCTTGGAGTTCTGGACTCCACTCAAAACCACGGACCGCCTCATGCACTCCACCATAGTTCCTTAACCAAAGCTGTTGACCAATTTTCCACACAGCATTGACTTCAGGGTTGCTTTCTTTGATTGAAGAAGGTATTGTTTTCCATAGAAAACGAGCACTGTTGCTGCAATATCACAACAGAAAACATGAAAACCTAAAATCTAAAAAGTTACAAGACATAACATATAACCAATCCCATCCCTTCCAAAATACTAGTCCAGTTTGGATAAACAACTTAACTAAATGCCTATAGCATAAATGTTTCTCGTATAAGTACTTATGTATAAGCTATTTCTATAGCATAAAATAAAATAAGGTCAAACTATTTTCATACAAGCTGTAAGCTGTTTCCGTAAACTATCCTAGAGAGCTTATGAAAATAAACAGAAAACAACTTATAGATCAGAACATGTCATACGTTGTTTCCATAAGCTCTTCTCAATAGTCTCACAAGTGCTTACACCAGTACATAAGCTCAAATAAGTAAATGCAAACTGGTCCATTGCCAATTGTAAAACAAAGATTATATCAATACTAATATATCAGTCCAACATTAATCTAATTCTTTTTTAGCCGAAGCGGCAAACACCTCTAAAACTCATACACAGATAACTGCATTGTCGGGTTTGAAACAAATATGATAAAACATACGTCATTTCCTCTTGATTATTTATTTATATACACGACCAATAATAAAATTAAGAAGAGGGGAAATAGATTACATGTCATGAACATAAAAGTAAGCAAGAAGATGAACTGCGTAGGGCCATTCGTCGTGAAAAGCAACACCGTCAGCAGCAACCTGAGTGAGAATTAACAATCAAGTAAGCAAAAAAAAAAAAAACCTAAGTATTATATAACAGTGAGAGTGAAAGAAACGAACCTGAAGCATGAGATTATCGCAGATATCAGCAATTTTGTCGTAAGATTTCGATTCCAATGCGGTTTTCACTGCTGATAAATCCATTACGTTCTTCTCTCTTCACAAATACTGGTTTCGGATCAAAACCCTAACCGAGTAAATAATCGAATTTGGAAAAATTAAAATCATACACTAAAAAATGACATGGGAAAATAAAATCTACAAAAACAAACTTTGCATTCATACCTGAATTCGATGCGATGATAGATGAAATTAACGAAACCGAAACTAGAAGCAAGTAAGGTTTTTCTGTGTGCGCGCTCTTTGTTTATCATTCATCCTAACGACGTCGTTTTTCTCAATGTTGAAAGAATAGCCCAAATAGGCTCGAGAGGAAAGCCCAAGTATTTACGACAAAATTATTAAAATTTATTTTTGATTTAAAGGCAAACAAATTTTCAAGTCATTTTGAAATCCTATAAATATTTTGTATGAAGATACAATATTTATTTTATTTAAATTTTAGAAGATAATGTGTAAATTAAAATAAATAGTAGTAGACTAGACCAAAATAAATAAATAGTAGCAGATTTTACTCTCTCCGTCATAAATTATAAGAAAATTACCTTACCACACTTGGTATAAGTACTTTCAAATATTTCTCTCCCTTTTTTATTTTTCATGAGAGTTTTGGTCTATGTACATTTTTTCTTTGTACATTTATTTTCTTTCACTTGTATATGATTAGGATGTTGTGGCAGGGGTACCCTCTACATTCAATCTTTTGCTTTAATATTCATTGATATACAAATAAATTAGAGAGACAAAGCGATGTAATTTGTATATTTTCATAATTACGTGTTTCTTATCTCGAGTTGTGAATGTGTGCAAATAACAATAATAAATGTAATCGTCAAAAAAACAAGCATGAGTGTCTATGTCGAAGTAAGAGTCATATTAGAGAAACTCATATGAGTGAGGTGATTATAAGTGATGAAGGAGTACACCCTAATGTGACACAATATAAATAATATCACCAAAACTCAATGTCATTTAAGTATTTCTCTTCAACGAGGGACTATGATTAGAGCTGCACGAGCGCATAGCAAAATATTTTTACATCATTTACTTATAAAGCTATATATATTAAGAGTTGCAAGAGAAAGATGGGGAGAATGAAGGAGGGGAAAATTAAACTAATTATTTGTTGAAAATTTAGATCGAATATGTTAGCTCTTGTAACTTTCTCTTATAGATGAGAGTATCAATTTGTGATATAAAAAAATGAAACCCAAAAATTGTATAATGCCAGACAATTTCACGAGGAGATTCATGTTGAGCTTAAGCTACAAATAGGAGCTTATGATTTTAGAATAACTATGTTTTTGTTGGTATAAAAACAAGAAAACATTTCTCATCACACCTTATTATATAATCAATTAATAGAAGGGAAAATTCAACATCTCTTTTCCTTTCCTCTTTCACTCGTTAATTCATACCAAACAATATAGTTAATGTACTTCCCTTGACATCTTTTTCTTTCTTCCCACCATCATCTATCCTCACTTTATTCTCACAATCAAACATAGTAAAGTATACTAGACTAGACAAAGAACGAGTGTCACGACTCTTAGGAAATAAGTAATAATAGAATAATTTTATTAAATTGGGTAAGGATAAGAGAAAAACTAATAAAGTATAAGTTATCATAAGCAATGAAGTAACTTATAAACTAATCAAATAAACCATATATTAATCAAAACACATTATAGCCCAAAAAATTAAAGAAATGATTTACATTAAATTTTAATAATCAAATGGGTAAAACTTCCAAGGAACTTTTGAAATGGGACAATTTAAGGTGAGGAAACGAAAAGGTTAGAAGAAAGAAAGGGGGAGTTTGGGTTGGGAGAGAGAGCTTTAACAAAAGCTAACCCAGATGCTTCACCCACTAATTGGATTAACTTTACAGTTTGCAAACTGGTCAGCAGATTTTTTTTTTCCTTACAATGGAAGTAACCAAATAAAAAGTTTATGCAAAAATTCGTATGAGAAAAATGTTTAGTGCCCTGATTTAATATATTTTCCAAAAAAAACACCCATGACTATGGAGTTAAACAATTTGTTGAAACTCCTTTTTTTGATAGCCATTGTAAATTCAATATTTCCTCTAATCAACTATTTTTTTCCTACTCATTTCTTCCTAAAATTAATTGAAGAAATGAGAGTCGAGAGAGAAATTAAGTGAAAATTAAGGACATTGATAGTGTCGACAAGAATTATATGCACTACTCTTCTTCATTAAACACTCAGTCCATCGAATCCACACTGCTTGTAAGTCAGAGATTGCTTTCTTGGACTGATCACTATAGCACAATCCACCGAGACCTGTGAAGTTTAGTTCAAGATCAATTGTTAATCTCATTGCTTAATTAAAACAAAACTGATTAATATAAAGAACATGAAACATAAAGAAAATAGGATATTGGAGTAAATGGCAATTTAATGGCACAAAAGGAAGATGGGGAGGGGGTCAAAATGCATGTTCACGTTAGCAAAAGGATGATGCCATTATTATCATCACCCCATGTGCCCCACAAAGAGGATAGTCACATGGTGAAGACTTTCTTGGCCTAAAAAGTTTAAACATATTTGCAGAAGCGTTTGACATTTGTATGCTTCGTTTAAACATATTCTAACCTTGATTTTTGAAGTTAGATAAAACGTGTTTAGTTTATCTTATAGTAACAATGTGCTCATAGGAAAAAAAAATCTTATACTATGAAATAAGATTTGGAGTCTCTATGTTATAATATTGATTTTAAGAGAGAGATGAAAGAAAAGGATTAATCTAAGGGCATAAGCTCACTAAATTGTGCTCACATTACTATAGGGAATCTAAATCCAAAGACACCTACAAGAAGTAGATAAAATATGCATCATTCACGTACATATTTCTAAAGGAAAACAGCTAAAAAATGAAGAGAAAAATTAACCATTAGAATGACATTGTTGAACTTGAGCTGGCGATAAAGGGTGTTTGTTGGTAAGTGATAACATGGTGCAGTGGTTAGTAGTACCCTGGTCATGGAATCCAGCTACCAAGTTCTAAATCAGGTGGGGCCTAACAATTTTATCATTTTATTTGCACCTTCTAATTATTCCTTATTTTTCTACATAAGATAAGATGGGTCCTCAACATCATGACTATTCCACTATGGTTTTCATATAAAATAAATGCAAAGCAAAGTTGTAAACCCTTGAAATTAAATACTTCATTATAGTCATCCCACACAAAAGACAGAGAAAGTGTACAAACAACAACAATAAACTACCTTTCAAGAAGAAAAAATAAAAAATAAACTAGCACATTTTAGTCCCACAAAACAAAACAAAAAAACAATATACTAGCACACAACAATGAAGCTATTGGAATGTCTTGCCATTGCCACAATGCTTATCAAGAGACGAATATATAAAAGAGCGTGAAAGAAAGCACTCAATAGAAAACCATAATCAATAATTAAAAAAGTCCCATATATCATCAATTAATTTTATGGACCAAAATACAATAGTTGATTTGATAATATCAAAAAGTGATAAGGAAAAGGAATAATATAATTGTAGGATATGACTCATGTGGTGAAAAACAAAAAAGACCAAAGCATTTGTGGTCAAAATTAATAGGCATTTTTTTTTTACAAGAAAATTAATAGGCTTTTGTAAAGAAAATTAAATAGGCCCGAATATTCATGAATTATTTTTTTAAGGGAATTTCATGACTTACTATTAGACAAAAAAGAAGAATCGTTCACATATTCATTTATATTTTTGTTGATAACTAAGCAGTAATGAAATATCTTTCAAAAATAATAATTCAATTTCTGAATATTCTAATTTAAGTTAATATATCATATTTTACTAATTACTATTAATAATAAAATTTCTTGTACTAAAAAGAAAGTAAAGTAATAATTATATATCACGGTAAATATATTGTCTAATAAGTTATATAAAAACATATCAAAACAACGAAGAGCTTCTACAATAGTAGTAAACCAACAAGAATCTTTAGATTGGTACCTCATGTACATGCCATTTATTTATAATTTTTTGATAAAAATACATATTAAGGACTTAATAACTCCAATTGTACTAAACTAAAAAAAGTGACCTATTATGCACTTCAACATATATATTTAGAAAATAAATAAAAAGAAGTTTAAAAGAGAAATAATCAAACTTACGGTTGCCGGTAATTAATAGGTAAAGCAAGTCTTGCATAACCCAAATAAAAAATATTTAGGCGCACACACACAAATAAAAAAACTAAAAAAAAAAGTAATTTAATCACATTATCTAACATTATTTAATTATTTTCTTTTTAAATTTTACGTAACTATGTGAGTGTGGCCAAACATAATTTATTTGGATTTGTTACTATATAAGTATTTCTCTTAATAAATATCCACTTTTTTCTTCCTCTAATAATGATCGATCTTTAATAGGTCGAGGTCTTTTTTTTTTTTTAACAAAGGTTGAGATCTTTGTTAAACTCACTAATAGAGATGGTCTAACGTATTCTATTTGACAAAATTGCAAAAAAATACTATTTCTAATTGCGACCAGCACAACATATCCAAATCCGGTTACACTCTAATTATGCACACACCCTAACCTAACCTACCATATCCGCACCATTTTTTATCCTATGTTGTAGACCCCAAAAAAACAAAGATCGTAAAATGATTCCTTTCACAAAGAATCGCCACAATTACGGGGAATTGCAAAGTTTAATACAAAACACTAATAAAAAGGGAATCAAATCAAACTAGATGAAAATGAATATAGTTAAACTCATGCTATTTACAACAAAACATTCAAAACACAAAGTCTAATAAATACTATAAACATCATTTAATTTAATTTAATTTAATTTATTGAACCAAACTAACTTTTCCTTCCAAAAAAGAAACAAAAATAACTTTCGGCGCACGTTAGCCTAATGAAGAAAACAAAGACAAAGAAGTTAAGAAAAAGCAATGTGTGAGTGAGTGGGGTGTGGAAAACAAGCCACCCCTCCCCACCACCGCTAAAAAAACACAATCCCATAATCTTACATTCTACATTAAAAATCAAAGTAAAGATTTATTTAATTTTAAACTAAATTTGTAAGAAAAACTAAAAATGGCAATAATATATCCAATTAAGAAAAACAAAAAATGAAAATTACCTCAACATTAGGAGAATCAAAATTCATGACACGGATCTTAGCACCAACATCACCAAGAACTCTGAGATCAACACGATCATTCAAAGAAGCATCTCTAATCAAATCAGCAGCATCAGCTTGAAGCAAATTAACCTTCTCAACATCAATGGTAGCAACAACATTTCTAACACTATGAGCATCTTGATAAAATCCAGGAACCGAAGCTTTTCCTAGTGGGATTCCACGGTACATCACAGTAAACCTCGACTCACCGTACTTGATCCCTACCTTGTTTGGATTAACAGCTGTAAATAGAAGACGAATTGTTAGTGAAAGTGAAGCGCCGGCGGTGGTTCCAGTAGGGTTGTCCGGTGTGGGTGTGGGTGTGGGTGTGATTCCCATGTATTGGACTCCGACTTGTTGAAGATCGAATTGTGGTTTTTTGGGTTTAACTGCGAGGAGGATGATGAGGACGATTGCGAGGGTGAGAAGTGCGAGGAATGAGAGGAGGAGGAAGAGGCAGCAGCAACAGCCTTTTAGGGAAGCGGAGGAGGAGGAGCGAGCGGGTGTTCGTGGGTAGTATTGAGGGTGTTGGTGGTGGTTGTTGTTGAAGGCGTTTGAGTAGGATGATGGTGGTGGTGGTCGTGGTCTTTGTTCGCCGCCGTGAACACCGTTTTGTTGCGGTGGTGGTGGATTTGTTCTTGTTGTCATTCTGAGTTTGTAGGAATCAGTGAGATAGTGAGAATGAAAGATTGATTTGGACAATAATATGACTTCCTTTTATTGCTTCTCTCAAAGTAAAATGTGACAACCACTATTTATCTGTTTTTATTGGACAAAACAATGAAGAGAAAAATATAAATAAAAAAACATGTGCGTATGAGAGAGTTGTTTAAAAGTTTTTAAGAAATAATTGTATAAATATCATTTCTCTAAAAATAAAGTAAATTAAATAACGATTGGTCTATGGTTGGTAAATCTAACGGTTAAAATATATTTGATCAATTTTTGTAAAAATTATTTAACTTGAATACACTTCATCAAAGCTAACTCATTATTAAATTTGGTAAATTTAATGTTAAAACTAAATGCATCATAGGAAAAGAATATATAATTGAACTCGTTAACTTAGCTTAATTGGTAAGCAAAATGTATAATATATATTAGGTTTGTGTTCAAAACCGGCCAACACAAATATATTTACTCAACTCATTCGATAGCACTTTTATCTCTTCGAAGCCAACTTAAAACAAGCATTATATTTTAATTTTAGAAATATATCAAAACGGTCTTATTTAGTAGCTTTTTTTTATCTTATTTTTTGAGATATAGGATTTTAGAAATATAAGATTTTTTTTGTCAAAAGAAATATAAGATTTTTGTAAAATTCACTTATTTTTACTATGATTTTTTTTAAAGAAACAAAATTAGCACACCAAATTAAAATAGGAGAGAGTTGAACATGAGACTTTAAAGAGAAGAACACTTCACCAAACCAATATTCTTACATCTATGAGCGAATATTCTTAAATTAAAAAAAAAAAGTATTGTGACAACACTTAATTTCATTATATTTTGGATATACTTCAAAATTAATCTAATTACTACTTTCTTTTTTTAAACATACAACCCCAAAAAAAATTAAATAATTATTTCTTTTCTATATAAGAAGGGAAAAAGGTATATTAAGACACGACTATTAGGGGACCATGCCCTCCTCAAGTGTGTATAGAAAAAAAGACCAAGATTAGAAGGGTACTAATCATATAGCATCGCAAAAATATTATAAACTAGTAAAAATAAGTTATAAAATAAACTTATAAGATGCAATGGATAAGCTTATAAGCTCAAAAAAAAAATGTCTTGCCAAATGCCACACAAACCCAAATTATAGAAACATAAATTATTTCACTTTTTAAGGTAGGTTTATAAAATAATGCAAACTATTGTAGTTAATAAACTCAAATCACAACCCTTTTTTGTTAAATTGTGTGATGTAATCAACGAATTAGTGCCAATTATAAAATACTAAAATTCTATATTTGACAAGTAATTGACTTAGGACTAGGAGTTAGGATTACTCGAAATTAAAATTCCCATGTGCTTTTAACATCAAGTGACTGTAATGGTTTCCTAAACAAGGATGCCTGACAGTAACCAACATCAAAAGCATGCTGCCTTGCCTTAGGTGAATTTTACGCATTAGAAAGATGGTACTCTGATTGTCTGACATCTTTCTGGATCTCATCTTTTGTGTGTGTGATATTCACAATAGGTTTGTGTTTTGAACAATCCTCAATTGAGGATGAATAGTGGATATTTTTCTTTGGTAAATTTCTATTTATATTTGACTAATCGGAGTTAACATCAATCAAAATTATTTATTTATCTCTACACTATTCATTCTCGGAGGTCATAGTTTCATACCTTTAATCTCCATGCTCGTATGGAAAATGTTCGAGACAATCATTTTTACTAGCACAATTTAGGCCATAGAATTTCTTATTATTGGATGCATTTTCGGTTGCTTTGCTTTCTAATAAGAACGGACCATAAGAAAATCAAAAGTTCAAATCACAAAACTTTGACAAATCTATTCAAATTCAAACCGAAAAAGGTTTCCACATTTCCTGAAATTATCTCAAATGGTAAATATATAGCATATCTTTTCAATATTCACAATAAAGATGTCCTTATTTTATTCTTGTAAACTTGATTACTCACTTTAAGATGTCGATTTTATTTTTTATAGGCATTTTTTAAGTTCATATCATGCCAAGGAATTTATTCTTTTGCAATTTCATGTGGTGCAAAAGAAAATTTACGGGTGATCTATTGAGATAATTTTGATTGAGGAACAACGCCATTACCATAACTAAAGTGCTCGATCTATTTTCAACATCAAATTGATTATTACGTTTCTCAAATATCTCAAAAGTTTTCCAAAAGTGGATCATTTTATAACACTTTATTTATTAAATTCATTAAAGCCAACTAACTAACCAAAACTCTAGAAGAAGGCTCCAACCACATCACACACCTTTCTTTCCCACTAATAAAACCCTTGAAGAGAGATTAATTCTTTAACAATTAATTTTTCTTTTTACATAGTAACATCAGAGAAATTTAGGCAGGGCCGAAATTAACAATGTTATTAATGATTGGTGGAGGAGGAATGTTTTAATATGATGATGAGTTGATGACCCAAAAGGTGAGAGTATTGGACACGTGAATAAGAAAATAGTTTGTTTCTAAAACTTGAGAAGAATATTGCTAGAACTTTAGAAAGCACTAAGATATTAATTTTTTGTTTGTGTTCACCTCCAACAGATCAAATATCACTTTACCAAGTATTTCTCATTAAACATTAAAATATTTTAGTTTAAACTACCAATTGAAATATTAAATGACGACCAAAAGTTGTAAAAAGTCAAAGAAAGAAATGATCAATGTGGCGCCTTTTGAGTAAAAGCTGGATGTTCTTTCTCATCTCACAAAAAGAAAAAGATTGATCCCACAATGTTGATTCATGCCTTTGCATAACAGCTTTGATTGATTTTGCGAAGAAAATGGGAAGAGAGAAATAGTTCAGAAAAAATGTGAGAAGAGAGAAAGAAGAGTTAAATCGAAGAAATTTTATAAAATTATTATTTGATATATAATAGAATGAGGGAATTTAACATAAAATTACTAAAAATTTCAATAGTACAAAGAAATTCAGTCCATCATATCTATTCATTTTCTAGCCTTGGAGAATTTTTGGTGGGTCACACACCTTTTTAACTTCCATTGTCACATTTTTTTTTTCGAATCTATAATCGAAGGCTAGAGATTAATTCTTCAAACGTTTGAGGGGTTGAATTCTCCTATCAAATGTTTTTTCACACGCATTGATCATTGCTTGAATACGTGACTAAATGTTTAAAGACTCAATTATTTGTCAATTGTGTCACAATGTTGGTTCACACTTCTTCTAAACCATAGAAATTGGCCCTGTCTTATAGATTTATCTTTAAACAAACATTCTACTTGTGGGTGAAAATAATAATTACAGCCTAAAAGAAGATGACTAATAGCAAATAATTAAAGATTGGAGTAAACTTTATCAAGTGAACTCTCAACTTTTTTTGTTGTTGATAGGAACAAACTTGCTGAAAATAGTATTTGGCTTGTGATTAATGAATCATATAAATGCATGAATTAAACAAAATTAGGAGCTGAAGCTTTTTTTTTCAAGGGAGGAGCTAAAGTTATTTTCTCTTAGATGTCTAAATATTCAAGGTTTTCTTAAAAAATCACCCGTGGAGTCTGAAAGTATACTTTCAAACAAAAATTTATACTTGTTTCGAAGTATACTTTTCAAGGACCAAAATCTACTTATTTTCTTCATAAATATAATTCCAAAGTGACAGTGGGAGTGGAAAGAGAAGAGTGTTCCTTATTGCATCTTGCAAATTTACAAATGTTAAAATTGGTAAAAAGTTACACGGAGTCAAAGATTAATGGTTTATTAATTTCTTTTGTTTTTTAGTATATAGCAATGAATATAGGCGCCCTGATCCGTGAACATATAAGGGATATTTCATTGTTAAGCATGTCTTCGGCTCTTTTATAACAAAGATTGATTTGACTTAAAAATAAGTTTAAAGAAAAAGATAATTTAAATTTAGAAGCGTTCACAAAATAATCTTAAAGTTAAAGAATAAGATAATTAAATTCAGAGACGTTCACATTATATTGAATTGAACAATAAATTTGAATCTAAATTTAAAAATCAATGATGCAATTCTAATCAGAAATCCGCAACTTAATTGCTTACTGACTTCATGAGTAACCAATTTGATTACAGAGACAAGCAACTGTCGTTAAAATCACAGCACAAAAATCTAATTGTATCAAAAAGAAAAAAGAAAAAAAACTTATGGCCTATGGTTTTTAGTTGAGAACTAATAATCATATACTCCAAAGTTGATATCCAGCAAAGACTCACGTGACAGTAATGAGGTGATCCATAACCAATGGTAACATGTCTCAAATTAAACAAAAGGTCTTGTTAACGAATGCCCCTGGGGCATTCTTTAAACATACTAAATTAAGTAATTATTATTTAAAAATGTTAAAGTTTTTAATTTCCAATGCACTGATTACACAAACTTTCATAAAAAGATACTATTTAAGGTCCTTAACTAGTGCCCCTGGTTAACATTTCCCTTAAACAAAAAATATATATAAAAAAATGTACACATCATTGGAAAAACAAATAGCAGACTGAAACCCCACATAAACTAAAATAATATAAAGATATACTTAGTTTGGTCGTTAAGGAAACAAAAAACAAACCCAACAATACAAAGAGAAAAGGAAGAAAAAGTTCATTTGATTACAGAAAAATAATAAAGCAGCAAGTTTTAATACAGAAGCCTAACCATAGCAAAGGATAAACTACAAAAAAACATCACACTGAACAATTGATGTGTGTCGTGGCGGGGCATCACTTTGGGTCTACATTATCAGTATCAGCTGCAGGATCTGCAGTGGTATTGCTCGTTTCCGTCTTAATTGTTTCATCAGTCCTTCTACCAGAATCATCATCTAACTCATCGTCCATCATATCATCCTCTCCAACATTTATATCTTCCACATCATCGTCATCATCTTCATTATTGCTTCCGTCAGGGATTTTTCTTTTCTTGGGACCATGCTCGAGCCTA
>Ga0099826_10002196_pt1 | contig 12434 bp, 7 predicted proteins | sample Mtrugardesep15_FD_76830 | JGI IMG/M metagenome (GOLD analysis project Ga0099826, IMG submission 76830) | Root nodule microbial communities of legume samples collected from California, USA - M. trunc garden sep15 | ecosystem: Host-associated > Plants > Roots > Nodule | place: USA: California...
CATAGATTAATATAATATTGACTATAACATGAAGCTATGATTACAAGCACATGTCACTAAGCTTCAACAATCCATTACATATAAGCTTGCAAAAGACAAATATAACAAGCTCCTCATTTTTAACAATAAAGCCAAAAAGTACAATTTCACCTACACTTGAGTAAAAAAAATAAAATTATTCTAAAGATACAAGAATCAATTCACAAAATAAAAACTAGATAAAATTATTGTAGTTTCCTAGGAAAAAAAGGTGCATCAATTATATACAGTTTAATTGCACCAAAAAAATCATGCAAAACATCATGCTTTAATAGCACAGATAACACAACACTTGTACAGCAGCAGCACCACCTTTCATGACCAAGTATCAGCAACCACCTTGCAATACAAGTGAATGTAGGATTTCCATGCAATAACATGAATAAGAGCCGCTGATAGAATCATGTGAGCATATAGGAAGATACTGCAACAACCATTGCTTTAGAATTAGAACCATAACTTTTAAAAGCAACCATAGAAGCAATATGACTGAAATATTCGACAACTCTGCACCAAATGACCAACTGGGCACGGCGGCTCGCCCATTGCAAATTATCAATCTCTGCAGACTACCCTGTACAGGAATGATCACCTGCTTGGAATTGAAGAGCCCGTCTCCTCCTTAATTCTCCAATTCCCCTTCCAATCATAAGAACATCCGGACAATGCTCATCTAAAGTGAGCAACTCACTTTAGAGAGTAAAGTGAGTAATATCAACTGTTGATAAACAAATCAATGGTTGATAATATATGCATGTCAAATCATGGGCGATCACAATATCGACCATCGATTTTCTCACTTTACTAACTACTCACATTAGAGACAAATCCAAAAGATCCATACTGCAAGATAAGGAGCCATTGCTTCTTCTCATTTGGCATGAAGGTTAAAATTTAGCTTCGTGGAACTCTTGCCAATGCAGTCTCGCCTTTTGGTGAGTTTATCTTCAGCATGGTATCAACATGGTGGGCCAATACAGGATGTGATAGGGATAAACAAACTGGTGAGAGTTGTGAGGTCCAATTCCAATGCATATTATGCAAACCCACACTACTTTTCATGGATATTCCACCGCTCTAAACCCCAAGATGTGTATGGATTAACTTGAGAAATAGAGGATAAATTTGACCTTCTCAGTGCCAATGTAGAAAGTGATCAGGAGCATTTAAGGCCGAATATTGTTATTAATACGTGGAGAAGCTGAGCTTAATCTTCTCCTTAGAAATGGGTGATCCGATAGCTGAGCTGCAGTTGGTCGTTTACTTGGGTTAACTTGTAAACATTTAAGAATGAAATCTTTGGCATCTGCAGATAGAGATTCAGGAATCGGTGGAGGTTCACCCCTGCCAATCCGAAATATTGCTTGCATCTGTAGTGACAGAAAAATATATATGTGCATATTATCACCCATTATCCAACTGGAAAAGCAAGTACATTAAGTAAGTATATCTAACTTAATGATTCTAGACATAGCAGCCAACTAAACTAAATTCCAAATATTAAATATTCATAAGGTGATTTGAAGGAGTGGAAAAGCAAAAACAGCAATGGAATTAGGAAAGTAATAAACTTAAGAAGATTATAATAAGTGTTACATACTCCTTCTAAATCAAAGTACGGTGGCTGCCTCGTCAACATCTCCAAAACTGTACACCCTAAGCTCCATATATCAGCTGCTAGCCCGTAACCTTGGTTTCTTAAGTTAACAACCTAATGTCAAAAAAATTCAAAATTCTATCAGTCAAAATTTAAATGCTCGTATTATTTCAAAAAGATTATACAAGGGCAGAGGCAAACCTCAGGAGCCATCCAGTATGGAGAGCCTTTGCTTGATTTAACATCATTAAATTTTGTTGCCTGGGAAGGTAAAATAATTATTAATTATATGATTTCGAGCAGCCAGCATAAGGACACTGTGTATTGGTAAGACGAACCCAAAAAAAGATATTCAGTTTTGTTGAAGATTACCTTTGCCAACCCAAAATCTGCAAGCTTGACCGAACCGTTTACATCAACCAGTATATTAGCACACTTGATATCCCTTTAAAATGTAATATTTGGATTAAAAAGATTAGAGTGCAGTAAATCAATGTGAATTAAAGATAAATCAGAAATCAATTACCAAGCACTGCAACTAAATTTCATCTTTTTGCAGTGGTATTTAATGTTATGCATTTTTCATATCAAAAAAAAAAAAACTGCAAAAAGATTATTAGAAACAAATTATTGGGTAAAAAGATTTACTGTTGTTCTAGTTATAAATTAAAATTGAAGTGCAATACCAAAATCCCGACACCTAAATATACTTTGAAAATCATAAACAACACTAAGCTTAATAAGTTCCAAAGATATTATAGAGGCTGGGAATCTAAAAGTCAATCATCACCCTGTAGGATATCCCTTGACATCCACTTTCTATACTGTTGTGATTCTAGTTTTATGCACACACAGACACGCTTGTGAAGAACCTCCTTTATTATCGAAAACATTCAATATATTTCCCTATATAACATTAAAAACCAGCTAGATTCCTTGTGGAATTCTGAGAAAAGAAATCGCAATTGTTGTAGACCCAGTTATTAATTGCATCATGATAACAAATTCACTCACGTTACCTGTGGACCACATCACGTTCATGAAGATACTTCAAGCCATTTAAAATTTGTCTTGTGTATGCAGAAACTTGAGAATCATTTAGGTGATAGCTTCGATAAAGACTGGCCAACGACCCTTTTGTCACAAGTTCAAGGAATATAAACAGCGTGCTTTCATTCTGAGAAATCCAAAACATAAATATATAAATAGCTAAGAGAAGGAGATAAAAACAATAGAAATGCAATTGCTGTTTAGGGAACAGAAATGGATTAAAAAATTGAGTAAATCCTTAATTTGGTCCTAAAAAACACTAGGATATCAATTTGGTGTGCAAAAGATCCGGGACATAAAATTGGCCCTAAAATGAATTTTGATCATTGCATGACATCTCAAAACCATAACTTCTGAGCTATTTCAAAGTCAAAATTATGATTTGAGAACTAAAATCAGAATTTACTTGAAATTTAAAGAGTGGATAACTGAACAAAGACTTATGTACTCATCGATAAGCACAATCTACAAATCCGGAAAAACATGTACTTAGGCATTATATAGTAAGTCAACCATCATCAAAAGGAAATCAAAGTCCAATGAACTTACAAAATGCTTATTTGAAATGCCCCAGTCATAAAAATACAATAATATTCTAGCAGAATAAAAGAGGAATGCACACTAGATAAGAACATACCTTGTCTGAGCCATAATATCGAACTATGTTTTCATGTTGAAACTGACTCAAAAGAGATATTTCCTGAAAGGAAGTTCAGAAAGATTAGACATAAAAATACTAACATATAAGAAATAAGATGGAATGAAAAAATTCATAAGATTCAATTGGAAGACTAAGTCCTCCCACCTGCTGAAGTTGGTAAATACTCTGTTTTCCCTGGCTACTACCATCATCCAACAAAGACACCTCCTTCACCGCAAAAAAGAATCCATCACTGCAAGAAAATAAAATGCATATTTCATCTGTCAAAATAGGCAAACTATAAAACTTAAAAAGATATGACTTAATGGTCATTAAAACAAGATTGATATAAAACAACGAGATGTTGTGTTTTACCAGCTATCAGCTATGGATACAGAGAGAATATTCCCACTACTACACAACAACAACAACCGAGCCTTATTCCACTAATTAGGGTCGGCTACAGCCTACATGGACCAAACGACGCAAACTCGTTAATTTCTAGGCCTTTCTTAATAGTATGGCTTACGGTTTTTCCAGGTCTTCATCTGCCTCAAGCAATCTGACTACCCTCTATCTGATCTACTCTCCTAGTCTCCTTCCTAAATAATCTATGGGTGTTCCACTACCATGGCTGTCAATAATCAAAGCCAACCAACAGCCAATATAAATCAACTTTCTAATATTTTTAACTCCAATGATATTGTTTCAAAATAAAAACTCCAGTGATATATTCTAAATGATCCCCTCTTATGCCAACTATCGAAGGTCACATTGGAAGATTATTTTCTGCTCTAAGCAACATAATGGGATAAACCACTAGCAGACCAATCGATATCAAGTTATTCAAAACTTCAAAATAATAATAGCAGCTAAGATGAACAAAAGATGTGTTTCAGTGATTAATTACTATACATCCGATACAATATTCTTGCACGTGAAAACTACTCTGATTTATAATGTAGAAACACTCCAAATCCACTCTTATAGAGCACCAATGCCTTAGACACACGCACGATTTTCACAGATCCTACGGATCAAACTAAGCAACTCTAAAACCATCCTTATTCACATTCACTAAATTGGCAATTGGCATACTTTTCCTAAGTACTTGAGTTTTGCATATGGTAAAGTAGAGTGACTTGGATGTTTATTTATATGCATTAATTACCTAACTAGTAAGCATTCAATGCAAATAAATTTACACTCAGAACAAAGTTAAATCACATACAAACAAAAACCAACAACTTAAATCATCAAACAATTAGTTAAATTAAACAATACTCACTCAGTGAAGCATTCATAAACAGTTCCAAAAGAACCCTTTCCAAGAACAATACCCTTTTGCCACGAAGAAAAAGCAGGTTTAAACATCCCATAAGGAAACAAATTCCTCTCACCACCACCATCACTATCATAATCATGTGAAGTAGTAAAAGAACCAGAATCAGTAAAAAGCACACTCCTTTCACCATTCCTAACCGGATCAACAACATCTCTAACATCAACTTCACCCGAAGAAGAAGGAGAATCCCTCAAAACAACAACCGAAGGTGCATCATCAAGGTTAACAGAACGAATCTTTCGAGCTTCCCAATCATGGGTCGGAATAGAAAAATCTTCCGGTCCAGAAAGACCCAAGCTTTGAAAAATACGATCGAATTCACCGTCGATGCCTAATACACGGAGACTGGTTTCTTCATCGGAAGGTGGGGTCGGAGAAGGGACGGTGGTGGTGGTGGTGGGGAGTTGGTAGTTGATGTTCTTTTTGGCGTTGGATCGTTGCAAACGTGGCGGCGGTGGTTTCTTCTTTGTCTTGGTTTTACGCATCCACTCCATTGTTGTTGTTTCGTGGATGTTTCTATGTTGTGTCAGTGTTCTTGTATGGCTGCTACCGAAATAATTGGCTTACTTTATCTCTGCGTTTGTTTTACAGTTGGTTTGTCTGAATTGTTGCCATTTGGATTAATGGCTAATTTCTTCATTTTTTTATTTACTTGCTATTTGTGGTGGTAATGGACATGATTGGAAATACGAGAGTATAAAATTATTTTTATTTTTATTGAATGAAATTTATGGATGTCTCACTATTTTGAAAATGAGCAACTAAGAAAAAATGTAATATTTAAGTTAACTAATTTGTAATAAGAAAATGTTAGCAAGTGTTGTTAACCCTATCCTAAAATTTATTATTTGATTTGGTTTGAATTGATTCAATTTGAAAAGGGAATATGAAATTCCATACGAGCGATTTTCATATTAGGAGATTAAAAAAATTGATTATCATTTTTTATGAAGAATGGTAAAAGCGTAAAATTGATAATATTTTAGTTTTCTACATTTTTCAATTTTTTTTCAATCAATTTTCAATTTTGATTGGATGTGAACAACTATACTTAGAGTGTTCCCTCAATATTTTTTTAAAATATCTAATCAATCTCACGTCGTTGTAATTATGAAATTTCATGTTTGATTTGAACTTAAACATGGTTCCTACGTCATCATCGTTCTGAAGTTTCATATGGGTGAACAAAACGCTTCCATTTGAGTTGATCGACAAGCAACGTTACTTAACATTGGCCATCCTTGTTGTGTCTCCATAGTTGAGACGACCATTAATTTGGTTCAGTTGATCATTCAATCACATAATGTAATATCATCATGAACCCTGAACAGATTGAGTTTCACCTTATTGAAGTAAACTGCAGCTAGATTAATGTTCATAATTATGTGGTGTGCTATGTTGCTAGATTAAGTTTCAGTGCATTGTTGACCATATAAACTGACAGTGCATTATGGGCTGCATAAAATCTAATATTTGACTGGTTTGGGTTATAGAATCTTAAATTTGGCAAATCCATATCCCAAATTTTTTACCAAGTTTAGGTATCAATCAGTATATTGACAAGTTTTGGATAATATAAATCAAAAGGTAAAATATTGTTCAATTTATAATCTAAACCAGAGATGCACATGATTTTATTTTTTTTTATAAAAAATTCTTGAACTTGTATCCACCTTTTCTAAACATGATATGACAAAGTAGAACACAATATAACAAATGACATTATCGTAAAAAACTTAATTCAAATACATTTGAAACGAGTCAATATTAAGCAAATGATAGTCACAAGACAAACTATATTATCAATTCAACTAAACTAAAATAGAAGAATAAATGTCCAACGATTAAACCCAATAAAGGAATGCCTTCTGGCAACACGTCATCGTCGGCTTCATGCATACCATGTATTGAAAGAGCCATCAAAGGAAAGATGACCCATGTAGGGGATGGTCCCAAAGGGACAATCAAAATCGGCAATGGAATGATGACCACTATAAGGGATGGTCACATAGAGACAATCACCTTTATTGGATCGGGTGATTGGACAAGACCTCTCAAAGATTGAACCTTTCTTTCTTGATTTTATATATCCAAACAATGCAACATATGATTATTTTTCACAAGAGGAGGGGGAATCATAATCAACACACTTCATTCTTTCTCCATAGGGGAGTGATTCTTGGCCTCTGGCTGTTATCATATTGCTTAAAGGCATAAATACTAAAATAATGACAAAATAAAATAAATATTAGCATGTCAGCACACTTCAAATTATAGACGACGAATTCATTTATGGTTCTATTTGCCAATGAGAGTCGGGAAATCCAAAAAAGTGTTGATAAAACCATGATGTTTTTAGAGAATGTGTACTAACACCACTACAATTTTGAGTTTTTACAACACTGATTTAACAGCGCATTCTACAAAACGCTATTAAAGATGGTCAAAATTTGTTTTAGATAGCGTTTTTTGACAAACGCTATTGTTTTACTTCAGTTAGATAACACTTTTTTTATAAAACGCTATCATTGTTCTACATATTAGTTAGCGTTTTAACACACACGCTATTGTTTGCCTTAAAAAAATAAAATAAAGGGTACTCTTTTCATTTTAGCCCACAATAACAAAAACAATCTTCTATCTCCAAACTCAATCCCACCCTTCTCTTACCCAACCACCACCACCATTCGTCTCTCTCTTCTCCGCCACTTGATCTCTCGCGGTCTCACCTCACTCGTTTTCTCTCCACCACCCGTCACCCACTCACTCGTTTTCTCTCCACCACCCGTCACCCAACTCACTCGTTTTCTCACTCACCTCTCCACTCACTCTCTCTCTCTCTCTCTCTCTCTCCCCTTTGACCATCGTCACCACCGAACTCGTTTTCTCACTCACCGTCGAACTCGTTAATTATCTCACGCACCTTAACTTGTACGAACCACCTAAAATATGAAGAATTCGACCAAGTTTGGTTGAAATTAACGCATTGAGGGAAGATTAAGTTTTTTTTTTTTTTGGGTGGGGGTTTAGGTTAAATTTTTAATGGAATACAAGGAAAAACGTGTGTGTATGATTATCATATGAACCTTAATTTTAGATTTGAGATTATATAATCCAAATGGGGTAAGGTTTTTTTTTTTTTTAAAAAAAGATAGAATATAGATGAAAACTAAAGGATTTTTTTTTATTTTTAAAAGATGGTAAAACAAAGGGATTGGGCCCACCTTTTGTTAGAAATTAGGTCCATTAATATATATTTTGTGTATCTTATATATCTGCACCCCCTTATTTATTTTTTATGAATTTTACCTTTTATGATTCATTCGTTTTATATAGCTTGACCGATTACTTTTACTAGATAAAAAGTGGCAAAGTAGTTTGTAATTTTTTTTTGTCAAGTAACCTACTGGCTAGAACTCACACAATTTAATTGTGGAGAAGTGGAGTGTCTGGAGTTCCAACCCCGACCCCTGCATATAATATGCAATATCCTTACCAACTGAGCTAAACTCACAGAGATAAGTAGTTTGTAATTTATTACCGATAAGAAAGATTGTTTTTACTGCCTCACGGAACCTACGAGAATAAAAAATAAAGTTAAGATGTTCAGGTTATAAGTGAAATTATATACTAAACGATAAAATTACTCGACATTATGTAAAGGATAATACGTATAATCATTTTTTTAGGGAAAAAATGTAAAATTATTATTTTGAAAAGGTAACATAATGTTATTTTTAACTGAAGTCCAAGTCATTCTATGAAGGCTATAACTCAAGTAATAAAGTTTAGAGTCATGTTAACCAGTGCAATACATATTATATTTGTATCTTAACTAGTGTCTCGAGACACCGGTTAACATTACCCTAAAGTTTAATATAAAAATGGATTTTAAGAAAATTTAAATTACATATATAACCTTATCCTGGTGAGCATACTAAGTTATTAGAGACATTAAGATACACATATGCTAGAATTCGAATATCATATTCATCATTTGTTTTTTAAAGCTCTGAATCTTTGGTTGCCTCAAATGCAATTTCACAAAACATTTTTATACACATTTGGTGTAAAATTATTTTATACATGCATTCAATAATTTGTTGCACATCATCATATGTATGTGAATAATAACTTTACATTGACATTAATGCATACAAATTAAATCCTTTGGCAAACTCAATTCATGCTTTTGTTTCCTCTTGAGACTATCTTGAACCCTCAAAGAACTTTTTGGAGGAAGTGATAGGAGAAGTTGTCATGGGAACAAGATGGTTATAGTTTTGCTTTCTTTAAGTCATTTTGGGAGTTTTTGAAGTCAGAAGTGAAAGTAAAGTTCGACCAAGTCCACCATAATGCTTGCCTCCATAAAAGTATTTTCTTTTATTTTTTCACACTTATCGTAAAGGTCCTTATCCACAATCTCTTGAGAAATTTTGTCATATTTCCCTTCTTGGAAGTCTCTATAAGTTTGTGGTCAAGGTTCTAGCGAGTCGATTAAAACCGATGATGGATTCTTTAATTTCATCAAACCAATCGACTTTTATTAAAGGGAGATATCTAATGGATGGAGTGTTGGTTGTAAATGAAGTTCTGGATTTGCCAAAAAGATCAAAGAAGGAATGCTTAATTTTCAAGGTTGATTTAGAAAAAGGTGTATGACTTGGTTAAATGGAGCTTCCTAGATTACACATTGATAAGGTTTGGATTTTGTAAAAAAATGGCGAAATTAGAGAAAAGCTTGCATGTTTTCGGGTAATCTATTAGTTCTTTTTGAATGCGGGCTCCCCATAGATCAAGTGGATATATGAAAACTGAAAAGGTCTCAAACAAGGGTATCCCTTACTTCCAAATGTAGGATGTTTAGTACCAAATTTTCAAATGGATTGGAACAATGATAATTTTGCCCAGTAATCTCCTTACCCTTCTTGAATGTTTCAACAAGAAGTATCACAAAAAGGTCTCACTTTTATTTTGCACACAACCGTCTATGAAATTCGAGAGGCTAGCTAGATTTTTTTCTTCAAAAGAGCCGGCAGTAGAGGAGATTGTTGAAGCTATAATACTCGTCTCTAGGAAATGGTTTCTTGCTAAAAAGGATGACCTTATATTTTTTTATGAGTGGTTGTCAAACTCTCTTATTGTTTAATTAGCTAGGTTCTTTTATCTCATTGTTTTGTGTGGATCGAGCATGATCGACTCAACATGTTTAGAGGCCTAAAACAACTTCTATTGTTAGACTTTTTGTAATAAATAAAAATTACACGAGACTTTATGAAAATAAAATTAGAGTAATGCTATATATCTAGAAGAAATTTATCACGATATTGTCCCGAAAAACAGGTTAGCCAATCAAAATTTTAGCTGGTCGGGTATCACGTGGTGCTGGTCCTATATATATTTTTTGATGAAGCAGAAGTCAGCTAAATTTGAAAATTTAAGGGACACACATCTGCTAAATCATTCTTGAATCCATCACGATTTACCCCTTCGCTATACCCAGCATTAGCGACAAAATTAAGAATCTAAATCTAGGTTTTGCTAAGCCCAAGGGTTTGGACAAGGAGGGTACATGGCCTTCACCTTTACACACTCAACTTGGGAAACATAGGCAATTATATTGTCATATTATGCAGTTAAAACCAATTAAACTTTTTTGGCCAAATTTTTTCGCCAAAAACTCTAGCTTGGGTCGGCCCTGTGGTCGAGTATCTCTTATACTTTGCTCCAGTTGGTGGGTTTAATGCTCATCGTACTTCTTTCATTTTCATATAATAAATAAAATTGATTTTGCTCATAGAAAAAACGAGATCTAGATATATTTCTTCCTTTCTATATATATAAAAGATATATTTCTTCTTTGCGTAATTATCAACTTAGTCTCTTGACTACATTGATACAAAGACTAGAAAACCAGATAAGAAAGGCTTTCTAATATATATATATATATATATATATACACACTTAAATAAGTAATAAGTTATAAAATCTTTGTATCTAATTCAGCTAATGACACAAACTTCCCTTCACAACAGTAAAAACAAGAAAAGCTAGATTACAAGTTGAACAGAATTAGCTAGTAGCCGCCCTCTGTATAGGAATATAATTATTTGTATATGAAGATGTGAAAATCTAATGCTTAACTCACTTTGTCAACCAATAACCACTATTGTAAATATTGCTACATAATAACATTCACTTTCTTCTTCTTTTGTCTTCAAAACAAACTTATTATTATTATTATTAACTTCTTTTGTAAAGTGAAAAAAAAAATCATATATTGGGCTTACCATTCCCAGAAAGAGATTGATGATCAATGACTCAATTGTTGCTACCATGTGTAGTAGTGTTGTTGCTTTCTTTATTCATGAGTGATGAAATTGCAGCTGCAACAGCAAGCCTAAACTTAGGATCTGATGCAATTGCAGACACATTGTTGTTATTATTTTCTTCTGATCCTTTCCAAACCCTATCATGAATATCCAGTGGTACTCTAGGGTTATGAAAATTGTTCATTGCAATATTAGCATTGCTAGTACTACTCTGCTGTTGGTATTTGTTTTGCATCCAAGGAAAACGAGGTTGATCAGTTGAAATATTGGAGCTGGAGCTACCTGCAGTAGAAAATCGTCGCTGTTCGTTGAGTTCATTATTATTGGTGAGGTCAAAAACAATTCCTTGTGATGGATCATTGGGGTTGATGCTTCTAATATTTGAAGATTGGTTTAATGGATGGTGAAAGCTATTATTAGTGTAAGGATTAAAGGATTGTTGGGTTGTGAAACCATAATCTGAAATATTAGGATTGCTTGAATCTAGTAACATAAATGAAGCTGCTGCTGATGCTGTTGAAGCCATTGCAGTTGCACCAACAGGTAGTGGATGGTTATGTGTTCCTTCATATGTTGTAATTAGTATAGACATGTCATCTATACATCTTTGCACCTATATATAAACAAAATTTAAAAATATATTAATTCATAAGATCTGGTTAATTAATAAAGAAATCAGATATCTTGCAAAGTGACTGCATAAGTGTTAGGTTAGGATGCAAGATCACTCTTGCATCCTGATCCAACGACTTTGCAACCGGTGCAGCCACCGTAGAAGATCCAAATGAAATTAATAATAGTTGAGAATGAATAAATACATACTTGTTTCCTAACTGGACAGCCTGGAGCAACAGTACAACGATAGTAGGCACGTGGACATGGATTTCCTTTTGCTATTTTCTGTCCATATTTTCTCCATTGACACCCATCATTCATCTTTTAAAAAACCATTAGAATAATTAGTTTCATCTTAAATAAATAAATAAAACCTTAATCAAATCATAGTTAAAAAATCTCAAGAAAGAACTTTGAACTCACTGTGGCAGTTTCACATCTTGCTCTAACAGAAACCCTAGCCTTTCTATTAGGAGGGGAATAAGCAGCATGAGTAGTAGTAACACTAGGCACCTCATGTACCCTTTGCATTTTATTCTGCACTGATTCAAAACTTCCCAATTGTTCTTTTTTGCCTTCTTTATTTCCCTCAGTATCTCTCTGACACGTGCTTATTGTCTGCATCCTCAATGACAAACCCAAATCACTCTCACTTATACTATCATCATCAGTAATATTGTTTGGTGGTAATGGAGATGGAGTTCTTTGAATTTTTTGACTAAAGATCTCATGAATTGATCTTGATGGTCCTTCACCACTTGTAGTTGCATTATTGTCTTGTAGTGAGAGAGAAAGTTGACGATCCTGCTAAGTGAG
>Ga0099826_10002197_pt1 | contig 12433 bp, 7 predicted proteins | sample Mtrugardesep15_FD_76830 | JGI IMG/M metagenome (GOLD analysis project Ga0099826, IMG submission 76830) | Root nodule microbial communities of legume samples collected from California, USA - M. trunc garden sep15 | ecosystem: Host-associated > Plants > Roots > Nodule | place: USA: California...
ATCACTTCAATGCAGGAATCTCAAACAACTAATATTTTTCGAAACCTGTTGACCTTATCAATTGAACTGGATTTGAATAATATAAAAGAAGCTTGGGCACTTTCATACATACTAAGATCATGCAACCATCTCAATACTCTTGAAATTGCCATACCGGTATGTGAATATTAACCTTATTGTACTTTAATCTTCATTATGTTATTGAATTTTTTGACATATACACATTGAAGAATGACACTATTTTATATTATCTATAACATTTCTAATGAAATTGTGTTTAATAGATGGAGGCAACTTCATTCTTAAGTGCTATTTTTGAAGAATGTGCTCTACCATTTCCTAAGTCAATGTTTTGGGAGAGGCAAGAAATATACAATTGTATCAATCACAAGTTAAAATTTGTGACACTGAAAGGATTTACAGGCAAAGAGCAGGAAGTATTGTTTTTGAAGCATTTGATCACAAGAGCTTATGTGATGAAAACTATCAATGTAATTTGTGATTCAGGATTTGTTGATGAGGCAAAAGCTCTATTGTCACTTCCAAAAGCTTCAGATCATCTTTCAATCACAGTGAATTCTAAAAATCAGATTCAATTTATGGAGGATAATTAATCTAAGAGAACCTACTACCCCTGCAAGGTAATTTTCATATTTTATAACCATATTTTTTGCAACAAAAAAAAATGAATGTAACACCCCAAAGTTTCTTGTGCTAAATTTAATGTGTTCTTACGCTTGATTTTATGAATGTTATTTCTGTTTGGGTTGTATTCTGAGTGGGAATAAAATTAAAACAGAGGAGAGTGGATTTCCACATGTTGAAAAGCCATTTTTTGGGTAAAGAATCATTGTGAATCTAGTTACTCTATTGTGAATTGAATCACTACTATGTTATTGCTTTTGAATCATTTAAAAAAAAATACTAAGCATTTTGTACAAAGTTTTTAGCATAAAATGTATTTTGGATTGTTCGATTGAGACATATTTATAAAGTCTAATTAGTAATCTATTTTTACAATTTAAACCTATCTTGCCTACGAATTTACATTATTCTTAACTTCCCCAAACACTCTCTTTCAAACCTATAGCCATTCTCTTTGACATAAAATATCATTTCAATATGTTCTTTGTCACCACAGTTCATTTCGTCCAAGATCACAACATGTATTGACGTGACTTTGTGCTATAGTTATTGTTTATTGTCTTGCTTTTTATTAAGGAATAATCCACATTTTTTATCTCTAAAATTTTGTGATGATTCATTTTTAACCTTTGCCTCAAATGCACTTTTGGATTTTAAGCATCGTAATTGCGCATTTTTGACCCCCCAATTGTTTTGGAACGATTTTAGCGCCTTATACTTCCCTGCTATGTAATTTGTTAGCCTTCACTTATTTTTCCAAAAAATTACGCTAATGTATCATCATTATTAACACGGCACAAAATTCCAAAGTCAACATGAATTTTCTTTAAAATTAAAAGCCCATAAACCATATGTTGAGAACCAACTGAAGGTTTTTCTAACGCAAGTTTATTTGAGATGTTTCAAGATTTTTTTATATTAATTTTTAAGAAAAGTTGTGTTGATTCTAAAAGTATATATATCAACGATGTCACTTCGGTGTAAATTTGACAAAACAATGGTAGAGTCTAAATAGTTATCAAGGGGGAGAAAAATCTGTTCGAAAAGGAGGGGTCTAGGCAAAATTTCATAATTAAAAAACTTAGGCCAAAGGTAACTTGAAGCCTTAACCTTTTTGGACATATTCTCTTGTTTGTTCACTACAAAAATGACAAGGAATCATATCACAACTTTTTACATCAACTATTTTATATCTCACTTGTGTGTGAACTTAATTCTTGATTAAGGAGAGATTACTACAACTTTTTCTTTTTGTGAATTGATTCACAACTATGTAAATTAATTGATCTAGTCGCAAGCCCCTTTTTAATCATATCACAAGCAAGTGATTCTTTCAATCATTAACACATGCCGTGAATAAATTTTTGGTCTATTTTTTAGATTTTTACTCCTCTATTGTATTAATTTGTACTCTTGAGATTGTTGTGATATATAACATGATATTTTGATCTAAGACATTATACCTACTTAGTATTATTATCTCAAATAATTGGAGTGTAGAGTAATGATTTACAATTTTAGAATGTGTATAGTTTTGTGTTTCCCATGATTTGAGGTACAAGAACTTGTAAAGAATTTCAATGTGACGTCTAACCTAACCTTTGATCGTACTCAATGTATGATTCGATTACGACGTACTTGACAACTGAATGTATGCCATGTATCATATCATCAAACTTGAATGTTGACATAAAATAATCTATGAATTAAGAAAGTTGAGGTCCTTACGAGTTTGTTAATCTGACCTTAGGAAGAAAAAAAATTATCTTATGTGACAACCTCAATGGAATGTGTTTATCTCTTCATGTTATGATGTACTTTGAAAACTTTGAATCTTAATTAGCCTCCTAACAATATCTTACTAGTCACCGAGAAACATGTTTCACTTTTTATATTAAGCTTATAATCATAATTTACTTTCTTAATTAAGTTGTAATAGTACCAAATGCATATATACTATAAATGACTAATTGTTGCTTTGACGTGCCCTTTTGATCATGATTATGTTGTATGCTTAAATTATTTGATATTATGATTATAAGCTTATTTGTTTGTTCTACACATTGTAGTTATTATGCTATATAAAAATGTTTTTAAATTCATTCCTAGCATTTTTATGCATGTTGTTCTTGTATGTTTCTTGTTTGCAGATGTTTGTTAGCAAGATGTTAAAGAGCAATTGTTGAACCTTTATCCAAGAAGATGAAGTATAAATTTATACCTTGATGTTATGTTATTTCTTTTGAGGCAACTCGTTGGTTTACATGTATTAATATGGTTATGGGTGTACTATTGCAACATCAAGGTTGAGATATTATTTTTTATTGTCGTTGATTTATTTAGTTTTCAAAAGAGATCAATTATGATACTTTATTTTAAAAACATTTGTATTGATATTTGTGGGTCGAACTTCTTTATGATGTTTTTTTTTTGAAGGAAAGAAGCTTATATCATTTCATTACTTAAAATGTGTTTAGGCATGACAATGAGGCGGGTTGGGACGAGTTTTACATTCCTCGTCCCCGCACCCGATTTTCATATACTTACCCGTTACCCTACCCATACTCAACAGGGATGAGAAATTGAACCCCATCCCCGACCCTGATGGGTTCGGGTATCCCCGCCCCATCTCTGACACCGCATTGAATAATTTTTTTAAATAAAAAATATGTTTTTTTTCAACCCCTAGAGAAATGTTGTAATGCATTATCCAGCAATATGTTCATTTTAACATTTGTTATACCGATTGATTTAGTTGCTCCTTTAAATATCAATGGTAGTTTTTATAATACGGCAATTATCAAACAAAATAACATGGCCTATCAACATAAAGTAATTTTCTGCATACGGGACGGGTTTGAGTATGGGTTCGGGGTGGGTACCTATATACCCGGTACCCGTGTTTTGAAATCGGGGAAAACCCAAACCCATACCCAAACCCAATCAAAACGGGGAAAACCCGTCAAATTGGGTTTGGTTTAGGCAGGTAACCATGGGTATGGGTTTTGTTGCCATGCCTAAATGTGTTCAATACATTCTGGTATTTCTACCAAAATCTGGAAACTAGCTGAAGATGTGGCCTCCTTAGCTAATCTATGGGATGCCTCATTTGCTTTTCTCCTCATTTGCCTAAATGTGTTCATAATATTGTTCAAAGATAGTTTTATAATTATGGATAATCATCCCAATCATGCAGAAAAGAGCCTGATATTTTATTCCATTTTAATTATTAAATAAAACTTTTTAGATTAAAGTGTCACAATGAACATATTTACAACATAATAATTTTATGGCGAAAAAACACTAGGTCCCATCAAATATGAAGTGAGAACAAAATAATTTAATGAGTTTTGTATAAATTTAACTCAATAATAGCGAATTATAAAGAAGAAGTTATATACTTATTATCTTAAAAGATGTAATCTTTAGCTTAAAATAACTATTTGCTATTGCAAAAATTGGATTTTTTTTTTAAAGCTTAAATGTATATATTAAAATATCAGAAGAAGTCTCTCTAGCGCAAGATGTACCAAAGGAAACTTACAAATTTAGTAATTACACAAAACAAACCATGCTACAACAAGTAGCCAAAATCCAAAAATTACAAAGAATTATGAAACAACTTGTAAGCACAATAAAGAGTTCAACCTCCAAGTAGAGTAATCAAAATCAAATAAAATGTAGGCTTAATTGCAGTTTTAACCCCCTAACTTTCACAAAGTCGCGATTTTGGACCCCTAAGAAAAAAAACTACAAAACGACTCCCTAAGTTTTGCATCTGTAGCAGTTTTGGCTCCACAAGGCAAAAAAAATAAAATAAAAAAAAATAACTCGTGGCACCTCACTTAGGGTGTCACGTCAGCATAGACCGAGTCAAAATTGGCATTGGGGGCCAAAACTGCCACATATGCAAAACTTAGGGGGCCGTTTTGTAGTTTTTTTCTTAGGGGGCCAAAATCGCAACTTTGTGAAAGTTAGGGGGGTTAAAACTGTAATTAAGCCTAAAATATAATATGATTTTAACCACCAAAAAGTTTGGAGTTTAACATTTTCAGATATAGAAATAAGTTGTTCCATCTTGTTATGAAAAATCTTCCTGTTGCATTCGTTCCAAATAGTAAAAAGCATTGAAATTATTGGAAAATCCACCTAGCCTCCTAAACTGAATAAAATGATTTAGTAAAGTTCCATAAAAGTTCGTTGAAATCCCTAACCAGCCAACTATCAAGAGTCAAAGTCGACCATATGAAGCACAATTAAAAAATAAATGGGCCCTATCCTCCTCAAAACCATAACCCGCTGAACAAAATTTATCATCATTCACCAAAAAATGTCGCCTAAACATGTTATCCTTTGTTGCTAGAAGATTCAAAAACAAATGTCAGATGAAAATGTTAACCTTAAATGATACCGCCTTGAGCGACAACACATGATTGAAAGCTTCATTGTGAATAACTTCAACAATAGTCAAGTTATTATAATCACTTTTAACCGCGTAACTTTGGGAAGAATGAAGCTTCCGAACCCACCGGTCTACCACTCCAACCTACAAAACAACATGAGACATCTAATCCACACACTCCCTCACCAAATCCTCCTCCCACGCAAACAGCCTCCGACGCCATTTCCACGCCTCACTATCAACCTCCCAAACTAAAAATTACATCTCTGCAGCTGTTGTTAATTTATTGTTAGCCAACTCGACAAGCCTACTAAAACAAGCTTCTAAAATAGATTCATCAAGCCACGAGTCATTCCACAACAACATAGACACCCCATCCTCCACCTTCATAGTAATATTATCCAACAATCACTGTTCGTCTAACATGCCGCCATCCATTCTAATCACCGTTCTTAGAGACCTAATTTTAAAAAACTACTATTGTGTAAAAGACTACCTTTATCCCTAAACATATGCCTCACCTCAAAAAACAAAATGTTGTCTCTACGTATAAGTCACATTTCAAATTATTATATACTACCAAATATTATTTTTTTAAGATTATAAGAAGTCAAAGTTGAGCACATCTCTATATAGCATAATACAATCTTCCTAGTGCAAAGTAGGGATCAACAAAAAATCATGATCATCATCTAACAAGGTTGACTGGACACATACTACTCTCTTCGTTTTTAATTATAAGTAAATTTGACTTTTTAGGTTCATTTAATTAATGATGTACGTGATCCATAATATGAACCACATACAACATTAATTGAATGAACCTAAAAAATTAAATTTGTTTATAATTGGTAACGGAGGGAGTTACCAGAGAAAACAAAATTTGTGAGGAAAAATATGAAATCTTTCTCTAGTCCTCTCACTAAGTTTCGTGATGAGTGAACTTGTGACAAAATTTCATTTTTCTAATCTATATCTTTATTTGGTGGTGCTGTTTAGCCTGGGAAAAGCTGGTTTTTCCCACCATGGGAAAGTAAGTTTTTGACCACTAGATTAAAGAGGTACACTGATCTTATTATAGTCTATCCACACTATATAACTTTTCACTTTCTCTTCAACCTCACTATCCATCACCCTCCTTTTCACCACCACCCACCACCATACTCTCTTGCTGTCAACTCCTTCCTTAACCATCTTCTCTCCATTGAACTTTGCCTCTCTTCTCTGTTACTATCTCCTCCTTCACGCTTTCTCTTCCTCGTTCTTCCCTTATTTTCACCTTCCTCGTTCTTCCCTTGGCGGTTGTTTTTCAACAAGCGTGTTCTCTGACGCCGGCAACGGAGAAGAACGAAGAAGGTGAAAATACGGGAAGAACGAGGAAGAGAAAGCGTGAAGGAGGAGATAGTAACAGAGAAGAGAGGCAAAGTTCAATGGAGAGAAGATGGTCAAGGAAGGAGTTGACATCAAGAGAGTATGGTGGTGGGTGGTGGTGAAAAGGAGGGTGATGGGTAGTGAGGTTGAAGAGAAAGTGGAAAGTTATATAGTGTGGATAGACTATAATAAGATCAGTGTGTCTCTTTAATCTAGTGGTCAAAAACTTACTTTCCCATGGTGGGAAAAACTAGCCTTTCCCAAGCTAAACGACACCTTATTTGGTTATAGCTAATTATATTTTTATATTTGTACATGTCCTGTCCTATTCAAGTGTTATTGATGTTTTCACATGCTGGCCATGACGACATAACATAAGTGCCTCCAACATACAAATTGGAAACTATCTTTAATGTTCGTAACAGAAAATTTAGATCTTCGTAAATTTAACTTAGTTGGTAAGAACAATGTATAATATATATAAGGTTAGGGGTTCAAACCCCGCCCACCTTAGTGAAAAACAAAGCATATTTGAGATGATTTATGCCAATCTCATCAAAATAATTTTCAAAAGAATATATTTTATAAAATTAACTGATTTTCATTTCGTTAAACTCTAACAATGAAGATCTAAGCTTCTAAATGTCTCCCTCAAAAAAAAAGATTCATATGCATCAACGTTGCATGTCCATGTTGATGACCAGATCCAGGCTCATTATCCATCAGCATTCACACTCTATCTAGTAGTTGCTCAGAAAATTAGAACGTTAGAGATGCTCTTAGGAGCATTATGTACTTAAATTGTAGAACTTCTTGATGGACCTCTTACCATGTTGCCAAGAGGTTCCATGACCATTACACAAATGGGATTACCTACACCGTCCTTCGCAGCTTCGCCCTGAATGCTGGAACATAATTGAACTTGTAAACTTCTGAGGAACAGAGAGCATTAACCACCTAGCTGTGGTGGCTCAAAAGAATCTCAGTAAAAGCAAGAAAAACTTAATTCAATGGAAAGTGTATGGAGAAGTGTTTCTCCATTTGCATTTACCAGAATATAAAACAAACAGGTAAATTCTGAAAGATTTTCCAACTCGTTTCATGTGTGTATGTACTAATCCCCTGAAGATGAAGACTTTGAGATTCCTTCGAAAATGCCACAACTTAACATATAATTTAATACCAATCAAGTTGAAAAAAAGAACGTGCCAGCAACTCTACAAGTGGTAGGTCGTCCAATAAAATAATCCAGCTAGTTATGCTGCTGGCGTGATTGATCAAATCAGCAGGAGAAAAATAAAAAAAAGTAATCCACCTTAAAATTATCTTTAAGGAATACAAACAAATTTGAGCATTCTCATGCTCAAGATGGTATTGGAGTCAGATCTTGATCTCAGAAAATCAAAAGAAGACATGTGCACTCCATTGACTTCATATGTGATATGTCCCTTTTTTGGTTCACAGATTATTCATTGTTCACTCCTCATACAGATTCCAATGATTTTGAGAAAGATAATGATGAGAATAGTTTTGCTAGTTGTAATCAATTGTGGATTCTGTAGACTCGTGTCCATAAATATTATTCTTCCACTTCAACCAAAAAAATATATTATTCTTCCACTGCTGTACTTTTATAATAAGATGCACATCTCAAATCTTAATCATTGATTTTTTTTATGATTATTATAACAATGGTCCAAATCAATAGGTCTATGGTGGGTAAATATTTTGATAGGACCATGCTATATGCTTGAGAATCTCATCATACATGTAATATTTTCAACAAGACTAACAAATCAAGAGGAAAACAGAAATATCTGTAAAAATTTCTTGAACAATATATATTAATTGATAACTTTACACGCTGATACAGAGGTTGAAAAAGAACAATACATGGAAAGAAGAAAAGAATTAACTGGATCAATGAGGCTGACTTTCTTATTGCATCCTCAATTGATCTGATCAGTTTGCAAACCAATGTATGAAAAATTATGTCAAATAATCAGAGATAAATATATTAACTTTAAGGTTCTTTGCAGAACCTCGCATTTCAAAGCTGTTGTAATTTACGAAGATGCTCCAATAATGAAGTAGCCTTCCGTTTGGCTCGCTCTGTACCAGTTCTAGCAAGTTCCGAAAGAGGTATGACGGCACCAAGTCTACTGATACATGAAAGATTATCAGTATCCCTCTTGCACAAAGCAAGTAAAATGGCGGCCGCGTTTTCTTTGTTGCGAGGCAATCCGGTCCTCAAAAGATCTATTAAAACTGGTATAGTGCTGGCTTTTACTATGGAAACCTTTGCCTCTTGGTGGCTGGCAAGAACTGACATTATTGTAAGGGCTTCATCAACCATTGATTTGCTTGAATCTGTGAGCATATTCAACAGTGCTGTGATGATTCCTGCCCTTATGGCTCTGCCCTTGTTCCCTTGATATATACATAAATTGAACAATGCTGTTGCTGCATCCTTCTTCCCTCTAGGGCTTCCATTTTGGAGTAAATCTACCAAAGCGGATATAGCTCCTGAGGCTCCAATTATTATTTTGTTCTCATCAGCAAGCGACAGACTAAAAAGCGTTGCTGCTGCGTTTTCTCTTGCTTCCATGGTTCCAGCTCGGAGGACTTGGACAATGGATGGAATGGCACCAGCAAGCATTATGAGTCCCTTGTTGTTTTCATATATAGAAAGGTTGAGGATAGATGTAACCGCGTTTTCTTGTGTCATTACATCTTCTGAAGTTAAAAGGTTGACTAGAACTGGAATTGCTCCAGCTTCAGCAATTAGTATCCTATTGTCAGTGCTTCTTTTGGACAGTGATCGAATTTCAGCAACAGCTGCTCTACACTCCTCAACTGACCTGCAGGAAAGCTTCCGGACAAGAGTTTCAATTGCTGCTATGTCACCTGTAACATCTCTGAACGATCCATCACTTTTTTTTATTTTTCCGTTGGTTAGTCCTGTTGGTTGCTCAATGTTGTGCTCTATACACCACTGAGAAACAAGGCTCCTTAGAACATAATTCGGTGTAAGGGTCAAATGTTGAAGCTTCTGCTGAGTTTTCGGACAGGTTGTATTTCCACAATCGATCCATCTCTGTATGTAAGATCGCTCATATGTCTGCAGAAAAGAAAAACAAAATGAAACATGGTTGGCTGAAAATTTTGCAGGAAAAATAAATGCGTTGTGTTTTACGCATCATCTAAAATAAATGAACTTTACCTGACCAGTGGCCACTATAACAGGATCCCTCATTAGTTCCAAGGATATAGGGCAGAGAAAATCTTCAGGAATTACAATCGCATCAGGCTTTTTAACTTCAGGTAGATTCCCACTGCCAGAAATTTCTTGACTTTCAGGAGCAGTTTTAATCGACAAGGAAACCTCGGACGACGCATGGATACTCCTTGTTCTTTCCAATCGAGATCCTGCTGCAAACGGGTTGCAGCTTTTCCCTTCATTGCTTTTAGGAATGCTCCCTAGTTCTGATAGATTTTCAGGGCAACTGTGTTGTTTATGCAATCCACTCACAGATTTGCCAAGAACTTGACTGATTTCTTGAGCCAGGGGCTGGGATGAATCAAAAGACGGCATTTTTGAAATCATGAACCCATACTTATCCGTGGCTCGTCTCAATTGGTTTCTCACCAAATCCACCTAGAAAAGTAGACAATATCAGTAGATTCACTTAAAAGTAGTTTGTAGATAAAACAGTATCGCCAATCCAAAAGGACAAAAAAAAACACATTTAACCAAATTCTACCTGTTCTTTGACTTCCTCTGAGATATCTAAATCGTCATATGGTAAACTGCTTAATAATTTCTCCAATTTCCACGTCACACGCTGAAACTGAAAGATAATCTTCTTGGCAGCTTCATCCTTAAATCAAGATATATCAAATTTCAGAGACGACATCCTTTTACAGATATACACGCCCGTACAAAATCCATCATTAGTAAAATTTCAAATTACACAATCTCTTAGAAATTCAAAATCATCTCTATTTCAATAACATGCTGTCACAATATAAATAACTACCAATACATACACATAGAACTAACTAACTTTATGCGATAATATTTTTGTTTATTTACACAAACAAATCGAAACAACAAGGACAAAATCTCAATGGATCGTGGCAGCAATGTCACAAAATGCAAGCATCGAATTATAGATCTAAATTACTCAAAATAATTCAACAAAACCACAACCAAATGAAACGAGAATAAGATCAAAAAAACTTACAGAAGATGAATTTGAACTGAAATTCTTCGCTTCATGTAACAATCGTTTAGCAGATTGAAGAGCAAGCACTAGATCAGAAGACCACGAATCTTCTGAATTCGAAACCGTAACCGAAGAACTTGAAGCAGAATCATTAACCTTATTCAGCTCCCTAATCTCTTCGAACAAGTGAGTAAGAAGAGAGATCCGGCGAACCAGATCGGTGCAATCCTTCCTGAACATTGCATCGGCGGTGATGGAGGAAGAATCGGTTCCTCCACCGACACACATTCCGGTGATATCGTGAATTAAGCACAGGAGCTCCGGCGTGTTGTCTCCGGCGAACTCACCGGCCATTGTTTTTGTTTGCTGGATTGTGGTGAAGTCAGAGAGAGTCTAATGAGGTTTTTGATGAGACTTATGGAGGTTTGACACGTAACGATAGTGCTGAATGAGTAATCACTCTAATAAATTAATCATTAATGTTAATGCTATTGTAATGAGTTCTTGGCTTCACGTTCTTCCGTTTTTCTTATAGTATCGGTTAAAATTAAAGAGTCTTTTTAACAAGTGTCCTCACAATAATAGTTAAAAAATCTATGAATATAAAATTTGTCTTGGAAATTTAAAATGATGTTTTTGATCAAGTAATGATTACATATTTTTTTATAAAAATTTACTTTGTTTTAGATGCTTAACCAATGCATTTGGAGCATTGGTTAACATTCGTGTGTGTGAGCCAACTATGAGTTTTGTGAGACTCAAATTTGTGATAGACACTCTCGATTAACATTCGTTGAGTCTTGAAGTTTGCTATGATTTTGAGGAGCTTGGAGCTTAACTCGTCTAAATATCTTGTCAAAAGAAACGAAGAAGAATTGAATTTTAACCAGTTTTTTTTTTGTCGGGATTCGAAACTTGAAACTTGTATATATTATGCATTGTTTTTACCAACTAAGCTAAATTCATAAAGATATGTTCAAATATGGTTTAATCTAGAATAAATTGGTTCATTTCATTTAAATGTTATTATATAATACTTCTCTAATATTAATTATTAGAGATATTTAGTTTAATACAAATTGATATATTTAATTCAGATTTAGATCAAATATATCAATTTTTGTTGATCCAACCGTCTTAGCGAATTTGTAAGAATTTTTCTACAAATAACATTGAATTGAATTTCAAAGAAGAAACGGAGGTTGATTAATTCCGTTTATAGATGATTAGTTTAATCGGTTAATTAAAGAAAGAATTAATACGGGAAGCGAGAATCTCGGAGAGAAGTAGAAGTTGGAGATGATAATGAAAGAGAGAGAAAACTATTGGATACAGTTGGGTTTGGAATATTATGAATTGTAATGCAACCAACGACTGTTTTTCAATTTTTTTTTTTAATTTTTAATTTTGGATGACAGCATAGGCATTTTCATGATAAAAATGGAAAATTAGAAGATTTGTGCCATCTGTGGACAAAGTATGTGCTGCCTACGTTATTGGTTAAAAGAATTTTGTGTATGGGCAACAAGTATCGAACACGCTTATATAATTGAACACTGTCTCATGACTGACTAATTGGTTACAATTTCTTTCCTAATTAAAAAGTTACAATTATATTTGATGCAATGAGAAAGTAATAATGAGTTTTAGGTTAGCTGGACTCAGCGTGTGTTTGGTTATGCGGTGACGAGAATTGATTTTAGTTGAATTGATTTTATAGAATTGATTTTGATTAAAAGTGAGTTGAATAAAAAGTGATTTATGTTTGGATACCTTTACAATAGAA
>Ga0099826_10002198_pt1 | contig 12433 bp, 4 predicted proteins | sample Mtrugardesep15_FD_76830 | JGI IMG/M metagenome (GOLD analysis project Ga0099826, IMG submission 76830) | Root nodule microbial communities of legume samples collected from California, USA - M. trunc garden sep15 | ecosystem: Host-associated > Plants > Roots > Nodule | place: USA: California...
GAATTTCTCCATTCGTCTTATCATACAGGTAAATCAACACATCTTGAGATTTCCAGGATTCCATATAGTGTAGTGTGCATCATCTTGAGTAATTTTTAACCCTCAAAGGGAGGAACCCATATCATAATAATAATATACAAATAAACAAATACCAGCTCGCTAAACTTACATCATTAAGATTTTCAGGTCATCATGGATTTGGCGTAACCCAAATTGGACATCCAAAATGATAGTATAAATTTTGTGGATAACACGGCAACGGCTCAATGCTCCAATCAGATAAACTAAAGATGCCCAAATCATGTTTCCCAGAAAAATTGTTAGTGAAATAAATACAATTTGGACGACATCCAACAAAATCGGCAGCAGAGAAAGAAAGTGAAGCATTCCTCCCTATAAACAAAGCGTTTTCACCCAAAGTTTGAACTTCTTCCCACTTTAACACATCCCAATTCATCTTTAAAATTCGGAACCCCTCTGTCTGATATACAACTTCGACATGAAAGTACCGAGTGGAAATGAGATTAGGCTAGAGAAAATGAGCTGCATTTCACAACCATATTTCGAAGCTTCAAGGAATTGATGTTTTTCCTCTGTCAACTTCTCCTTTGTATAATAATGGAACCTGTTGAAAATTGAAATAAATTTCAGTATTGAAAAGTACATATATCGTCTTTTTATATGAAAAAAGAAAGAGAAGAAAAGAAAAATCTATGGAAAGTTGGAAGACTGAATGTTAAGAAAGATGAATGTTAATCTTTCATTTAACACCTCCTAAACCATGCAACTATACTCACAAACCAAAGAAAATGTTCACTGATATTTCACTAAGAACATCATGTCAATTAATGTCATGAATGAAAAAGATAAATTGATGTGAACAAAGTTTGTATGCCACCAACAAAATAAAGCTGCCAAGAATAAAATCAGATCAAATTAGTAAGAATAAGTAACATCTGTAGCGTTTTCATCACTATTTTGACTGCAGACAGGTGAACCCCACGTATTTCATGTATTTAGAAAGTCACTTAACTGGAGTGTAACAGCTGATACAAGGATATACTAATAAAACTAGTAGTTGACTATAGTCAATCATTCATAGCAGCAGCAAGCAACATGTAATTAACCAACCAGCTCAACTGCTCATTTTCAGGCACAAAAAAAATAAAAGCAAAGCAGTGCTGCTATGCTACTTCTTAATTGAATTGTAATTCAAACTACAGTATTGAGCGACAGAAGAACCCTGGAATTTGAAATGTAGTGTAAGGAGATCAATTATTACCCTGCCTCTCAGGTATAGAAATGATTCTTTATAACAATCCGAGATTATGGACCAGCAATTGCATCATACCATTGGTGCCATACAAATTATGTAGGTAATGCAATCTCTGGTAGAATCGAACTTAGGTTCTCAGAAAACTCAAAACTATGACAAAGAGATAAAATTTATTAAAAGAATGAAATAAGAAAATACATGTAGAAAATTTTGACCATTGAACCTGAAGTGTCAAAACATAAATTTGAAACAACTTGTTGTATAATACCACATCAGTCTAATATTTAACACAGCTAAACTGCATAATTGTAAAAATGCACAATGTTTCAAAAAAAAAAAAATGTGCAACATTGGGTAATGAATTTCACAAAATCCTGATAATGCAATCCTTCTTATTTCTTTTGAATGGCATATTGTACAATAGCTCCTTCAGATATTAAACAGGAAATCGACAAGTTAAATAAATACATTATGCAATACTGAAATCTGAACATGCCGCCCCTGTCCCTCCCTGAATCATCGGTCTGCTTAGCATCTTTTCATATTAGAGAGAATTCAAATCCCAAATCAAATACAGCGGAAAACGCCCAGGGGACATCCCTGGCAAATATACTAAACTAATAATCTAAAGAATCTGAATTCTGAATTACACAACTAGTGTGTAACTATGAAAAAGTATTCTAGTAGCCAAGGCCATTTGGTCTAGTGGTATGATGCTTCTCACTTTGGGTGTGAGGCGTTCCGAGTTTAATTCACGTAATGGCCCCTTATCCAAGTCTAAAACTCATAATTTAGCCTAAAACATTCACCTAACTTTTATTGGTAGGTAATTATCTGTATAACATCATGATGCCTTCTTAGCCAAGCATACACAGTCTCTTCTCAAATCTAATCCACACCAAATTCATTCACCAAATATGTAACAAATATATTCATATAATACAAGTTTACAGTACATAAATTATGCTACTTTACTGAATTCATACATTGATCTTGCTTTGCGATCTATGTGACGTGAATATACACATACAACAATAAGGCAATCTTTTGAACAGCGCATTTGGAGATTGGCCTAAATAAGACACTAATAAACACGAGAGGTTAAACTTACACAACTTAGCAAGGATTTGGCGAAATCCATACTGGAAGTGGGCATCCTAACTGAGAATATGAATATCGAGAATAACTGTCAATGATCCCATTATATAATCTAAAGATGCCAAAATCATATTTCCCACAAGCATAATCATGATTAGAGTCCGAATAATCATCCGTGAAATAGATACAATCTGCACAACATCCTACAAAATCACCAGCAGAAAAACACATAGAAGAATTCACCCCAACAAACAAAGCCTTATCACCCAACGTTTCAATTCTATTCCATGTCATCACATTCCAATCCATCTTAAAAACCTCAAACCCCACCGTCCTATACACAAACATTTCACAATTGGATTCTTCCAAAAACTCTTCTTCCAAAATCCGATTTACCAACAACATATCCTCACCAGAGAACACCACATAGTGAATATCACCAGAGAATTGAACAGGCACCGTCGTCTGCAAAATAGAAACCCGAGGACCATTAACATCGCACACAGCAATTGTTCCTCCTCCTTTGCTGACAGCATAAAACAATCCATTGTAATACACAACATCTTCCCAAAAATAGTAATCATTCTTTTCTGTTAGAAAAATCCAAGAATCGTAACCTTTTTTACAGAAAGCAAGATTATTACAACTATAACCATCAACAATAGCAAATGCAACGAATTCATCGCTACACGAAGGGCTCTTGACAAAACAATTTTAGCTATGAAATCATCACACATTTGTCTCAAACTAAAAAATCTTAAATAACTCTCGTTTTTAATAACCGAATACTCACGACCGATATTTGAATAATCAAAGCTTACCACGTTAGGGAAAGTGTGAATAGGAGGAAGAAAAAGAGTGACAAGTGTAAACGGATTAAAAAGACGAATCTGAGGGGTTTCGTTGAGAATTACGAGCCAACCATGAGAAGAAGCGCAAATACGAGTGCGATGAGAAGGAAGAGGAAGATTGAAGAGATGGGTTTTGCGAGTGGAGATGTTGAAGAAGGATTGGTGAGAAAAAAGGAGGCATGGGAGTTGAGGTGGGAGATAGAGAGGGGTTTTGGGGATGGAAGATAGAAAGGTGCGAGAGATGGATCGGAATCGGATGTAATCGGCGTAGATTGTTACCTTTTGTGAGATTGTTTGTATGATTTCTGGTGGTAGTTCAGACCAGTCCACGCTCATTTTTGGCTTCTCACAACCTTGATTCAATGCTGGTTTTCTTTGCACACGCACCTTTTGCTCACAACTCTATCCATCTAACTTTTGTCTAAGTAGCCTAGGGGGTCTATACGCACTATCTTTTATCAAGTGAGCTAAACTTACGCGAACTTGTTTAAGTCTAAATTAGTCACCAAGCTAATTTTTTATGTTTCATTTTGATCATTTGTCTATATTATAAAAACATAAATGATTAATCTACGAATAAACTCACAATCTTTAAATTAATGGCATGTATAACAAAATGTCTATAAATACAAAGTGACTGAAATATTTATGTTTTTTAGACCGTTGACGACCAAATCATTGATTAAATAATTGATTTTTCGATATGAATCAAACAAACGTTGTAACAAAATGAGAAATCAAACAATGTCGCACAAGACGACTATTAACGCACTGTTACATTCAAACTATGAAATCCAAAAGGAGAAAACATCAATCTATGTAAAAATGGCTTATTTGAATTGAAATATAAATAAAAATACGAAGATGAACAATTTCATGTCAAAATTGATTTAAAATCACCATTGAAAATATAACATTTTACTATTTTCTTTTTTTTTTTAGGGGTACCTTTTTACTACTAGTTTAGCTTCAAATATATAAACATGCGATAAATAAAAATTAAAAAAAAAAAAAAAATTATTATCAAGTACTTACAACTAACTTCCAAACATTTTAAATAAAAAAAAACTGCTAGATTTAAAATTGTATAAAGTGCTTGCAAACATCATTATCATACATAATAGTCGAAGTTTAAGACCCTAAATTAACCAAATTTATGGTTCACTATGTAACAAGATTCAAGATCCTAAATGCATCATGACAAGTCAAAACTTATCGAGTCAAGAGCTTAAATTTTCTATTAGTGGATTGACTATTACAAGTTTTTTTTGGGTTAAATAGTTTACGTGGGTTGGTTTTGAATAAACTTGCAACTCATATTTGTTAACTGATTTTTCAATTTTGCAAACTACTGATACTCATTTACCCAACTTAAACTGTTGAATTGGGTCGTTCCAAACCGGTTTGGTATGGTCTTCCAATTTTACCTAATTTATGTACATCTCTGGTTATTCATACAATTTTAAATTTGAGAAAATCATTGGTAGTTTCTTTTTCTTACTTTGAAGTTTATTTTATTAATAAAAGTCTAGCAATAAAATAAAAATGAAAACTGCAAAAATATAAAATGAAGTGTCTTCATTGCATATAGATTATAAAAGGCATATTTAACTCAATAATAGGCATTTTGGTTGGCATATAAAAAATAAATACAACGCCTAATAATAGAGCCAGCATAAGTAAAAGATTGTTGATGAGCTTTCAACACCAGAACAACGTTTAAAACATTTTATTATGCTATGTGATCCGTGAAAGACATATCTTTTGTAAATTTCAAATCATCCTGCCTAACCATAGCTTTTGTTACCTCTTAATATCATAATGAAATAATTTGCTAAAATCTAGCAGCAACTACGACACCATCATCCTCTCATAGTAGAACACAAATACCCCGCTCGGCCTCTTATATCAAACCTACTGCATCAATATTAAACTTATATCAACCATTAAGGGGAGGTGTCTAGTGAACATCAAATATAAACTTTGTGTTGTTTGAACAAATGGTAACCATATCAACATCAATCCCATCCAAATATCTTTTAATTTATTTATAGCAAACCATATTTTCTAACACTAGGTTGGCACACGGACTATAATATTCTCATTTGCATCAACAATATTTTTCTTTCTAATCACTCTCAAAATGGTATGTAAATGAAATCATGCAAATTAAAAACCACACCTAAAGTATAAGAAAATTATACGTGTTTTGAGAGAATAAAAGTGGCAGCCGGAGAATCCATTGAACTTCAAAATAAGAAAAAACTGTGTTAAACGAAAGAGGATTCTAGCATTGAATATTATGAGATTAGAGACAAACATGATATCATTGTTAGGAGGTTTAGGAGATCAAATATTGTGACCAAAGACAATTATCCTCTCATACGTGAGTTAGACGATCCTTCCCTATTCTCTGAATACCGACTTTCTCAATAACATTCAACCGAGCTTATAAAATGCTCATTAATATCTTTCTTATACTATTTGGGATATTCAATTCAACATCATTTTATGTCAAACCAATTCGGTTGGTGTCAAATAGCAGTAGTAGTAATTCTTACTACGAAATAGTGGTCTCCATTATAAACGCATTGTGGCTAGGAGCATTACGTGAGAGGTGGTCCACTTAGACACTAACTAATGGCTCGTAATCATGGATGATAGTGGATTCCTCTGCATCGAATTCTTCAAATCAGGTGATCAAGAAGTCATGCAAGTCCCTAGCTACTTCCATGCTCTAGGTAGTAGTAGTAGTAATCTTACTCCTCTCAAATTGCTTTAATATTCAACCACTAGTCAGCCAAATAATCCGCTTATTTAATTGCTTAATGGCTACTACTTTATATATCTATTTCTATTATTGCTCTACCGTGTTATTTAAAAGTGAAAACTTGTGAGTTGTGATGCAGCAAAGCAATAGAAATGAAAACGATAAGAGGTAAGCGTCCTTTTTACCCTTTTGTTTATACCTTGGACATTTCCTTTATACTAGACTAGATGGGGATATATTAGCCGCCTAGGAATGAGAATGACTTAAGTCCCCACCCACCGTTGCCCCACACTTTAAAATGCCACAAGCTTTTATTTATAATTTTTTTCTTTTCAATAAAGGGACATAAGAAAAGAATAAAAGTTGACGCTTACACTGCATAGAGGGTAGGAAGCAAAGAGCATGTACCTTTTTGAAAGGTTGAGGGCAAAAAAGTTGTTCCTTTTGCATCTTCTCGAGTCAATTTTTGTTCTATCCACCTACAGTATGGTATACACTGTTGTTTTGTACAGTTTCACTACCTACCTTTTGTTGAACGGTGAATTTTGCATCAAAACTCACAAGCAATGACATGTATATTTATATCACGGCACCTTCAACTAATAACTACGGTCAAAAGCTCAGTTCTTTTTTAGGATCGGTCAAAACGTAGTTATATGCCATGCAGCAGAATTCTTCAATTTATTTTTTAAAGCATACTATGCTCTCATTATTTGTCTTTTTTCTTTTAGTTTTTTTTAGGGTATTTATTTAGTTATTTACTACCAAGAAACATTACTTGGTGTATAGATGGAATATATATCTGGAGTAGCATACACATACACTAGATGTCAAAATGAATTCAAGTTCCCTGCAGACACAGATTAATTGCCTTTTTTTAAGTAGAATGAACTTTGATTTTTTTTACTAGAAATTGAAATTTAATTTGAAACTAATAATTTATACGTTTGTTTGTGTAATATTGTTCTAAACTTGACGAAAGTCCATCCAATAATATTCATGTATGATGGACATCATCAAACGTTTATCCGCTAATTAGAGTGGAAATTACATAACGTCCTCAACTAGCCTTGCCTCCAATCATCTCATTTTTTACATTGACTTAAGTAACAGAGCGCTTATCGCCACATGATTCTTTGCCAAAGAGCTTTCATTGATTGTCGCCCCATATTGCTCTGCCAGTTGAATCAAATATTCATAAGAGGGGTGTTTGACAACATACTTTTCAACATAATACTATTTTTTTATTGATATCTTAAAATTCATTTAAGTCGCACAAATTATATAAATTTGATGAGATTCATATAAATTTTAATCACTAAAATAGTTATGTTGAAAAATGCGTTGAAAAATGTGTTGGTAATATAATTCTATTGGTAATTATAATTTTTTTTTTACGAAATCTAATTAAAAGATATGCTCCATCATTATATATATAGTGCTGGTATTTTTCATTGTTCCAATGATTTAATCATAGCTCTGACAACAATTCAACAGGCCAACTGGTCCGTACCTCACAGAGTAATAAAACAAGGAAAATGGGTGAGGAGAGGAGACATCATAAAACAAAGAAAATGAATGTGCTATCAACAGATCTTGATTTCTTTTGTCTTTGTTGTTTTGAATTCGAATTCGTGAAAGAAATTAAAACATTAAATTGTGTGGTAGAGGATGGATGAATCATGAATGGTTAGATTTGAAGCAATAAATAAGGCAAGTAAAAATGGAGTTGGTCTCATAAATGCAAATATAGAAAAAGGATGTGGTAATTATTTGTGTGGGAGTTTGTTCTAGTGAATAATTAATATTTGGGGTTTGGAGAGATTTTCCAAGGGCGTGGGTTTATGGTTGTGGGTGTGATGAGTGCGACGTATCGAGTGACAAAAGGGAGGAAGATTAAATCATATCTTTTGTGCCTCTGTGGTGTCACTCAGAATTTATTCCATCGTGGAAAAAAGGAACCTCAGAAGAAGATAAAAGTGTGATTATTGGAGGTATTGACCATATTCTCTCTTTCTAACCTACGCAATGCAGGACCTTTGAAAAGTATCACTAGAAAAATTGTCTTTGATTGCACCACATATACACTAGAACTTGCTTTCGAGTATGTTATTTACACCTCATCTCATCTGTTATTTTTCCAACATTAGAGTTCGACAATATAACAGCCCAAACCCTAAAATGCACCACTCCATGACATCCTACAATTTGATGAGCAACCAAAATTGGAAACAATATTTGCTATTGATGTGTTGAGTTTGAAAACAACACAGCATCATGATTTAAAAGATTTGAATTAAAAGGCCAAACAAGCTAGGACCTAGTATCCTTGTAGTCAAACTAAGAAAAGAAAACGTACAAAGATGGAGAAAAATACAGCATTAGAGTCTAGAGACCGGTGGATATATTATACGTTTAGTAGTATTTACTGACTTTACCAACGTTGATTAACCCACGCGCCATGAAAAGAGTGTGCTTTATTGTCTCACTTTTGAATAAAAACGTTGATGTCAGAGTGTTCAATCATGGGCCTAGATTTGTGTTCAGATAAAGGTTGTATGAAGAAAAAGTATTCAGCAATACGGAAGGAAGGAAATATGAGTCATAAATTAATGCTTTTGCTTGGTGGTAGTATTATGTTGCCTCTTCGAATACGCAAATCATGAAAAGCAATTAAACCAACACCAATTTTAAATTAATTTTTAGGCAGAATAAGAGAAGTAAGTACATATTCAACACAATACAGATCGGTGGCGGCCATGCATAATCTCCTACTGCAGCTTGCAGAAAAAATAAACGCCTTAAATTAATTAAGATCTAGATAGCAATATCACATTTCAAAAAAAAAAAAAACAACAGAAAAAGATGGCAATATCACTTTGAATCAGTCAAATAATTCAATAAAACACACAAATTATTTCCAGTACCCCTCTGGTGGCTAGATCTTTGCAAGTAGTTCAGATCTATAATCAACAATTATTGAAGAAAAAAAATTAGTGCAAAGGCGTTCAACCCTAGAGAGCTGAAAGCAAGAGCTGGTTCCTGAAACCCTAGACAGTAAATACATCTTAGAAATACAGGTTTGTATAAATAAATATAAAAAACGTTAATACACCAATATGGTAGACTATAATTTATTATGGGAAATTACAAGGGACCAAAACTTATAAAGTGAAAGAAAATTATGAAGGTATCCACTTTACAAAGAAATGGAAAATTAGATTATAAAGGTATTTATGTATTATGTACTATTTGAATAACCAGAGGGAGAAAGCGACTTTATTTATCTGATTTCACCATCCATCTTTTTGGCAAGCAAATATGAGGATCCTGATTCCTGCAGAAAGAAACAAAAATACAAGAGAGAAAAACAAACAGTGTTGACAAATATGCATACCCGTGTCTCTCAGTACCCATAGCAGCTATTTTATTTTACCTCATAATATGCGAGGTAAAATGATATAATTGATTGAGATTTGTGTGTAAAAAAATCAGGAAGATTTTACAAAGAGAAGCCAACACAACTCTGTTGACAGTTTGTCCACCTCCGGTCGCAAATTAGTGATGAGATCGATCAAAGAAGGGTGGAGGAGGTGGACAGAATGCCAAAAAAAATGTGTAAGCAACACTTTGAGAAACCCACGTGAAATGAAACGTTGAGAGATAAAGGATCGAAGAAGATTATGAGATTTGATGGGTTTGGCGATTAATATTACTGCTAGTGTTATAGGGAGGGGTTAGGGTAAGGGCATATGCAGCCAGCCAGCTCTATTTAAGATGTGACTGACGGGGGATTTGGGAATAAATAAGACAGACGGAGGTGGGTGTCATTAATTCCCTCCCTCTTGTAATAATTTATTATTTTAAGATTACTTTTAAATTTAAAAAAATTGTGAATTTTTTTGAAAGAGGGTAAAATTTGGTTTAAGGACACCATTAACAATTTTACAAATTATAAATATTTATTGAAAAAGGTTGATTTTCAACTTTATGCTAAAAGTATTAGTAAAAAAAAACTTTAGGTTAAAAGTAGAACTTATGTTAATTAATTTTTATCAAAATATATAAGTATTTGCCATTTTATTTACCCGTGTGATTAGTTTTTATTGAATGATGATGATAGAAGAATCGCTCGTAATTCTTCAAAAGAAATGTATGTTTTCCTTAAAAAATAAATAAACTTAGAATATTGAAAAAGAGTTTTTATATTTCTAAAATATTTAAAAAAACGTAATTGAGATAGAATTTTTTTTATTAACAATGGTGATATTAATAACTGATTATAATTATTTTATATTACACGCAAACTCTAGCTATATTTTGATATTATTACAAAGTCAGATTACAACTAAACTAACACTTTCTTAGACAAACTTTTTAAGCTATTGAATAAGCTACTTTTCAAAATAACAATTGAATCTTCTTACTTGTAAAATGAAACAGGGGCTAGTAGTATGCAAAAGAGAAAAGAGAAAAAACAATAAAGAGAAAGAGGGAAAGAAAGGGCAAAAACAACGTGCGTAAAAGAAAAAAAAATTGTTTTAAAATTCTTATACAAATATCATTACTTTATACAAAAATATTTCTTAGATATTTAAATTTTCCTACACTTGCAACAATATATAATTAATCACATATAAAATTGTAGTTAATTCAGTTGAATAAATGAATAATATAGATCTCATTTAAAATTATGGTTGATTGGAAATTGAATTAATCTTCTACTCAATAGAGAGGTTTTTTCTTAACGCAATTACCAAAATATCGCACTTAATGTAAGTTCGCTCGGTAAAACCCATTGCATTGACCAAACAACAAGAAGTCAAAAAAGCCATTCGTGGCAAAACAAGAGCACCCCAAAAGTTATGTTAAGACACTCGATCCAAAAGTTGCATATTTGACGACGAAATAGGATAACTGATAATTAGTCGTCATAAAAGGAGGATCATAGCATAACCTTTTAAAACTTTGGTGGTGACTTTGACAACAAAAAGGACATATGATGTGTCAAATTCTTTAAAATGCATTTGATCTATTAAAATAGAAAAGTGTTATTTGAACAACCAATTTGATGACAATGATAATTTACAAAGAAATAGTAGTATTGGCACGAAAACCATAACGATAGAGAGAGAGATAAAGTATAAAATAATGTGAGTATGAGAGATAAAGTTGTCACTAAATAGATATTCAAATACCATTTCTCATTAAAATATTAGTATTGTGTGTATTTTCTGATTTTTTTTGTTAGAGGTTCAAAATATAACTTGTTTTCCCTTGTGCAGTAACTGTAACTGCTTCAATTTTAGGAGGTTCCATGTGCATAATATATTGGGTGGATGACAATATTTAAGTTTATTGAACTATAATTCATGTTTGTCGTATATGTGTTAGTGTTGTCGTAGTATTTGTGATGTTAAATTGTTAATGTTGTAGTTTGATTTACCCGAACATCGTAGTGTACGAGCTTCTAGGCATTATCCTCGTTGGTTTTATCGAACAACACTTTTCTGACTAATGTTGCCATGTTCGTGTGGTGTTGATACTATTGTGTATTGTTTGTATTTTAGAATATATCATTGTTAATTTGTTGTGGATGTGTTATGATGTCCAGAGTATTTGATATGTCATATGTGTGTTTGGTTTAATAGCTTGCAATTGTGTGTTTATTTTACCTTTTAGTAGAAAATTAATTAGATTTAGTTTTCCATGGAATATGTGAATGCCAAGAAAAGTAAGAAGAAAAAAACCAATCTTTGGGCCCAGTAAAATATTTTTAAAAATCATACCAGCATCTCAATAGAAAGGCGATGGAGGAGTCGAGATGGTGATGAATATTAGTTTGAAGCACAATTATGTCCTAGTGCTACAAGGACAAATGGGAAGATTTGTGAAAATACATCAATTTTAATAGATGAATATGATCATATGATGGAGAACGATACAAATGAAGACTAAAAGATACTTTTGGACGTACTGTCACTTGTAATGAAGTGGATGAATGTTGCATATCCTTCAAGTTACATTTTTTTTTTGCTACATACATTTCAATTACTGAAATCGACAGTGCTAGTAATCATTGTAGTGGATCAAACTGTGGCGCCGACTTTGGTAACATATGTTCCAATTACTGAAATCAACAGCGATGAAGTGGATGCAAGTTACATATCCTTTTTGGCTACATATGAAATGGTCATTGAAATTGACGGTGCTAGTGGTGATTACGAGTGTTTAAATTCAATTTGATCTAGGTTAAAACCACAATCCAATCCAAAAACCTAAAACCGCCTGAACTTGATTTTGTGAAAACCACTCAGATCGGATCGAGATTTGGATTGAATGGTTTAAACTAAACCACATGTGTGTGTGTGTGAAAGCCAAGGAAAATAAGCACAAATTTTTTTGGAACAATAAAAGGTTTTATAAAATAGACTACCC
>Ga0099826_10002199_pt1 | contig 12431 bp, 9 predicted proteins | sample Mtrugardesep15_FD_76830 | JGI IMG/M metagenome (GOLD analysis project Ga0099826, IMG submission 76830) | Root nodule microbial communities of legume samples collected from California, USA - M. trunc garden sep15 | ecosystem: Host-associated > Plants > Roots > Nodule | place: USA: California...
TTAATTTTCTTCCATTTTATGCCGGTATAGCTTTGAAAATATCATTGAAACTATTCTGATCAGCAAAAATATCCAAAAGAGACAGTGCCTGAAAGAAAAATTAAGACACAGTTTAATTCAGAGATTTAAAGAAAAAAACTATATGAATGATCAATATTGTGCAAGTTGATGATGAAATTATACCTCAGACACACTCAGTTCAAGACGAAACTTAGGACCGTCATAGTGATGAAGAATTGGTCTAAAGGAATCCTCCTCTAATGGCTCACATACTTTTCTAGTGATCACTTGTACCTGCAAACATCATGTGTCCAAATTCATTAGCTTTAGACAAACAGTTTAATTAAGCACTTATACAGTAAGTGTTTATCATATAAGCTGTATAAAATAAAGTTAAACTGCTCTCATAAACTATCCTGAAGAGCTTATGAAAGTAAGTTGAACAACTTATAGATATATGTCATAACTTATTTCCAAGAAGCTCTGCCAAACAGTCTCATAAGATAAACTCAAATAAGTCGATCGAATAAACTGATAATAATTGGATTGGAGATTATACCTGAGCAGGGAAACGAGATTCGCCGGGGCACTTCTTATCCTCCCAAGCTGTTGGATCAATATTACTTCCTCCAAAACTTGCAGCCTAAACAAAACCACCAAATATTAATATTATTACCCTTGAAGATTGATTTCAAATATGATAATAGAAGGTATATGCACAAACATGATACATACCTCAAAAATACCATGGAGTTGGTGGGTGGAATAGTTGTACAGAAAAAGGGGTAACCCTGGAGTTATTGTTCTAACTGAATCTCTGTATCTTGGAGGCAGACCTACAATATTTACAAGATAAACCAATAATTTAGAGACCAAATTACACAGTTAAATTTCATAGGAAGGGACAAAATACTGAAAATTTTAAGTTTCTTCCTCTAATAATCAACATAAACACCAAAGACTATTGATGATTCAATTAAATTTTTTTTTTAATATCTCAGTTCCATGGTCACATGTATCTTATGATACATGCGAGTCATGTTTTGATTAAGAACGAAACTGAACCCAATCGATACGGCTCTTTAGTGCGTGTCTATATTTGGCACGAATCTCATCTTAAATACAAATTCATTATAATGAATCTCGATTTACTATGATGAATAGATTCATCATAGTGAATCACTACCGTATCACTACCCAAACTTAGTATAGCCGATCTTTTTTTTGTTAACTTTGTAAAGCTACTCATGTTTTTATCATTGATTTATGACTTGAATCTAAAACTGTTTTGTTATTAGTAGATGATATCTTAGCTTATAAGTTTGCTATGTCACTTATGTTTACTTAAAAAAGTTAAATTTTTATTGGTAATAAGCGACATAGCAAACTTATAAGCTTCTATTCACGATTCAAAATTTAACTTTTTTAAGTAAACATAAGCGACACAACAAACTTATAAGCTTCTATTCACGATTCAAAAAACGGTCTTTCAAATCACAATTTAAATCTTGATTTCATAATCATGCTCAACACCACAAATATGAAATTAAACATAAGAAAACCTATTGTGTAAAATTCACAATCCCTATAGCTAAGAAGCACATATGTAAAAAATAAAAAATTATTAAAACAATAACAATGATCTCATAGATAAATAAAACTTACCAAAGATCTGTCTTTTGAGATTCTCTGCCATGGTATCATTGTTGCAAACAAAGATATAGCCACCAATGGTTTCATTCCTAGGTAAGGCCTCAGATGGTGGCAGTGTTTTGAATTTCTTGTCAGCAGAAGTTTTGGTAACATCAGTGTTATCACCATGCTTCTTGTTGATGTTATTATTGTTGTTGATATTCTTCTTGATCACACCTTTGTTAGGTAGTTGAAACTCATCACCAACCTTAAAACCTGACTTGTAACCATTAAGATTGATGTTGCTAACGTTGTTGGTGTTATTGTTAAGGTTGTTAACATAAGGAGATGAATAAATTCCCTTGTTGAATCCAGCAAAAGAAGGGTTATTATTATTATGTGGCATGGAAAAAAGTGGTCCATTGGAATTGTTCATCATCTTCCATCCATCATTGAGATCACTTGGTTTTGAGTTGAAATTAGTGAAGGAGTTGTTGATATCAGAATTTTTGACATCAAAGTTTCTTCTTTGATCAGGTCTTTTGGTCACGTTGGTGCTCCAAATTGAATCATTTAGAGATAGATTAGCCAAATTTGATGTTTGATGCCTTAGTTGATCACTAAATTGCCAAAAAGAATTTTCATTGTTGTTGTTGTTGATGTCCATGCTTGATTCTTCTTTCAAATGATTTCACTATAGTTGCAAAATTCTGAAAAATAATAGTATAAGCTTTAACGAAATAAATAAGGTATAGAATTATTGAGAAGAGAGATGTTAGATTAAAATGGAGTATATAGAGGACAAAGTGTTAAATAAAGATTGAATTGAAGGGAATGAAGCTTCGTGGAAAGTTAGTAGGGCAGGTGAAGGGTATTGCGTGTGTAATTGTCAAAGGTTGAAATGGAATTTGTCATTAATTTTGATTTGATGGACGGAAAAAAGTTACATTTTTTTAGAGGAACAAAATAGTTACATAACATAAAAATTTATTAAATCATTTTTATTTGACTAAATCAAAAAAAATATTCTAGAATTGCTCTTCAATTCAATGAATATGAGATGCATTTAAAAAAAATGAATATGAGATGACTACTTATTTTATTACAATTATATTTTATACATTTTTGTATTTAATAAATAACAAATCTAATTTCTAAAAAAAATAACAAATTTAATTTATACAAATTAAGTCAATAGTCTAAAACCTTTTCATGCATATTTATACATACGTCAAATTGTTATCGTAAGCTTAACTTAATTGGTATAAACAATGCATAATATAATAATATACGTAAAGTTTGAGGTTCGAATTGGACAAAAAAAATACATACATCCAATTCAATCACGTAAAATAAGTATTTATATGAAAAAAATTAAAAAATAACCTAAAAATACGTTAGAAATTTGAATAGTTTGATTTTTGTTTTTGGTAACAATTGACGTGATTGTGTGAATTGGTTTTTATTTGGTAACAATTGTGTGATTTGATTTGATATTTACACTGTAAACTACTTTATTTCAATTTATTTTCATAATGAGATAATAAAAGATATTCAAAGATATTGTCACTATTTTCCTTAGTTAGGTAGGGATGATTGACTAAGCAAACCGCGTATACAAAAGATGATGCCGACATACGAAAGTAAAATAAAATGGGACCACTTGGGCAATTGGTAATTTCTGGGTTTGATTTATTTTGTATCCATTTCGAGCTATAGTCTTAGATTCTAGAAGATGTTGAAGAGTTTAAGTCAAGTCCCGGATTTGGATTTAACACAAGAACTGTGTCAGGCCTAATGTGTCACACAGTTACGCGTGTTAGTTGTTCGGTTTAAAATCAACTTGAGCTCTTCTTTATTTATTTATTTTGTCTTTATTTATTAATTTTGGTAAATTGCAGGATTTTAGTTTAATAATTTTTCTTCAATTTATTGTATTAGGTTAGCATTAATTTAATCTAACAAATTTTATCTAAAATACAACAATTTCTAATATTTCTTCTAACTGATGAGTTTTTCATTCATATCTTGGTGTGTCATCGTTTGTATATATTTATTGTTTTTGTAAATTTTTTATTTTTTTTATAAGTTGTTGTACACTTATTTAATACTTTTACAAACAAAATACTCTAGTTTTCATGCAAATTTGGCTACCCTAATTTTCATGCAAACTCGGTTATCTATAGCAAACCCTAAACCGTGTTTCTCTAAAAAAAAAACCCTAAACCGTGGTAAATTACACAAACAAGACAGCAGAAGAATCATATATTTTGATATTTGCAAATGGAAGGACGTGACCTTACAACCTTCCTCTCATACCATTGCTTAACTAGAATTCTAAATTAACATGCATTTTATTGATATGCATATTTTTTTAGAATTGGAATATCTTTTATGCGTTTTTTGTTTTAAGTTTGAAATGTTTACACCAATTTTGGCAGTCTTCCTATTTAGTTTTGTCTCAATTTCTTGGTCTATTATATAAGGATTCAGACTGTGTCGTGTAATGCCATGTTTTTTTAGAGTGTTCTTTTTTTCACCGTTACCAATTATATATTACATTTTATTATTCGAATGTCAATCCCTTAACGATAAACTCGTGCGACGCACGGGTCAACAATCTAGTAGTTTTAAAATTCAGTTTAGTCGTTGACACAATAGGGGTACCGGGTATGGTTGAACAGAGAGTTGTTGGTTGAACTGTATGTTTGAACCGGACTAAATCGTATAACCCGGTTAGATGATCCGGCTTAAGATTAAATTTTTATAGGTATTTAACTAAATTAAATCGGATTGAACCGATGACTCAGCACTTAAAAACTAAAAAACTGTAATTTATATATAGTTATTTTTTATTTATTAAAGAGTATAGCTATATTTTTAGCTGGTTTTTAACGAGTCTCATCGGTTTGTACCGGTTTAACTACATGGCTGATTCGATGTATGACTTGAACTGACATACCCACCGGTTCTCGATCGGACTGGTTCAACTGGCCGGTTTGAACTAGTTTTTAAAACTATGGTTGAGAATGTGTATAATCGATCTTTTAATATGTAATATAAACCGTTCGATACGATTTAAAACTTTGGAAAACTGTGTGATAGTTGAACCGTAGGCAATTTGGGTTCGTCAAGTCCCACTTAGGGTGTAGAACCAAACTAATTATCTAATTAATTTGAAGATCCAAACCAAACCAACGAAATTAGTTCGATTATTTTCCATGTTCGGTCTAAATCAAATTAAACCAATCAAATTTAATCTATAATGGTTTAGGTGTCGGTTTTACACACTATATTAGTAGTGTTTGTTAACAGTAGAGATAATAAAATAGGGGAAGAAGAACTCTACCTGGCAAAACAAAGTAGGGGAAGGAGAAAGAAATTAGAGTTTCAATAGTAGGGATTGCATAATTTATGAAAATAAGGGTTACAAAGAAAATATATAGTAAAAGCTTAAATACTAGACTACTAACTTAAAAACATAAGGGTTACAAAGAAAATATATAGTAAAAGCTTAAAGTACTAGACTACTAACTTATAAACATAAGGGTTACAAAGAGAATATTTAGTAAAATCTTAAAGTACTAGACTACTAACTTATAAATATAAGGGTTTTAATAATAGAAACATTAGAGTGAATGAATATAAATGTTGGTGTGCAGAGCAACGGTCGGGTTTGGACGATATAATCAACCATCAAAAAGTAAAGCAAACATATTTCCAAACTTTTGGAAACTCAATAGCAGAATTTTGGTGAAATCAGAGGATCGACCCAAACTCTAATGCCATGTTAATAATAGAGATAACAAAATAGAGGAATAAGGAAGAGACCGGAATCTCTCTTATAAAGAGCATATATGATAAAAAAAAATCCTAAAAAAACTAGACTACTAACCCATGAATATAAAAGGTCCAGCACGCTCAATATCTCATTACTTTTCAAACATTATTTTCTATCAAGTGTACATATCCTCATGTAGTGCCAAAAATGAATTGACCTTTATTCCAACTCTACAAGTAAGTGGAGTTGGCTTGATTATGAGAAAGTTTGAGTACTAATTTGTTGTTGTGGTGGCATTTCCTTCTTTGAATCTTTTTTCTTCTCCTTCCCTCCTTAATTAGTTATTACAACATTCTTGTTATTCACGTTGACACACCTCTTGTAAACAATGCCTTTTATTTAACTAGTTTGATGTTACCATCTCAAAACTCCAGGCCTTACGCTCCGCATAAACTAGCGATCACGGTGAACATCACTCTTAATCTCCTCCTGAATGACCTTCCCTACGGTGACTTGGATTTCCTTCATCATGCAGTAGATCAATACTAATTTGCCCTTGTTGAGGGCCAAGTTGTGAGTAGTAGGTAACATGATGCATGACTCTAGCCAAGGGCTTCAGATCGTTTCTACAAATGGTTTTGATTTTGGAATCTTTAAGGCTTCCAGTCATCACCTTATTTGCATACAAATTTAACCATTTCCGTCAACTCCCTTGGTGAACTCTAGGGTTAAATTTCTTTTCAATCTGGCCCAAGTTGTTATACTTTAAGGCCTCGATCTAGAGGAGTGAATAGTTCGTACAATTCAAATAACGTTCTTGATTGATAAGTCTAACCCAAACGATACCAAGAATTTTGTAAGAGTACTAATTAAAAATGAATGGCGCATAGGTGAACCCATACAATATATATCATTCCACATCTCGAACACCAACTCTTTTGTATCCTTAAATGCACATTGCTTTCATTTTGCACCAACATTTTTGTCTATATGAAACCAACAAAGCAAATTAACATTATCTAGAAATACAATTTCAATTGCCTTCATCAAAGCAAGATCTCTATCAGGCAAAATCACTTTGGGGAAATAAGCATTCCTTAATAAACAATTCTTTTGGCTTCTCTAATACACATTTGTTTCGTCCTCTCAGATGCCATATGAGCTAGTGCCACGTCAAATGTCAACTCTGTTAATAACATACCCATAATCTGGAGTAGCATCTATATGTATTTATTAGTTTTATTTTTATATGTGTTGTCCATAATCAACACACTCGGAAAAATGTTCAACAACTTGATTCAATACCTGTCCAAAATATATCTCACATTACATCAATCTATTCTTCTATTCCAACCGACATAATTCAGATCATCTATCAAACTCAACTAAATGTACTTTTGAAGTAACTTAATTTTCATTTGTTTTAGGGTCATTTGTCATGTTTTGCATAGCATCTGTTGATATTTTGATGTGTTTAAGGAACCTAGGGTTTAAAAAGCAAAAATGAAAAGAAAAAAAAACGGTTGAAAAAAAGAAGTCATGACGAGTGTGACCAGCCCAACAATGACGGACGTCACCAACCCAACGACCTTTGACAATTTTTTTGTACAACAAAGCTTTTTCTGCTCAAGAATTATACTATAAAAACACAGAGACACTCAGTTGTAAACACTTTTTTTCTACGGCATAATATTAAGGCTCTGTTTGGTAAAAATAACTGGTAGCTAATAGCTTATAGCTGATAGCTTTTAGCTGATGACTGGTGACTGATAGCTTATAAGCTAATTGAAATGTTTGATAAAATTAGCGGTTCAACTAACTGATAAAAAAATGCATCTATGTGCAAAATATGCAAATTCAAAGAAAGATGTATTAAAACGACAGCCTACCATGTGTGTAACAATATTATAGATACTTAAGGGTCTTAATGTGATTGTCTCGCATGAAAGAGGATGATTTATATTAGTATGCAAGGAGGAAGACTTTTGTCCGCAAAGTGCGGTTCATGTTGTTACAATGCCATTGGTTTTGATTCTAGTATCCAGAGAGTTAACTTTTGACCAATTCAAGTTTGGAACCACGTATGAGTATTTGTGATGTTATTTTTCTTCAAGTCCTTCTATGTTATGTTGCTGCATTTAATTTTTTCATTTCCAAGCTGAATTCCTTGAGGACAAGCAATGGTTCAAGTGTAACTAGAGGTCTAGAGCTGCCACCATTATCAACAAGTCACCGCTTACACCGTACAAGTTTTAACTTCCATCCCCTGGCAGCACACATTGTCATAAATAACCAATGGACGTCATTAAATTGAAATCATGTTGTCCATTAATTAATCAACAACGAAGTGGTTGGGTGGGGGAAGAAATAGAATCGATCTTTTACGTTGCAGTCAAGATTAGTAATTAGATGCTTCACTGAGTGGATTCTAAGTAGTTGTTATATAATCATATGTGAATGGGGTGGATTAGTGTGGGTCTTGTTCTCTAGCTTTGTTTTCTACTTTTGTAATGTGTCAGTTAGTTATAGAATTTGCATGTCTTGTGAGAGAGTGTTCGACATCTTGCTGAAAAACTCCTTTTTAAGTCGTCAACCTTCATGAATTTTTTTTAAAACAGGTTATGGGTGAAGTTTTAAGAGAGGTCGTTCAATGTTAAATTAGTTATAGAAAACTATATTGACAATTTAATGTTAAATAAGTACTGAATACTGTTTGCAGCATCATTCGTGGGATTCACACAAAAACCTTGTCGTGCACACAAGCATTTTCCTAAAAACACATAGAGACACTAGGTGTAATATTAATACTTTCATAACCTTTGTTTTATATTCATTCAGCCAAGTGTTATTCTTGTTATTGATTTGTTGTTGCAACGATGATTCAAATTCCAATTCATTCTATTTTGTTGCTGCCACGTTTAATTCATTGCTGCACCTATGTCTTAATTCTAATTAAAAGAATTGCTGTTGTGTCCCTGTTCAAATGAATTATTTCTGCCAGCAGCTATTCTTTTTGCTATTTTTTAATATGAATTCATCAAAAATGGGGTTAAGTTATAGTTTACATTGAGTCCAGAATGTGAGTAACATTGTACCAATGATACTCTAATGAATTATATTTTATATAATTGAAACGAGAAATATATTTTTAGTTTGAAAATTCGAAAATTCTGTTTTTTCAAACTAAACGTTTACTATAAAAGTAGAAACACCGCGATACCACTTTTGCATCGAAAGAGTAAAAAAGGCATCAGACTCTAGACAATTCAAAAATAAATTTTTAAATACAACGAAAGCGCTTTTCAAATCAATTTAGAAAATTCATATTTTCAAAAAGAGATCTTAAAATTATAATCGTGCATACGAAAATTGACGGTTATAAGTTTAAAATCCGGTAAAGGGTGCGCGAAAGCCGACGGTACCTTTAAATTATTTTTCTACTAAAAATTACCTTTTCCAAGTGAGAATTAATTACTTTTCAAAACAGGCTTCGAAGTTGTAATTCGTACCATGCGAAAGCGGACAATTACAAGGTTCTATCTCTGGCACCGTGTGCGTTAGAGTAAGCGGCATCTTTAATTTAATTTTTTCCTGCGAAAAAAATTATCTCGTTTTGATTATAAAAAAATAATAATAATATTGTTTTGTGAGTATCAATGGTCGACGAGAACTACATTTTGGCATGTTGTTATTATTATTGAATTAAATTTATTATTATATTTTTACGCATGAAACAAAAATTGTTCCGAACTAGCCTTAGATAAACAAAGAAATGACAGATAGCGGTACTTGTGAATTGGTTTCTGTGGATTCGACAACTCTATATACTAAAACTGACATAGACGTACATTTACAGCGTATCATCTCACTCTTGCAATAATAGAAGTATGTGTCTTGGAGGAACATGACGCTTTGTAAAATCCTCAACATGTTTATGCTCATTCTCCTTTAGACTCCCCACAAATGCACGACCTTTGAATTTATCAGGTATCTGGTGGTATTGAAGTCCACATTTTACCTCAATTTTCCACCCAAAACCATTTTCGAGAGTGCTTATCTCATTTTGAATGAACAACCATACTTTTTAGTAGTACGTTGTGTTGGACTTTCGGTTTTCTTGTACATTCCACCCCGATCACAACCAAAATTAATTTGTTTTTTTTTTTTTCTTTCGGTCTCTGTATCTAATCTAGCAATGGTAACAACCACTTATTTGTAATTCCAACCTCCCTAGCCTAACTTGCTGCAACTTCTCGTGTATCAAACCTCTATGTAGTTGTGAATCAAGCAGTGGTGTCTACATATTATTGATCTTTATTTCATTAATGAGGCATGTCCATACTTACTAAAATAATGAAAAAAGTTAGAATTTTTTCTAAAAAAATTACAAACTGAAAAAACTTAATATTAGTTTTCCATAAAAGTTTATATTTATTTGTCTTGAAAACTAATACAAACCGAAGGAGTAAAATCATGTTTTCCGAAAAAAAGTTTGCAAACCGAATATGATTATTTGAGTTTTCTGGGAAATTTAACAAACCATAATTCTTTTTACATACCAAAAGTGTCATGTGAAAATGAACACATACTGGATTCGAAAAGGTTGAAAATAAAGGTGTAAAAAGTTAAATGGCACAACAAGTAAAAGTGGCATTTTCTCTCTCAGAAAAAAAAAGAAGTGAAAGTGCCATTTTAATTAAGTTGTTACGGTAGGGGTAGCAATTTTATTCTTGTATTATTTGTTTTTAGTTTCTTCTTAACATTTAATTTCTGATGAAAAGTGGAGTAATTTTTTGAACTAAAATGACAAAACGAAAATTTTAATTTTTTATCATGAACCATTTGTTATTGTATTAAGACATATATTTTAATTTTTCGTATTCAATCAAGTAAACAATAATTTTTTTTATAAATATTCCATCCTTAATATTTTTATTTCCCTTAGTAGCTTTGTTCTAAAATTAAAAGCATTCAATTAATTTTAGTCAAAGAAAAATAAATTCAATTAGTTCAACATTATGTAAAAAGTTATTTAATGTGATTTAATTTATAACATAATATGATTTAATTTTTATTTATAAATAATTATTAATATATTCTCTCAAAAAAAGTAATTATTAATATATGGAATCTCTTTTAATATATCACTTTAAAAACATTGTAAAAGGTTCGCTCTCATTTTTTGGCATGAAACATGTAATAATTAGTTGGGTTAAATAAATCTTTGATCCCTAAAATAAATCTCGAATTTCTTTTTTAGACTCTCTAAAAAAATTCGACAAAAAAAAAATTGATGAGTTTTGGTCTCTAATGTTTTCAATCACGACTTTTGATCTGTGTCTTTTAGTCAACTCGTGCTACCATTTATATTTTTAGATGAGATTTTACAAAAATATTTAAAATATTAAAACTTCTCCCACAAAAATTTAAAATTTTGAACAAAATACGAGTTTAAAATTCATATTGAATTAATTATTTTTTTAAAAGAAATAAACTTTTGCGAGAGAGATTCTCTATAATGTATTGAACATGGCTGGAAAAAAAAAACAATCAATATTTTAAAAGATACGCATGAATATACAATTAAATACATGGGTCAAAAGTCGCGACGGAAAATATTTAGAGACGAAAACTTAGATGAAAAGTTTTAGAGAAATTAAAATAAAAATTTAAGATATTTATAGGCACCAATAATTTATTTAAATCTAATTAATGTTATGGTTATTTTTTATGAATCATTAATTCCCTCAGCAATATTTTTTTTAAAATTACAATGAAAGCAATATGAATTAAGTCGGTTGATAATTTTGTTTTTTCCAATGAAATTAGTATTATTTAGGTCGGTTGATAAAAACATAGTAAAAGGTTCACTCTCATTTTTAGGCATGAAGCATATAATAATTAACATGATTAAATAAATCATTAATCCCTAGAAATAGGCCTAAAATTTCTTGTTTAGTCTCTTTACAAAATTTCGACAAGTTTTTCTTTAAAAAAATTTTTTTGATAGGTTTTGATCTTTAATGTTTTCAATCATGATTTTTGATCCATATACTTCAATCAACTTGTGTCTAACATTCATATTTTTAAGTGAAACCTTACAAAAGTATTAAAACATCTCTTACAAAATTTAAAAATTTGAACAAATTAATAATTAAATATAAATTTTTAAGTTCTAAAAACTCATCCATAAAAAAAAAGTCCTAAAAACTCAAAAAGATTATATTGATTTGATTCTTTATAAAAAAAATTGCAAGAAAGATTTTGTATAGTGCATTCAACTTGATCGTAAAAAAATCAAAATTTTAAAAGATACACATGAATATAATTAAAAACATTGATAAAAAATGCTACGGAAAACATTTGGGGACAAAAACTTAATGAAAAGTTTTAAGAAATTAAAAATAAAATTTAAGATATTTATAGGGACCAAAAATTTATATAAACCTAATTAATATTATGATTATTTTTTATGAATAACTAATTCCCTCCATAATAATTTTTTTTTTTTTTTACAATGAAAGCTGTATAAATTAGGTCAGTTGATTTTTCATTAGTTTAACAAGTTAGAATCAATCATCACTAAAGTTTCACAAGTTAATTAATAACAACATTGTAAAAATGAATGAGTTTTACAATGTTGAGGTTGAGTTTATTAGAAAACAAGTCAATGAAATTGCTCATAATCTTGCGAAAACAACAATGTTTATATGCTAGTTTCCATTTATATATTGAAATACCTGATTGAATCTAAAACATCATTTTGAATGAAATGATCCAGTTTCCTTTTGTAAAAACTAACAACAAACCCGTGCTAAGCACGGGCCCGTGCTCCGCACAGGTTAATTCAAAGCGAGTGGGTTATGCATCAAAGCACATTGCAATGTTATATGAATTGAGAAAGAAAAAAAACTAATGAATAAAGTCGACGTTAAAGATAAAAACTAATTAATAGAGTTTAAAAATTATAACACCTTGAGTGAGGAACAATAAGTTGGGAAAAATCACCTATGTGAAA
>Ga0099826_10002200_pt1 | contig 12430 bp, 4 predicted proteins | sample Mtrugardesep15_FD_76830 | JGI IMG/M metagenome (GOLD analysis project Ga0099826, IMG submission 76830) | Root nodule microbial communities of legume samples collected from California, USA - M. trunc garden sep15 | ecosystem: Host-associated > Plants > Roots > Nodule | place: USA: California...
ATATATATATATATATATATATATATGGTAAAAAAAGTCAACTTTAAAAATTGAAACAGTCAATTGTCTGCTAATTGAAAAAAATATTTGACTTCTACTGCATATATATATATGACTTTTACTTTAGACGAAACATTTTGGTGAAAAAAAATCATGTTCCTACTAAAACTGATTTAACATTTGTAATAGCATATCCAATGCAAGAAAATTAATAACACCAAATAGATTAATCATATTTTCATATATTGAACAAGAAAATTAGTAACACTAAATAGATTAATCATATTTTTGGTCTTTGTCTTGCCCTCATTGTTAAAAAAAAAAAGATTAATCATATTTTTATATATTGAATAAGAACATTACATTATTTGCTTACGCTTTACAAATCATGCATAATAAGGTGAACACTCCTTCTAGTCCCACTCTACTGATTTCTCGTATATTCTATGTAGTTCGATAATAAAACCTAAACGACATAAACATTCCATAAAATCTTCCAAAACACATTAAAATATTTCGGATTTTAGAATTCAAATAAAGTGTGCAAGAAACTCATAGGATAGGAAAAGTAACGGTCTAAGGTTAATCATTTATTAAATCTGGAGTTAACTCACAAGTTATGGGCTTTATTTGGAGTACTACTTACACCGTGAAAGAGAAAAGGAAATTGCTTTTTGAACACCTAACAATTGCTCACAAATAACTAAAACATGCTAAACAATAGTTAATTGTTGTTCGGACCCTTTATCAAAAAGAAAAATAATTTTTTACTAAAAATAATTATTATGATGTCATAAAACTATACTTCCGGGCTTAGATATAAGAAGAAACGAAAAAAGAAAAATAGTCTTCCTCTAAAAAAAAAGTCTTATATTCACTTGGGATTTAAATTATTTAGTTGTCCATGATATGCTAAAAATCAAACTCAAAAATCGCCTTGGTTGAAATCAATTATATATTTTAAAATTTATGTTTTTCACGAAAAACGTGCTCATGAAGGTATTCATCTATCCACTCTGCTCATTTATTCCTCCAAAGGAGTATCCAATCGAATTTGGGACAGGTTCGTGATATTGTGTGGTTTGTGACAAATAGTATAATGTGGGGTACCCCCCTTTGTGTATATGGCGACCGATAAGTTAGGCGAATTTTTGGAAGAAGATGAAGAAAATATCTTTAAAATCGTTGAATGAAAATATGAGAAAGTAGATTTTGCATAAAAGTAGGGGCAAAATATTTGTTGCTACAAAATTGGGCCATTGCCACCAGAAGATTTCATTTACTTCTATGCAAGACATTTTTTTTTTTTAACAAATATGACATTTATTTTTGGTTTGGCTCTTTTTATTGCTATTTTGGATTTTATACATGTTTCCTCTGTTGAAGGTAATTTTTTATTTAACTCATTGTTTGTTAGACCCTAAATATAGATGATTTATTATGAGTAATTGTTAGTTAGCAAGTTCTCATGCTCTTGTTAGTTATAGATGGTTGTTAACTGCTACCTAATTGTCAATGTTTTCTTTCATTTTTCAGTTATTAGTTAGAGCTCATTCACTTTAAAGTTCACTTGATCAATAATGAAATGCATCTTGCAATCACAACTAGTTTTTTCTATGCTCTAATATGGTATTAGAAGATATTTCTTAATATTCTCTTCCACTTGATTTTTCTCGATCTTCTCGACGATTTCTACCACATGTAATCATGATGATCCATACTTTTTGCCTTCTTTCAATCATCCTGTTGTAATTTTATTTCCGCAACTCCTCACCGGTGACAATTTCAACTCTTGGCATCGAGCAATGTTGATGGCCCTCGATGACAAAAACAAAATAGGCTTTGTTGATGGTTCTCTCCCAAAATATGCTGAAAAGGATCCTCAATTTCATCTTGGTTGTTAAATTATATCTCCAAAGAAATTTCGGTGAGTGTGATCTATGTTGTAGATATTGCTGCAATCTGGATGATCGTTTTCAATGGAAAATGGTACTCATGCTTTTCAATTGAAGAGAAATATTCTCAATTGCACAGACAAGGCTCATCATTGACCATCTTGCAGGACACAACGAGTCTCTTAATCAGGTATGTGGCCAAAACCGTCTAATGGATCCATTACCATCTATCAATGATGTTCTATCACCAAGAGGTCTTTGTCGCCTCAACTTCTGCTGAATCTCATGTAGCTTTTGCGGTTCGAAACATTGTAAAAATCACCTTGTAGTCTTATTGAACACAAGAAAAAGATTTCAAAATCCACAGGTATCCCCCAACTCAAGAAAGGTCGGTGTTCTTGATAGTTCAGAGACTACTCCAGATGCATTTGCTATGTCTGCTCAACATTGTTAGCAACTGACCAAAGCAACCATATCAAGAGTTCTTTAGTCAACATATCATTGGTATGAGTTTCTCAACTAAATGACAATTTTCCAGCACCTGGGTCATTTACTTAGGTTCCACTTCATTCATTTCTTGCATTTTTTCCCTCTATGATAGTTATAAACTTACTTACGACAGAAAATCTTATTTTCTCGAAATACTTTATTTTTCCTCTCATAATAATTTCTCTCCCAATTCTTTTGACTTAGTTCATTGTGATATATGGAGTCCTTATGGTCACTCTACTTACGATGGAAAATCTTATTTATTTTCTAACAATTGTGAACGATTTTAGTTGTTTGACTTTAATTTACTTGATTATTCACAAATGAGAAACACCAACTAAAATACAATAACTTTTTGCACTGGTTAAAATTCAATTTGGTAAAGGGATCAAAATCTTAGAACTAACAATGCCAAAGAATTTATAATGATTGAGCATCTGCAGACAAATATATTCATCACCAATTTTCTTATCTCTATACTATAGACCTGAACATAATTCAATTGTGGAAAGAAAACATCAACACCTGTTGAATGTAGCAAGGTCCTTTTTGTTTTAAGGTAACTTGGCTATCAAGTTTTGGGGAGATTTTGTTTCAACCGTAACATTAATCATCAATAGGACTATCTCTCAAGTTCTCAAAGGAAAGTTTCATTTTGAGGAATTGCCTCTATTTGCCGATTTCAAAGTTTTTGGTTGTCTATTATACCTCAACATCACAACAAATTCACACAAAGAGCTAACTCGTGCGTCTTTGTTGGCAGCCCGTGGCTATAAAGTTTACAAAGTTTATGAATTGTTCACTAGATCATTGCACATTTCTAGATATGCCCTATTACATGAAGATACTTTTCCCTTTCAATCCTTACCCCATTTAACTACACCTCGTGTTCCTTTATCAAATGTTGTTTTGCCTAATCCAATTCCTTATCATAGTTTTAGACCTACTACTGTCCCAAATATTGAACCTGATCATGAACCTCATGTTATTAATCCTAGTCCTGATACAATTACATATTGGACTTCAACGTAAACACTTAGATACCCTCTAGACAAAATAGAACACATGCACAATTACAAAACTATGTATGCCATACCCAATTACAAACTATCACAATCATAAAATGAATTTGACTTGCAAGTATCATCTGTTTATGAACCTAGATTTTACCATCAAGCCTCTAACTTCCAAAATATTGTATGGAAATGAGTAAGGATATAACATCTATTGAGGCAAATAATACATGGATTGTGCAATCTTTACCTCCTGTCATGAAAAATATAAGTCCGAGAAGGATCTATAAGTCAAAATTCAATGTTGATGGATCTTTGGATAGACATGAGACACAACTTGTGGCCAAAATCTACACTAAATAACCTGATCTAGACTTCATGGATACCTTTTCCCTTGTGGCCAAGCTCATCATTGTCAGTGTACTTCTAAGTTTTGCTGCTTCCAACCATTGAAAACTGGCGCAATTAGATGTAAACAATGATTGTTGAATGAAGACCTTTTTTTTAAGAAATATGTATGGACTACCACTTGGATATCCAAGTGAGGGGGGGTGTGGTATGCAAACTCAGTAAGTCCTTGCATGGTTTGAGGCAACCATAAGGCAATGGTATAATAAGTTTTCCATTATCATAATCCGACATGGTTTCCATCAATCATCGGTTGATCACTCCTTGTTCACAAGAGGTGCTGACTCTACCTTGGCAGTCTATTAGTCTATGCAGGTGACACAGTGTTAGCAAGCCCAAATCCCACCTTGATTCAACCAACTCAAGAATTACTGCAGAGTCTATTCAAGCTTAAGTTGTTGAGTGATCTAAAATACTTCCTTGGCTTTCTAAATGACAAACATCTTCATGTACCTATGAATCCTAATTAAATTTTTAATTATGATGATGAATTTTTCCGGGAGGATCCATTTCAATATACAAGGTAATTGGAAGGCTGTTGTATTTGACAATGTACAGGCCAGGTACAAATCTTTTGTTGTTAATAAACTCAGCCAATACATTGCACATATCACTTTCTGCAGTATTTGAAAGGAACACTACTAGAACATGGCATACTTTTTTCCTCAAGTTCAAATTTACATGTTTTAACACACTCATATGCTGATTAGGGAAGTTGCATTTCCACAAGAAAATCAGTAACATGCTTTTGCATATTCATTGGTGATTATCTAGTATCTTGGCGTTCAAATAAGTAATCAAATTTGTCAAAATCCTCAATTGTGTCAAAATATAGAACCTTAACACTCACCTCAGAATTGTTACGGATCAAGCAGTTGTTGAGATCATTTGGTTGCTTCTTTTATTTTTACTCAAAACACTCTTTAAAACAGTCTATCTAGAAATCTGTTACTAAAAAGCAAAGAACCAATTGCAAAGAAACAGTTAATTTTCTCTTTAGAGAGAACATGTTGTGTTTTGGGCCACATGTAATGCTTCTACCCTCTTTGTCATCTTCTGTTTGCTTGGGCCACATGTAAGTATTTTACAAGTTGGTGGCCAAAGATCGAAGTCTTAGATACATGTTAAAGATTCGACAAATAGTAGATATTTAATAAGAAAAAATAATTTTTACAATTTTGAGAAAAAAATTGACACAATTTACGTTATACAAGTTCTATATTTAATATATAACATGTATCCTACGAACACATGTTAGCATTTCATTAAGTTTAATATCCTCTCAATAACACCTGACATTGGTATCTGACCAATAATAATATCATCTAAAATCAGTTCTGCGTATTACAAAGTTTAAATGCTAAGAAGGGGAAGCTCTGATAAATTGGAATCATGAACACGTGTTAGACACTAATTAGAATATAGAAAAAGACATTATGATAATAAATACTTATCAAAACTGAGAGTATCTCTAGTGGACTCTAACTAAACAACACTAACTAAAATGTTTATGGTAAATAATTATAAAGCAAGGAAGCATGAGAATATATTTAATTGATTAAAAACCAAGTTAGTCGCAGAATTTAAAATTTCTAATACTATCTTAGTTGAGAGTGTCATCATGCATCATCACCAATGTTATCAATGTATTTATTTTTCTGCATTGTATATACCAATAGTTTATTACCGATGCTGATTAAGCTATGCATTGAGTCAATATAATATCAAAGTGTGTGGTGTAGGGGACCAATTTGTGCTTGTTTTGGTGGTTTAAGGTAGTGGAGGAGCGGCTTCTTGGGAACTGCCTTAAACAAAGGAAAGATGGACTTGTCTCTAACTGTCATGACCAAAAGTTGTAGCTAGAGTTACTTGGTCACGTGCCATTTATAATGTCATAGAGCAAAAGCTAGCAAAACAAAATAGTATATATAGATAGACTCGTAGAGACGATTTCATATATGTTTCGCTTCGTTTTTGGAGTTGTCAAAACGATTCTAATAGCAAAATGAATTTTGGTTAATGCAGAATCAAATTTGTATATTCAATTTATTTTTACATAAATCACTTTATGTTTTCCTTATTTTCAAATAAAATTAATTTTATATGATTAACTCATTCGAAATCAATTTAATTACTCCATAGCCAAATTAAAACTATATTGTATGTTGTCTTTGGCAGTTTCTTGTACTTGTGTTAGTTTCCATAGAAAAAGTATTGTTCCAATGTATTGAACTATTGTTTATTTCTTATGCATTTTAATATTTATTTCATAGTACTCTATGATCTAGTTAAGAAAATCACTAATCTACTTTGTACATGTGCCTAGGTCTCAATGGCCAAATTAGTAGGTATAGCCTTAGCCTATGGAATTCTTTTTAACTGGACAAAGAGCTATAGAAAATTTGCTAAGATTTGAGAAGCATATAATATATAGATGATGTGTCCTTTCTTTCTCCACCTTGCTACTTTTTCTATCTTTTTGAGTGTTTAAAGACCAATCCTCTTTGAACTTGTGCTTAAGCTATTTAATTATGTTTAACTTTGGTTGGTTCAACCCAAAAGCATCATGCAATGCAAGATCCAATTTTGCTAAGATATTATATTCTTCATAAAGTACTTTTTGTAAGATATGCATAGTACTTACTTTATAAACTTTGCCTTGTCATCCCTTTATACAAGTGCTTCTCTAATATTCTTTCTCCAAGTTTCCCTTTAATTTTAACTATTATTTTGGCCAATGCATGGTTGGTGCTTTGAAGATAAACACTTAATTAATCAAGCATAATACACCAAATTTAGTGATGCAAAGACACACTAGATTTTATTAAGATATTTTTGCTTTGATATGAACAACATGAAGTTGGGAGCTGGCCACTATATGACATTCATAATAGTACATATATAAATTAAGAAAATATCTCGGATTTTTTTTTTCCTTTTCAAGTTGTGGAATCTTACAGTGGCAACCTTAAAATAAACTGATCACTAATTTATTTGCCACATAATTAAATTGTTTATCCAAATCTTCACAGAGAGTTTTGTCATATCAGTATTCAATGTAAGACTTATCTTAACAACCAACCATGCTTGTTCCTCTCAATCCTTTCATGCATAAATCCGTAGCATATCATATGTTAAGTGCAGTTATGTATAAGTTATGTTTTTAATAAAGAATGTATAAGTTATGATTGTATCTAATATCAACCTCTAATGTCGAACGGTGGATTCTTAATATTTTTAACAAAAAATAATTTTATAATAATAAAAAAAAAGTGAGAACAAGTATAATATTTTATTAAAATTTATTATAAATGATCAGGTTCACTTTGACTCCCTCAAAAAAAAGAAGTTTCACTTTGGACTAATTAAATCTATTATTATCTATACTTTAACCAAAGTAAATAATTCATGTGAGTTTATCTCAGTTGATAGGAATATTGCAGTACATTAAAGATAGTGTCGAACTCTAAACTTTCTACTTATTCATCTTTATAAGAGAATTTTAACTATTACGCTGCTTGATAAGAAAAAAGTATAGTATGCGTGTATGAGCAAATTGAGGTTTATTAGTAAAGAAGGTATAGAGATAAAAAAAAATTAATCTTAGCAAATTGGTGGATTGATTTCATTCCGTGTTTGCAAACAAAGTAATTTCATCTTATATAATGTGTTAAGAGTACTCCACGTACTCTCTTTAACGATATCTGATGAAAACTAATATCTATTGTGAAAAATGAGAACACACATAATTCCATGACCCTCACATAATAATTTGGTGTTACCACTTGTATATATGATTTCAAAAAAAATGTTAATTAGAATTTATGTATAATCATGAAGCCACAATTTTTTTTATTTTGTGGTGGGCTTACATATAAAAATGACTTATTATTGAGTGTACTGATGCTATCACTTCCCACATATATGCTTTCGTGTAAATTCAAATTATTGATTAGTAACACAGTTGAAGTTGAGTTTGTTTATCATTTGAATCACTTTAATGGGTAGCCACATAATAATTGTGCACAAGTCCTGCTCTGACAACCATGTGTGAGTAAAATTGGTAATTAGATTTAGGGTGAGTCTTAAGGGTACTTGTTAATGATTTAAAAAGGAAAATTATTGATAAGTTTTGTGTATAAAAAATTGTTTTTAAAACTTTTAATATGGTGAATATACCGGTCCCTATACATGAAAATAATTGAAAAGTTTTATGCAATAAGAAAAAATTATTTTCAAAGTTTTAATATGGTGAATATACCGGTCTCAATATAAAAGTTCTCTTCTGAATTCTCAGGGCATTTGTTAGTGTTTTCTTAGATTTATGCTTCAATATGTATTATACAGGATAATAAGCTTCAATCAAAGACAAATTGTACCTAACAACTTGAGTTTAACTCCTGGTTGAGATGATTTTTACCAAATTTTATTTACCTTTCAACCAAATTTCGGATTATGAAACATTTTCTCCCAAATCCATACGATTAAGAAAAAAATGAATGATGACATTGTTGTTAGATAATTTCCTATCATGATGTCTTTGTGAGAGCCATGTATTCCTTCTCGTGCTCACAAGCAATTGGATGACAAGTCGGGTGGTTGAAATTTTAAGATCAAAGGAAGAAAAGGGACTCTTACAAGTTGAAAAGAGCAAATGTTGGATCTATTGCCATGATGCTTCCATAATTTCAAGCGTGGAATAATGGACCATATATCCCATTATCTTAAAATTTTATCCGGTTAATGATTTAGATTGAAGGCCATGGAAAGAAACCTTTCATTATATTTCCTCAAATTCATTGTTTGATTATGTTCACTCAATTGGTATTCTTATCCTATCCTTGTTTTTTTTATAGAAAACTATGAGTGGCTAATTTGTTAGGGGAGGAAGAAATTTGTTAGTAGTAAGATTGAACTCATGATCTTTTTCGTAATACTCTTCTGGTGATCTGACTCATATTGTTGTATTACATTTTATTACTCTATATTTAATATAATATGAAGTTCAGATACTCTAAAATTTTCTTACTTGAGTAAAAAGTAAAAACTAATATTTGCATGCTTTAATTATTGTCTCTTATAGTTTTATATTAAACTTGCAACGAAATGTAGTGACTATCTAGGAAATTTGCAAGTATTAAAAGGATAAAATTTCAATAAATATAAAACGGTTGTTGGGAAGAGGACATTTGGTGTATTATTATTTGAGGTGAGTGGAGTAGTTATTAGAAAAAGAAATGATGTTATATCATAGTACATACTTTTTTTGACAGAATATCATAGGACATACTATGAATAATAATATATGCTGGAAGACGTGACAGATGGAACCAAATATGAAACTTTGAAAGCTGACCCCATACATTGTGGAGCTATCTAAAGTACTTTTGAAGTGGGGGAGAGGGACAAAGAAAGAGAAGGCTAGAGAATCATTGGTGGGAATAATGACCACACAGGCACACACTCTTGTTTGTTTAATTTTGGTTCTTCCATATACTATCTACAATAAGTCCAATTCTAGATTTGAACTTAGGAACTGGAAAAAGTAGTTGTTACTTGTTACTACTAGTTGGCTTTCTTGAAAAATCTCAAAATTAGAAGAAAAATAAATGAAAACCATATTTTATCTTGTATTTACAACACATTAATCTCATTAGTAGAGTGGAATTCATAATGCTCGTTTGAAACCACGATACATTTGTTCTAACATGCATTTGCCAAGAAATTAAATATTGTGGTTTCTCCACTTTCGCGTCTATAGTGCCTCGAAACGCGATATTCAAGGTGCAAACGTGCATCCAAACACTATTACTCACAACAACAACAATTGCAACCATTAGTTCAAAGTTCCCCAAAATTGGAAAAACAAAAATGTTTATAATCTAGATTTAGATCTTATACTATTTTTGCAATCTCTTTTGTCACACTTTAGTCGATAGATTGTTTGGTCAAAAGTATTATATCTCCGCCTTAGATAATCTAAGAGCGGAAATACGGGTGGAGAGACTTTATCGTACAAGTGCGAAGAGGAACCAAATATCTTTTCATATGTATCGACCTTCCACGATTGTTGTGCAATGCAAACATCTGCATAATCGGTTATTAAATTAGGTGAGAGAATGTCATGTTTATGAATCGTCTGCAGCGGCTGTGCAATATAGCTCGCTGCAGAGTTATTATATTAAGTTAGAGAACATCTAAATTACTTTCTCTCTTTTAATATAATAGCTCTGCATCGAACTAAATTGTGCAGCCGAAGAGGATCTAACTTCTTTTTATACTTCTCAAAACCTCATTTTTCTCCTCTTACTCCTCTGTTCCCAAAACTCTTGATCCTTTTAATGCTCAAACATCAATACTCAACAATCTCACTCTCTCTCCATTTACTATTAATATATTTTTATTCCTTTTCAGTCCAACTTACTAATTAAAAATTATTAAAATTCACACCTCCTTACTCTTTATTAGTCTTTCAGAAACATTGAAAATACAAGAACCAGTTCTGTCTTCTCACAATCAGTCATAGTTAAGAAAAAAGCAACAATGAAAACAGATGTCTCCAATTCCAAAGCACAGTGTTTAGTTTAGGTGATTTCAGAAGCAAACCACTTTCATTTGATCTTGAAATTTGAGAAACTCTTTTACTATCATCTCTGTACTTGAGCTGCTAAACTAATGGTTCTCTCCTTATCTTAAAGCTTTTCTTGCCATGTTTTTGTCACCACTAAACTCTACCTCTCTTGCAAAGGCTTCAAGTTCATAGTAGTTTCATCTCTAAACTAAACCAAGTAAGTCTTTCTTTGTGTTTGTTCTTGTAGAATGAAAATCTTTGTAGATTTTAATGAAAGAATTATCTGCATGCACTTCTTTGTTTTGGATAGTTTGATGTTGTTTGTGCTGTATGTTAGTGCTTTTTGTTTTTTTCAATCTTGTGTGCTGAAAATGAGTTTAATCTATCTCTTATTGCATCTAAAACTTGAGCTGCACCTGCATAGTGTTCATGTTTAACTTGGTTTCTGATCCCTCTCTTTCCGAGTAAGGGACCGAGGTGCATTTAATCATGGTGTTCAATCTTATACTACCTCCGCATTTGTTGATTAAATCCGGTGAATTAAGAAAGTTGATATGTATAGTCTAAATTTTTTTGAAAATGATATTATTCTACAAGTTTACTCTTCAAAAGAGAGAATTAATTTATGTTACCATCATACCATTTATTACATGTTGTAGGAAAAGATGTATACTGAGGGGTATGTTTGTAAAAAAAAATTAATGTGGTTGAAATTTTGAAATGAGTCTTATAAAAAGGATAGGTAAATCTTAAAAGAATTTTATATTTAGCGACGAAAGTCGGTTTGGTTCTTAAAAAAGATACAATGAGAAACAATCTCCAAAAAAGACTCCAAACTGATTTTAGATTAGATGGTAGTAGGGTAAAGATTAGAGTAAACAATGAAAGGAATTTGATATCTTGGATCATTTATAATGCTTAGACCCATGGTTTTAAATAAAGGTCCGCAACCGTGAATTGAGCTGCGACATAAACGGCTTTTTATGTTGCCGAATCCACAACGCAACCGCGGTTAAGGTTGTATCGGCCACATTTGACCGTGATTCTCTGCAATATAAAGGGTCCCATTGCGAGCGCAACCGTTACCGTGACTGCTACTTAAAACCCTGCTTAGGCCATGATGATTGAGAAAACATTATATATTGGTTAACTAATAATTCATGAAGTTCATGGCATGTATCCTTGCTACTTTATTCCACTTTTTAATTCATTTGCTAAAGATAAAGCAAACATAACAAGCATGTGTGAAGATTCAATCAGAAATAGTGTCTTAGTAAAAGTGTTCAACTGTTTTCTCCAATATGAATAGGCACTCTTGTCTGGCTCCACCTTAAATCCAATCACATATTTACTAATGAGATGAATATGTAACTAAATCAAAAAACATGGTACATAATTGTTTATCTATGCCAAGACTAATTGACTTTCACAAAGAAGGAGACAAATCATAGGATGATTATGTTCACTGACACAATAATTTCTTGTTTTCATGATATCTACATATATGAGCTCATAGGTTATCCTAATTGCAGGACAAAATAAAATTTTCACTGCTAAAGCATGAAACAAAACATTGATCTTGAAGTAGAAGCTTGTGCAGAATATGAATCTGAAGTTACAAGCCAAGTTGATTCAAATGTATCAACTCAAGAAACCTTTTACAACATCACAAATCCTAATTCATATGATATATCTCTAGACTTAAGTCTAAATTTCAAGAACAATGAGATACCAACAACAAGAGATTCAAATTCAATAGGATTCTCACTTTCAAGCACTTCTGAGAGCAGCAATGAACCTGCAGCAGCAACAATTCCAAGAGTTTTCTCATGCAATTACTGTCAGAGAAAGTTTTTCAGCTCACAAGCTCTTGGTGGACACCAAAATGCACATAAAAGAGAAAGAACATTAGCAAAAAGAGCTATGAGAATGGGAATGTTTTCTGATAGGTATAATGCTAGTTTAGCATCTTTACCTTTGCATGGTTCTTTTAGGTCATTAGGGATAAAAGCACACTCTTCAATGCACTATGGTTTCTCACCAACAACAATTAG
>Ga0099826_10002201_pt1 | contig 12430 bp, 5 predicted proteins | sample Mtrugardesep15_FD_76830 | JGI IMG/M metagenome (GOLD analysis project Ga0099826, IMG submission 76830) | Root nodule microbial communities of legume samples collected from California, USA - M. trunc garden sep15 | ecosystem: Host-associated > Plants > Roots > Nodule | place: USA: California...
AAATTTCAATTTCTCATCTCTTAAGGCAACTTAATTGTCTGCTAATTAGGGGTATATTTGAAAGAAAAACAACTTATAACTTAAAATTTGACTTATATTTTTAATATTTTTTTTCAAGTGGGACTTACATTTAAAGACCATACAGATTATATTACATGCAGTCGTGTACAGATTGAACGTTCGATTTAGATTGGACGGTCTAGTGAAATCTACATATTCCTTTCCTACCTTAGGGTTAGAGTTAGATTGCGGGTTAGGAAGCGACAAGAAGATGCAAAGTATAAAGAACTTCCTTAATTTGTGTACTACATATCACGGAATGCAGATATTTTTGTATGGATAATAACTTGAGAGACAAATATGTCTTATTTTAAGGCATATTCTTATCTTATGGCATATTAATTGTTATTGTCAAATGAGATCTTACTTTTGATCAAAAGAAATTTCCAATATCAGATTCCATAGTTACTAATCCAGGGAGGAGCACTGCACATGTTTTCTATGACTTGCTACCATGTTGACGTCACTTATACATAATATGTGACAGACAAAAGAAGCTACAGTTTGCTTTTCCTCAGAAACTCCATTTGCAACATGTCCTTTGATACTCTTGGGGAGTTTGGAAGAATGCCGGAAGCAACATGTTAATGATCCGAGTTCTTAAGTATCAAAACATCGTCAACAATTTTTCCACTTGAAACCTTAAGACATTAAGTATATGGATCATAGAGATAAGCTTTTGAACGAGATACATATATAGAGAGAAAAGCCAAAGTTTGTTACGACACGTATTTATAACTGAGATTTACATTTGAATTTCAAATAAATCATAAAAAACTAACTAGGAGAATAAAACATCAACATAACTAACGAGGAGGATATCACTTCAACATGGATCACCTCTCTTATGTGTCCGACATTTAGTTTATTCATAGTCGATGTAGGATTAATCATTCACACTTGAGTTCAGGAATACTAAATCACGGTGAAATTTCATCACTTCTCAATGAATCACATGTTTGAATTAACAATAAGTTAAGCAGAATAATCACGGTGTGCCACCATAGTTTTGGCAAATGTTATAGTATTATAGTTTCAACAAAATTAAGGTGTATCATGTTTTCATCAAACTCGTCGTGATTTCAAACATGCCCTAAATAGAAAATGAAGACCACATGTTTTAGTGAATCCACTTAAATTTCATATACTATGTTAGACATATTTAATATGATTCAAATTTCAATAATTCTGCTCTTTTCCACAGTCAAAGAGGGAACTGATAAAAACAGACATATTTAATATTTGTAATGTCTGGTTTGATTTGCATGCTTCGGAGGAAGTAGGAACTAGGAAGTATAGAACTGTTGGCACGTTGGTGTTTCTAATTTGTGTGGTTCTTAATACTTCTGTAGTCAAGTTGGAGACAAACGTTTACGGTGCATATCAGACTAGTTTGCAGAAAAAAGCTATTTTATTTTAGATCTCTGCTAAATATCATGTACTTGCAAGCAAGCAATATTCTACTCTAGGCTTTTATTTTCCAGACATCATAGACATGGGACCCAATATTGTTCTTCTCTGAAAAAGTGAGTTTTTGATTGACTACTAAGTTGACATGATTTTGATATGGAAGTCATTAGTTATAGGACCCAGAAAGAAAGAACCAAAAAATTATGTAACTCCCACAACCACTAACATCGTACCTTAACACTTACATAAACTTTTTTTTTCCTTTTTTTTCTTTTCTATCTTATCTTATTTTACAAGAACAATATGTTTTGTGCTTTTTGAAGAAATGTGTTTGACCCCACAAAAGCATTTTCCTTTGGTGGCAACAAGGCCTATTAACTTTAGACCAAGCTCTTGGGCTAGGCACTTCAACTTTAACAAAGGGGGACAGACAGATTGAACGGTATTTGTGAGTTGGGAGGTAGTCTTAAAGCTTGAAATGGAAATGCTTGGTGGAAATTAATTAATGGTTATATTTGAAAAAATATAGAAATTAGAAACACCAATAGATGTAAGACACTAATGGCTAACTCAAATCAAATATCATTATCTAAATTTGGAGATTCGGTGCATCATGAAAAGCAATTAAGATGAGGAAAACTCTTAGTGCATGGCATCTGTCTTATATTGATCTTGCTGGTCTAGTCATTCCCAGCTAATACCAATAGACCAAAAGTACATATTAACATATATATTTGAACACGTAACACTTGTAGTACAATTATCTACATGGCACTCATGTGGGTTGTCTTGCATCAGATAATATATAATTTAGAATTAAAAATCATTTAATACAGAAGGTGAAATATTTTATATTACCTACCTTGCCTTATGTTATGTTATGTATACACAAAAAAGTAATATCCTTGTCACTTGTAAGTGAGAAAGTATTCTCAAAAAAAAAGTGTGAAAGTATTCTGTGGTAAAAGATTTAGGCATATATCACTTTGATACACACAAAAAAAAAACAAAAAATTGAATGATGTGTATTTTTTAACTAATTAAATTATGTTTATTTTTCTTGGAGAATGTTGAAATAACTTGAGCAAGAAATAAAGATGAATATGACTAAGGTTGCACAAATACTTTTAAAATGTGCATGGACACACTAAGATATATGTTTGATTCACCTCATCGGTTTATGCAAACTAGATGCAATAAAAATAAAAGACAAATTCCCTTCACGATACTTAAAAAAATAATAAGTGAATTGCACACTACTTCAAACGTATCGATTAATAATATTTTATGGGATAAAATTTTATCACTTACTCTCATGTACTACAGAAAAGAATATATGACCTAGAAATAATTTTGGCAAAATTTTGACTCAAATATTGAGTTTCGTGTTTTGTTTTGGGTTCAAATGTTTTTTTTTTTTTTGAGGGAGGTTCGAATGTATCTGTAGATACTAGAAAACAGAAATGCAAAACCTAGGACTATGTCCCTAGCTATATAGGAACTTCCCACAACCAATATCCTCAGCAACTAGGTCATTCGCAAACTTGCACTAAAATTGTATACTTGCATTTATGTAACCAATACCAATGTGAACATTTCTTTGACCGAAACAACAAAACACATACTCCCTCCGTTCCAAATTGTATGACGTTTTGGACATTTCACACATATTAAGAAATGCAATTAATATTGTGTAAAAAAGAGATATTATGAGTTGTTTTACAAAATTGTCCTTAATAAATAATATGGGAAAGATAAGTGAAAGAATTGAAAGAAGAGAGAGTAATAAATAGTTAAGGTTATAATAAGAAAAATAACATTAATGTTGCATTGGTATTGTAAAACGACATACAATTTAGGACAATTTTTTTTCTCTAAAGCGACATACAATTTGGGACGGATAGAGTATTCTGAAAATATCTCATGCTTGCATAAGATACTACTGTAAATTTGGAAGTATAAATCATTTAAGGCAACTATTTTAGATTGCCTAGTATTAAACTATTAGCTAGCCATGTAACTTGTAAGTGAGAAAGTCTTTCCGTAGCTACAAGATTTAGACACGTCATACAGGTGCACACATAGATAAGAAAAAGGATAAAAAAAATAAATAATTAAATAATTTTTTTCAAACGAAACAGTATATATTTTTAAAATAATTAAATTATGTCTATTTTGCGAGTGCTAAAATAATTTTTATTTGATGTTGTTACCGTTCAAATATTTCTCAAGTAAGTTGTATTGCTCATTCTTTGTTGAGATTTTATATTTAGATTTAATATATTCTTGCAAAACTAACTTGTAAAGTAGAGAGTTATCTCTACAAAGTGGGACTTGGATCATTTTTGAATATATCACGCCTAATATTGTTGAACATGTTGTGCGTATATATAAATGACAAGTGGTAAGATGGGTAAACTTTGATATCATGTTAAAATTTTATATTATATCTCACTTGTCCTTACAAATTCGACTTGTAAATCAAATGACGCCACTTTTTATAAATTCAATTCAAATTTTATCTCTATACTAAACCGAGAGATTTTTTTTGGTTGTGTCTAGCCTTGTGTAAAGACAATTTCTTATCCCACCCTTTATGCTTCTTGCACGCCCAAATTTATCATAGTCATTTTAATCGCTACTACTTTCTTTTTTAGGATTTTTACCCATTTTGATTTTAGAATCTGTACAAAAAATAATTGTTTTTATACATTTGGATTATAGAATATGAACACTCATTTATTACATGTTTCGAACCACATTTGTGTCAAAATTAAATTTCATGTTTTTTCAATAAACTTTATATACAAGAGGGGTTCGAAGCATGTGAAGGGTGTTCTAATCCTAAAATATGAAATATTTGTTATGTCCAACTTTTAATCTTCTAGAATCTGAATCGGTATAAATTCTTTAAAAAAAAAAAAAAACTATTAACCACAGTAGAACCGTGGCTAAAAAAAAAATATGGTTAATTTATATTTCTAATGTGGTTTATTTTTAAAAAAAATAAAAATTTTTAAATGTGTTCTTTTGGAGGGTTGTATTTCAAGAAATTTGTTTGAAGGTAAAAGGAACTTGAAAATTGATTCTTTCTTTTAAACTCTTAAGATCGGTTGAAGCAGCTTAAAAAGTTATTGAACTGATCTTAAAAGTATCCGTGTGAGTTAACTCAAACTAAAAAATACCGTATGTAAATCGAATCGCTTTGAATTAAGAGAATAAGTAAAAACGAAAGGAAAAAGAGCGATTTCAAGAAACTCTCAATAACAACCACCCATACATTACAATAGATAAATCTCATCTCCCACAAGGATGGGTGGGGATGTGTATAGAAATTCACTCGATAGGATGATCTCCTTCTAACACCTATATTTATAATTGGGTAAAATTAACATAAGTTATATTGAATTGGATTTGACTCGGGTAAAGTAATGGTAAATAAATATAAATTCCATTCAATAATTAAAAATTGTTGGTTTAGAAATCCTAGCTCAACTGACAAATGTCAAAATTGCAAGGCTGAACGTTGTGACCTGGGTTCGAACTCGAGACCTTCCAATTGTGTGAGTTTAATTTAAATAGATTACTATTTCATCTAAAAAAAATGTTGGAGAAAGTGTGTAACAAAATGCATCGCATCGCCTACCATTCCACAAAAATAATTAGAGTGGTCTTTGTCTAACAGGTGAGAAGAAATAATTAGAGTGGTTTTGTTTTTTCGTACAAAACCTCATGATTTTTTTTTTTAAAAGAAAAACCTTATTAGTTATTGAGTAATAAAATTTCAGTGTTCAATAAATCTCCATTTTATGTTATTTTAATTTTAATAGATATGGTTTATATCTTATGGAATTAGTTGTAAATTGATTATTAATGTTAATTAAATTGATAACAATCTTTCTTTTATGTTTAGTTTGTTGCATGATTATTTTAAAAACATAAACCTATAAAATAAAATAAAATAAAAGTATCACGTCTCCAACCAAATGTTTTATCCAAAAATCAAAAGAACCCGTAACATACTTCCTTTCTATTTGAAGAACACATGTTTACTTAATTTTAAAATCGTTTTATGATTAAATAAATAAATTTATAAAAAATTAAAATAAATAAGGGGAAGTACATACAAACTATTTTACTTTATTTTACATAAATGAAACGGTGTGCTCTAAATGGTAGGAAAGGGTAACCAAAAAAAATGGTAGGAAAGGAATATGGTCAATTTACTCAAGTTTGTGAGTCCCTAATAATAAATTATTCCAATTAAGTTGAAAAACTTTCTTTTAATAGTAAAATAAGCAAGATTGCCAAATCCTCATCCCAATTCATTGGGTCCTGCACCATCAGAAGTGGGTTCACATCAACATTTTCGGAAATTTTTGGTCGATCTGTGATTTAAGCCCAGGATTCAAAAACAAATTGAATAGAGTAACTTAGACAATTAGTGTCTTAAAGCGATATATAATATAATAACATAATTGATTAAAAAAAATTAAGAATTGTTAAGTAAGTTAAGATAATTTTATATATAAAATTAAAAAATAGGGTCATTATTATTACTAATCAATAAAAATATTTACCAAAAATGAGGAGAGAAAAGCTTTCATTTCACTTTATGATAAAAAAATTCATTTATACATGTTATTTCACAATGATGCTTTTTGTTTTGATATAAACATTTTTTTTATCAAATTTTGATATAAACACGTTACGCTCCTGAGATTATGATTGATAAGAAGTCAAGTAATTTTAAATGTTTTCAAATTATTCAAAAAAATATTGTTTAAGTCATCTTTTTTTTTCCAAGTCGTTTAATGGCGAGAAATTCATAACTTATAACATAAATAAGAGAGACAGTCTCAATCTTATGACCACACTTGTCACTTGTTCTAATTACCCAATTTCTTTTTTTAAAAGGATACATCCAATTTGTTAATGGTGCAGCTAGTGACACCTCCGTTTTTTTATGAAACACCTAGAATTTTAGGAAGATTAACGTCTGAGTAAAAATTATCTAAAAACTTTCGGATCACAATAAAGAAATTGACCTCAAAAAGATAATTTTTTTAAATTCTTGGTTTATGAACAAAAACCAGGGCATCAATAACCCTTGGACTTTATAATAATAATAATAATAATAATAATAATAATAATAACTCTTATCGGAATTGAGTGGACGGGGCCGTACTTTTAAAGTATGACAAACCACGCTTCGAATCGTACTTAAAAAATTTCCGCATTTAACATTCGAGAGATCTGAAATAGAGTAAATTCCAATAGAAAAAACATATGGAGTCCCGTGAGCATAGCTCAGTTGGTAGGACAATGTATTATTATATGTAGGAGCTGAGGTTCGAACCCCGAACACCCCACTTATTCATCTTATAGGTGATTATAGCCACTAGGCTATCTGACAAAAAAAATACCTATGGAAAAAAAATTGTATAACCACCAACGAATCAACTAAACTTTTCCAACCCTTACTCTAAATTCAACAATTTCCTCCTCGCATAACAATAGAGTAAAGTTGGAGGAGGATATGTTGATTTGTACACATAAATCTAGGTCTATCATGACTATTGCTCTTTGAAATTTCACCTAAATACTTCAGCAGTCATGAATTTCACCTCTTTTGTCCTTTAAGTATTTGGATTTGTTTGTGACGCATTTTTGTTTTCATTTCTTAAAATGTGTTCCGATATATTAATTTTATATATTAATTTTATCCAAAAATGTAAGACATTTGTTCACTTTAAGATTTTTTTTTTCTTTTGACAAATATATTTTCTCTTTGTTAACATGCAAAACTAACAAATATTAAAAAATCTAAATATAAATGTTCTCACAAATAAACAGACACTTGGGTTTACCATTTCCTATATTTGAAATGTTATTTTCTATATTTATGGCAGATGGAAATTAAACTAACATTCATACATGGACAACTAGATAAGAATAGTCGGGTTGTTGATTCTAGAACAACGATTCAGCTTCTAAGTCACCACTATGTGTATATAGCAAAACTTCTAAATAAATTTTTAAAGAAAATTGTCAATTACTTTGCGAGACTATCCATATAATTGTCACAGGCAATAAAACTAACCCTGAGTCGTGACCTTAAAAATACAAACAAAAAAATAAAACTGTAAAATTGGTGGTAACCTCAAATTGATATACAATCTTGAAGCCTAGTGTTATAGCAATGATAAGTTATAACATAGTTCTGTATTAATCATATAGCTATAGAGGGGTATTAATGCAACCTTCATGTTGATGATGCATGTGGTCCATTCCCTTCACGATTTGCGGGTATTTCCTCCACCTTTTGACTCACTGCAAGTGTTGATAGCTTTTCTTCTACTTTGGGTGCCTTGTTGTCTGTTGAAACAGCTTGTGCAACAAATGGTTCACTTGGGATGCATGGCCTCCAAATTGTTTCGTTGCCGACATCCATAAGTGCAATACCCTTTGCAGTTAGATCAGTTCTAACGTTGTCGCTCTTGGCAAAATCCTTATTAATCCTAGCTTGCCTTCTTTCTTCAATGGATTTTAGCACTTCGACTTCTGTCAAACCTGCTCTCTTCAACGCCTTATCTTTCAATTGCTGCAGAACCTGATGCACCGATAAAAATTATCATCCTTCCTATTCGTGATGCCTTTCCGAAAGAATAGGCATCTTTAAAGATTAAATGCACAGCAGACAAGTTCACTTAAGTAAAACGTGTTACCTCGGCATAGGACAAAGAGGACAGTAATCCTAGTACTTTCAAAACTTCTTTCACTGCTTTCTCAACTTCCAATAAGGATTGAACCAGTTGCAATTGTGCTCTTTTCTGCATTTTTTTCTGGAAGATACACAATAAATTTAATAAATTGCTGACGCATTTCAGACTCGGTAAAATATATGTAGGAACCAAGTATTACAATACATAAAACTGGCACCGAGAAAATACCTTAAGCATCTTCAAAGAACCGTTCATGAATTTCAAGGCCTCTTGGAGAGCACCGGTTAGTATTACTGGTGTCTGCAAATCATCTGACATTTTTGTTTGAAACTCGTCTTTTAACTTCTTAATACACTCTTTGGCAGCATCGTTAACTGGAGGCACCTTTTCTTTTTTCTCAGTGTCTTCTTGTAGAAATGGCAATAAAGCATCTCTACAATCTTCAAGAGTCTAACAACCAAATAACAAAATCCTTCTTAAATTCAAGTGCATCATAATAGCTAAAAACAATTTCTCTACTGATTTCAATAAAGCATTTCCGTATCAAAAAAATTAATAAAGCATTTCAATATTGTAAGGTATCAGTAGCTTTTAATATTTACGTAAATAGATCCAAACGATAACATGACTGGATTCAGATCCTCGGCAACGGCAATGTCAGCAGCCGTGTCTGCTGCCAAATATGGGCCCATAGGATTGGCTAATCCATTAGAATATGAACAATATTAAAAAACAATGGAACCTACCCTTATTAATTATCATATACACAAACAATTTTTCCCTCCCAGCGTATTTATTCAGCGACGCTTTCTTGTTTTAGACTTTTAGGATATTTCTATTTTTTAACGAATCTTAGCAAATTTATATTCAGCGCCAGCACTACTTATGTGTGAATGTAATGGATTAGCCAATATTAAAGTACAAATTTATCTGTTACAAAGAAAAAAAAGTAGTACAAATTCATATTCACGCCTGCGCTAATTTTTTTTTTTGAACAAGCGTCTGCACTAATACTTACCTCCCGGGCGAACTCTGGGTTACTAGGTCCCTTTCCCCTAGCAACCGGAGGTTTAACACCAAAACAAATGTAATAAATTTACTGAGAAAAAAAGAAAGTTGTGGCGGATAAATTAATAAGGGTAATTCCGTTTTTTAATATTATTATTCCTAATCCAATGAATTAGCCAATCCAATGGGCCATATTTGGCAATAGACATGGCTTCTGACATAGCCACTGCCGAGGATCCGAATCGGAACTTAGACATGTAAGATAGTCTGAATTGAAACAAGCCCAGATATAGAGAGTGAAAACAATTTTGGTCATAGAATATAAGCAAATGTCTTCTCTCTAGAAATTATCCGTAGCAGGAAATACACATTGGCAATTCTATCTTCAAGTCATGACTTAAGCATAGCAATATGGGATGCAAAACTTTAAAGTCATTCATAGAAAAAAGTGCAACATTTCAATGAACACGTCTCCATATAAAAACGAATCAATTTCAGGTTACATGATGAGACTGTTAACCTTGAGAGATGAACTTGGCTGTCAACACAACCAACGAAGCAGAATTGGTGAAACAGATTATAAGAGGCTGCATACCTGAAATATATAATAAATAGCATCAGACGAAGTCTCCAGCTGTGCGATGGAGTAATTTAGTGGAGATCTATAATGAGCACTAATCAAGAAATGTCTCAAAGCAAGTGGATGGTAACGTTCAGTGATCTGCAATAGAAACAAAATCGCGTGAAAATATGAACAATGTATCCTTTAGAAGATTTCTACCATGTACAACCTTCTACAAAAATCTAAAAACGAACAAAAAGTTATCATAAAAGTCCGTTGTTGTCAGTCGCTAATCGCGAAAAATAGCAGTTTATTCAAATTCTGTTATGCTACAGCAGTATAGCCGCTATTTAACAATATTTGGTACTGAATATCGTATCACGGGACAATAGTGGTTTTTTAAATTCTGCTATGCTACAGCACTACTTTACAACACTTGTTAAAACATGAATAGCAAAAAGTTGTTCAAGGTCTAACCTGCCGAATAGTGAAAAAATTTCCCAAGGATTTAGACATTTTCTCATTGTTGTTAGTCACATGCCCGTTGTGCAACCAATAACTGATGTTGCTCTCTTTGTCAGCGGCCCAGCTTTGAGCAATCTCATTTTCATGATGAGGAAAGATCAAATCAATTCCACCACCATGAATATCAAATTTATGAGATAAATAACACGCACTCATTGCACTGCATTCAATGTGCCATCCAGGCCTTCCGGGACCCCAAGGACTGTCCCAGCTGGGCTCTCCTGGCTTAGCAGCCTGCAGTTATTATCATGAAATGAGTTTCCCAATTATAACCAAGAACGTGTTAACAAAACTGGTAAGGGTTCTTCACCTTCCACAGTGCAAAATCAGCTGGGTGACGCTTTCTTGAGTCGACAGCAACTCGTTCCCCAGCTCTATTATGTTCTAGCCTTTGCCCAGACAGCGCGCCGTAATTTGGGCATTTCTCAACAGAATAGAAAACATCTCCGTTAACCTCGTAAGCATGGTCATTGTTGATAATCTGAAACGTACATTAATAATTAAGATCCTATACTCAATTAATTCCTTCAAACTAAAGGAGAACATGCCACACTAAAGCAAAAAGCGTCAATAATTTAAGGGGGTTGAGGAGGAAGACAGAAAATCTAAATTAAATATCACTAGACTAGAGCAATGATCAGAGTACAATGTAAGTTCATTATCGAAAATTACATGACACAGCATAAAATATACATATCATTTCATAAAAAAGTGGCCTTCACGTTTATCTGTCACGTTCATCAGGTAATTAACAAATTATAAATGCACTGTCAACATTGGCATTCTATTGAAATGAAAGTGATGCAGAAATAAATGTTTTTATATTCCTCTAAATTTTCAAACAAAAGCAAAAGAAGGTAATGAAAATGAAAGAGTAAAACCTGGATTATCATGTCCTTTATTTGGTCAATGTGGTCAGAAACACGAGGCTCCTTAGTCGGTCTCTCGCACAGAAGATCAGACATATCAACATTATATTCATCACAAAAATGTCTGCTTAACTCAAAAGGATCCACACCTTTCTCATTTGCTCGATTAATGATCTGCAGCAATGGTGATATTAGCAGTTTCAAATAAGCACACAAGAATCATATGAAAAACTAGTGTAAAACAGTACCAGTTCAGCATATAGGTTTTAAGGGACAAATGAACTTGTAGCATTAATTGACAGTTATGAGTTTTCATCAAGCAGGGACACTGACATTGCTAAAAACCGTCTTCTCATTCAAACTATAATTCAAAAGGGACACTTAAGTCTGATGTAACAACCATAATTGACAATCTATTTGTAAATATGAGCAATACACTCGTTATAAATGTGGACAGCCATAGTATGATTCTTTATATATTTGTGGCACTCCACAATGTCTCGACCCATGCATCCATCTCAATTTACATTTTACTCGGTTAACAAAAAAAATCCTCATTTCTACCATTATTATATAGTTAGGAGATACCGTTACAAACTTATATTGTAGCTATAATTGTATATCGTTTGCAGGTGCCATTCCAAAATGAACATTCTTTATCAGGTGCCATTCTTTATATAATTTTATGCTACAAAGTCGGTAAATCCAAATCGAGCTTTATAGATTAGATAGCAAACTAACAATAACGGCAGCAAGTTAATCTCACCTTGTCATCAACATCAGTGAAATTCCGCACATATGTGACCTCATAATCCAAATGTTTAAGGTACCTGCAAGTTTTCACAGTCAAACAAAGTACAAACAACAAAAACAACTAGGCAAAGTATAAACAGCAAAAAAATTCATGTTTCAAATATCTAGAAAAATAAATAATGGTAGTACTAGTATTGGGATAAAAACCCCCAACCCCAATTCTTCCTAAAAGAACAAAAAAAACAATGGATTAAGGAGAATTCAGATCGAGGCAACAAGAATATTAAGTTGAAAACAAAACCCAATTAAGAATGATAGAAAAGATTGAAAATTTATAAATAGATTGGGAATTGATTGATGATACCTGAAGAGGATATCAAAAGAAACGGCGGCACGTGCGTGACCGAGATGACTCAAATCATAGGCTGTAACTCCACAGACATACATGGAAACCTTACCAGCTACTTTAGGGTTGAAGATCTCTTTCTCGTTATTCATGGAATTGTATAATTTCAATT
>Ga0099826_10002202_pt1 | contig 12428 bp, 6 predicted proteins | sample Mtrugardesep15_FD_76830 | JGI IMG/M metagenome (GOLD analysis project Ga0099826, IMG submission 76830) | Root nodule microbial communities of legume samples collected from California, USA - M. trunc garden sep15 | ecosystem: Host-associated > Plants > Roots > Nodule | place: USA: California...
AATATATATATATATATATATATATATATATATATATATATATATATGTCCTTTTATGTCAATTTACATTTATCAGTTAGTTGAACCGCTAATTTTACCAAACATTTTATCTAGCTTATCAGCTATCAGTCAACAGCCATCAGCTATAAGCTATCAGTTATTAGTCATCAGCTATCAGCTATCAGCTAGTTTATAAGTTATCCGCTATTTTTACCAAACAGAGCCTTAGTATGTGGTGTCTAGTTAACAACATAGGGCACGAAGGGTAAAAAATATGTCTGCATTGTGCTATCCGCAACTTTTGTGATGAATGAAATCTTTGGTCTCTCAAGAATTAGACATTTCTCTAAAGATTTTGCAGCTAGAGGATAAGACAAGGTGCAATATTATTAATATTGGTTTGTTTCTCTTTAACCTGTTAGCTATCTGCAAATACAGCGACAATCTATACTGCTTATAAATTATGATGTGTGCAATGTGTGCTCGCACATGGAAGATGGGGTTTCAATATTGAAACCCTAGATTTTGTTTTCTAGTTTTGTTTCAAATGTCTTTTATTATAGTGCTTAAATACTAGTGTTTGAAGAGAATTGGTTGCATTGAATTTTTGGGTCTTGTCAACGAGTGTCCTAAGGGCACTTTTTAAGGTTTTCTTATTAAGAAATTATTCTTTAAAAAAGTTTAATACTTCAATTTTCGATGCATTAAATGCATAATTTTTCATAAAAATTTACTATTTAAAATCCTTAAAAAGTGCTCTTAGGCACTCGTTAACATTTTCCTTTTTTTATTTAGCAAATGTTAGTGTATTTATACTCCCCCATTGTACTATAAAACATTTGGCAAAATATCACGTCTTTGTACCCAAAAAAAAAATATCTCACGTCATCTCTTGGACTTTTTTTATTTACCTAAAAGAAAGATGACTTCTATGGCTTGCGTAATCACCATATTTATGAACTGACTTACGAGTTAGGACGACGAAAAATGTGGTACTGTTATTTTGTTGTAAGTGATTTGCACCATATTCATAATTGTTGGTCAAAAGAGACGTTAATGAGGGCAACAAAAGTCAAATGGATTTGGCAGTTCACAACCTTTCATCATCTAGTGAACTGGTCATGTACATAACTCACAAAACAACCCTGACAAGTTTTTGTTTGCTAGTACTAGTGGATTTTCTATCGATGACAGTAGGCATATATATATGCCTCTTTAAATAGGTACAAGCATAGCAAAATTTTGGTTGATGTTACTTTCCAAGACATAGAGACAAACTTATTAGTAATCTTCCTATTATAACAGTTAAGTCAAAATTATAACAAACTAATTAGTAAGGTACTAAGCTGCTAGCTAGTAATAACAGTAAGGTCAAAATTCAGTTATGCATTCGGAGACTTCTAAATTCTAATGGAAAAGATAAGCCAAGATAATAGTGTAACCTTTATTCAGATAATGAGGCTATAAAGTATACAAATTTTCCTTCATGGATACATAAATATCTCTTTCATCAAGGCAAAGAGCGCCTGCAGCATATAGCAATTTCTGCATAAAGTTCTTCTCACCTGGTAACCTCAATATTTCAAATAAATAAATAAAATGACTATATTTTGTCGAGAGGTGTCAGTTTAGTATTAAGAAAATGACTATTTAACTTCAATGAACGTAATTTGAATCACACCAAAGACAGTTATAAAATGATCATGAGTGTCCTTGTATTAATAATAACTTCGTCTTACTCATTTTTTTAAAAGAAATTTAAATTCATATTTAATTCGACCACGATCTCTTAGTTTTATCTAGTTTTTGTGACTAAGCACTAGAAGTAAGCGTAAATTGAACGAATCGCTTGGTTGTGTGTTTATGGCACCCCATTGCATGAATTAAATGTTAATTTTTTCATCAAGCTAGCTAGCAGCGGAGAAGGGAAGGTATATGCAGGCTGATGATTGCACCATTAGAAAAGTAATAATGGACTATATATGCTCGTTTCTTATATCAACGTCATGTTTGGAAGATATCAATGTGATCGAAGAAATATTGGTAGAGGATTTAGATTTTGGTTTAGCTGAAGATGCATGTTTAGTTGAAGAAGAGGTTGATAGAGAATTTGTTTATTCTGAGCCACACTGTTTGCAAGATGATGTTCAAGTTGTTGAAACACTAGTTCAACAGTTACATGATAATTGCTCACCTCGTGAAGGGCGGGACATAGCCAAGGGTGATTCAGGGTTATCACGGTAAATGCTTCAATCGACAAGAGGAAAGGGTTCGGTTTGTTCAGGAGGGGGATGCCAAATTGCGACAACAAGTTCTGATTCCTACGACACAAGATGGTATAAAACCGGTTGTTAATGAGCAAAATGATAGCTTTGCTTCGGTTTCTAATAGGCCTATGCAGGGTTCAACTAATCAAGATAAAGAACCTAAGGTTAAAAGGTCCAGATTGTGTCCTCTAAATCAACAACGGTTCCCGACATTGGGACCTTGGAGATATGAGTGGTTACAAGATAAAAATATAGGCAATGCCGGGACTATTGTCTCACCAAAAAAGAAGCCGAAGAATATCTAAAGCGAAGCAAAAAGAAATGGTTAGTTAACAAATCTTCCGTAAAATTAAATGTAGTATACCTTTGTCAGCAAGAACGTCTCTTTCAATTTTTAATGATGATTGGAAAAATTGGATGATACTTCGTGCTAATTATGAGATGGCGGATGAGGATGTTTGCAGAGTAGGCAAGTCCATCGGGGTGAGTTTTATAAGGGTGATTTTTCTAATATTTTTAATGTGTTATCGAGGGTTGAAGGTAGAGGTCGGAAAGGTGGCGGAGGTGAGGTAAGTGGTAAAATTAGAGTGAAGGGGAAGATGTGGTTGGTAGTTAGGGTTATTGTTGGGATTTATCAAACAGACCCGTACTCAAGCCTATTATGCGCGGGTCAAGATCATCTCTATTTATCATCCTCTCCATTTCTACCATTTGAAGAGATAGAGACACACAAAAATTTGAAAAAAGTCAAAAGTAATTAATGATGGTGGGACCCACTATCTATTATATGTGTCTATCTCTTTCAAAATTGCATACTCTTTTTTTTTTTGCTAAACACAGAGGATATTTACTCAATTATGTGTCAAATGAGTTTTTATGATGGGATTTTGAATACAGCAAAAATCTTGATGAACATTAAAAGATGAATCTACAATTTTAGATGCAGTTGAGAAGTTTAATGTTGGGATTAAAAGAGAATATTTGAGTGCCATACAAAATAAAATCTTCTCAAAACACTTTAAATAAGGTGTGATACAATACTTGTCGCCAAATTTGAAATGCCGACGTTAATTTGCATGATAGTACTTCCTCTGTCCCAAATTGTATGTCGCTTTAGAGAAAAAGATTTGTCATAAATTATATGTCGCTTTACAATACCAATACAACATTAATGTTTTTCCATTATAACCTTAACTATTTATTATTCTCTCTTCTTTCAATTCTTTCATTAATTATATTTCTCATATTAGTTATTTAGGACATTTTTGTAAAACGACTCATAATATCTCTTTTTCACATAGTATTAATTGCATTTCTTAATATGCGTGAAATGCCCAAAACGTCATATAATTTGAGATGGAGGAAGTACAAACTAGTATATTGATTATTGTTACCTTTCAACGAAAAAATTTAATGATACATGCATGCATATATATAGGGTAGATACAAAATATATATCAATATCTTGCCGTCATGATTGAAGAGACTTACTATTTAACCAAAATAAATGTGCAACCAAACTTTAACAAACTAAAAGATGCAGTCACTGATTTAACTTCAACCATTTGCATGTATGGTTGAAATCTTTGTCATGATGGATCTCCAACGTTCAGCCTTAACAAAATGGTTCCTAATGCCAACCAGCAGTCTTTCTATTTTTCTACCCACTGCTTACCATCCTTAACAAAATAGTTGTGGTCATGATGAATCTCAACATTCAAACTCTTTAACCAAACATCGGCAGCCTTCAACAAAGAGTTCATTTCATCGGATTTTGATGCTTCCGGAAGAGTCAAAATTGACCCTTTCAGGTTAAAAGTAGTTAAGCCAAAAATAGGAATAGTCATCTTCAAGGGTTCATCTTGCAACTTTAGTTGATTTTTGCCTGTGACAAAGGAAGAGATATGAAATTATAGGTAGATGAAACAAGAACTTAATTGTGTATTTAGTAATGTCATAACGAAAGAGATGAATATACATTTAAAGCCAGTTGATAGATTATGAAAGGTGAGAAATGTTGCGTTTATGTTTTTAAGAGTTGATCCAGCAGGGATCCCATAAATTGGATACCTGAACAAGTTCGATTTGTTAGACAGACAAATAAAAATTTGGGAAACAAATTATGACGCCAAAAGATATACATTTTGAAACCTACCATTCCACAGAAAACCAACTACATGGTGATATATCACAGCTCCTATAGTTTTGTATACCAGGATACTCTTCAGCAAGATTTGAAACCTGAGAGAAAAAAGAATTTTTAGCGTTTAAACTGTGAAGAGGTAGATATGAAAAAAGAAAAGAACTTGCCTTATTAATCAGAGGCATGCGTAACCATGGCCAAATTATCTCGAAATATTCAAAGACCAATTTAGTTGTTGTCTCATTTGAAGGCGCAAAACCACTTTTGCTGTTACAGTTTCATAACAACAAAAACCACATATTTTAAGCATTGCAATGGTGGCAAAATGATGTCTTGAATACAAAGAAAATAAAGAAATATTACAAGGCCTTAAACTAGAAAAAGATACATATGTCAATCCATTTACACTTACATATCAATGTCAATATAGTATGAGATGTATTTAGAAATATCTATTATCATTTCAACCAATCAACTTTTACTCCTAAGGTTAGCACCCAAAAAAAAAAGTTAAGATTTCAGCTTCACAATTTAACCCTATGATACACAAACATATAACCATTTGTTGCCAACCAATTTGTCGCTCATCTATACATCCCAATCCGGCTTCAGTCAAGCAGCACAAATATATAGACAAATTTTGATTCTCTACTGTCTAAGATTCCGTGAATTACACGGCCAATAACTAAGAACCATTGGATTATGATCAAACGACTCTGAATTTAAGCTTAGAAAATCAGCTTTAAATATACAAAGTCAAACTCTGTCGTCTAAGATTCCACAAATTACACGGTCATTAACGAGGAACCGTTGGATTAGGATCAAACAACTCCGTATTTAAGCTTACAAAATCAGCTTTAAATATACAAAGTCAAACTCTAACGTTTAAGATTCCGCGAATTACACGGTCAATAACTAGTAACTGTTGGATTACGCTCAGACGACTCTGAATTTAAGCTTAGAAAATCAGCTTTAAATATACAAAGTCAAATTCTACCGTCTAAGATTCTACAAATTACATGGTCAATAACTAGGAACTGTTGGATTAGGATTATACACTCCAAAAATAAGCTTAGAAAATCAGCTTTAAATATACAGTCAAAATCGAGTTAGTTCAATCTTTATCCAATGACCACAATAAGTCCAAATTTGTAGCTAGACACGACAAGCCAATCAAAATTGTAATTAAAGGATTACTCCTATCAATAAAAATAATTTCCATTAGTTTAATAACCATGCAAAATATAATTGAAAATGAACCACAACGAAAAATCTTCCATCTAATCAATTATGAACCTTTTCCCCTCATCACTTGTCCATGATATTTGTTGGAACAAAATGAATATATATAAAGCAAAAAAAGAAAGGAAAAAAAAAATCAGTACATACAAGTAAAGCGAGTATATTAATTCATTTGTTAATTAGTAATAAAAAAAATGGACCAATGAAAAACCAACTTACTTCAATCCTTGATCATCCTCAACATACAATTGAAGAGCAGAAAGAGATGGAACAAAGTACTGTGTCACGTTTTCATGGTTGTTTAGTACAAGGGGAACCTCCACGCCAAAAGCACTCCATTCATTATAAGACTCCCACAAGTCTTCAAGCACAAAATATGGTTTTCCCTCAGATTCGGTACTACTTCCCTCGATCTTAGGCTATGCAATTCAAAGTCAAAATATGCATCAGTTATTAACAAAAGAAATTTGATCAAAACTGAAAGCATTTGCAAATGATAAAAATAAATAATTAAGAAAAAAAATCATGATCAAGGACCCATTTGTTACAATTTTTTCTCAAAAAATCAACTTTATTTTCATTTTTTATTAATTAGTTTGAGGAGTTTTATTCTCAAATTAATAAAAAAAAAAAGTCTTATTCTCTTTTAAAAATAAAATAATAACAATAATATTTAATAATTTTCGTGATAGTCAACAAATACAAAATAACTTCAGTTTTTTATTTAGTAAATGTCTAAAAAATAATCTCTACATTTTATTTAAGGAAAAAAACTAATCTCTAAATTGTTAACACTATTCCATCTCCAGGATCAAAATTCAACACTATTCACACTTGATCACGAAAGCACCCCGATGAACAAGGCACATGAAAATTGAGATGAACTCAACTCAATTGTCTCAAAATGTCAACAAAAAACAACACATGGATGAGGAGGTAAGAGTTTTAAAGATCATATCCATCGTTATCACAAAAACTGATAAAAATATGAGTGATCAAAAGTAAAAAAAATTCAATTTTAACACCTCGGATGAAAATTTAACAGCCACCAAAGGGGTCAGTGAGGATAAGAGGCTATTAAGGTTATTTTTAATAACAGGATTTGATAAAGTCGACTCATGCAAGTTGACATGTGAGTCATGTCTAACCGATTTAGATTCATGGGGTTGTTTATTTTTGTTATTTTGTGGACCCGATCGATTAGATCCATTGTTTTTCGACAATGAAAATCGACTAGTAGAATTTGACATGATCGAAAAGCAAATGAATCAAAGGGTCAGTAACAAGTTTTGAGAATGAAAGGGTGAGTTAAAAAATAATTGATTGGTGATAAGGAAAAAATTGTGTTTGTGAGTTTGGATTGTAAGGGAGAAAGAAGCATAAGCACATAAGAAGATGTGTGTGCCGTGTTTTGTAATGAGAGGGTGAAGTGTGTTTATATAGAAGTAAGATGAGGCAATGAGCAATGTGATTGGTATGCATGATAAAAACTGAATTTGAATCAATTAATATTTGTAACATAGATGATGATTAAAAGTGAGTTGAATGCAAAAGGATTAAGGTTGAATATGTAAAAGTCAGTTGGAAAAAAATTTGTCTAAATATTAATTCTAAAATCAAAAGTTACAAGACACCGTGAGCATAACTCAGATGTTAGGGACATCACATAATAGACGCAAAGGTCAAAGTTCAAATCTCAAATTCTCCATTTATTCACCTTATTCACTTTAAAAATGTGAATTTCTAGCAATTAGGTTATCTGACCACACAAAAAAAAATTATACATTGTAGTTTCAAATTAGAGTTAATTCTGAAGACAAAATCAATTCTACTCGAAATAAACCAACATGTTAAAACCAATTTTACACCTTTAAAATTTATTTTTTTACAAAACTCTTAGAATCAATTTTGACTACTACAAAAGTTAAATAAAAAAATACATTGAATGTGTTCTAAATTTTAATATTTGATGTTTTGACTAATTTGGATTTTGTTTTTTAAAGAATTTTAATGCTAGTAACTCCCATGTAGACTTTTGATTTTATTTTATGTTTTAATAATGTCGGCTATAATTGTTGAAATGGGCGAACACCTGAATTGACGCATGTGACCCACTATCTATTTATGCTTCATAGTATTATTATTACATTATTAGTGTTTTTGTTTAGAGTAGTGGTAGATAGACGCCCTTGTGTGAGAAACCCCTCACTCAATACCTATATGTCACATTTTTTTATGTTAGTTATAATGGGCGCAATTTTGTCAATTACTTCTCACACCCTCTCTTATCTCTCTTCCATCATCCTTTCTCCTTCACTCACCACCACCACCTTCGCCTGCCATCCTCACATTTCATCATCTTCCCCTTCTCCCTCTTCTCCCCACTGACCACAACCTCCATGCTCTGTCGTCTCCGCCCTTGCCTCCACCCCACCCACTGCCAAGACTGTATCCCTGTCCTTGCCACTCCCTAGATTTTGTTATATCTCCTAGATTCACTTCTCTCTCTCCACGACTCTCCATCTCCACCACCATCGTCCTCATACTCACCACACACCCCTTCATTCACCACCACAATTGTCGATCTCGTCGCCAAATCTCAATGAGAAAGAGGTCGGATATAAGAGATAAGAGAGAGCAAGAGAGAAGTCAGAGAGCAACGATGAGAGAGAACTCAGTTTTGGAAACACATGCCCCACTGATGCTCAAAAAATAGTTGTCTACTTTCCAATGTATACAAAGTACAAGTATACATTGTCGCAACATGTAATAAAGAGTAAGTAGAGTATCGATCCCACGAGGATTGTCGTGGATAAGTTCTATGTATTTTCAAACACTAAGTTTAATTATTTAAGATCTAAAAAGACAAATAGTGAAGATGAGAATTTAAGATATTGAAGTAGTAAAAAGCACAAGTAAATAAAGCATATAAAAGGAATTAGAGATTCATGTGAAAGAGTGTGGTTAAGGAATTAACTTGGTATAGATAGAGGTTTGCAAGATTTAGAAAGCTACAATTCTGAGATTGAAGATATAACTTTGTATAACTTCTTGAGGTAAAATGAAGCAAGATATACCTTCACATAACTTCATGACAAACTGGTGGCTACTAGGAGGTGTTTCACTCAGCCTTCATGTTAAGCACGTGAAGACGTCCTCTTGAAATACAATCACATAATCGTAACATGCAACAATACTAGGTTAGGTCATCAGCAATTTCCACCGAAGTAGTACATGTTGAGCCTTTTGCCTATGGTCCTAGTTAGATCATATCGCTTCTAGGCTCTTCCAAAATCTAGTACTTGTGTAAAACAATCTCTGTTGTTTCCGTCACCTTTCATTTCATATGGACTAAAAATACTTTTTTTTATTCTCATACCCTTTCAGTCTCACGGAACTATAGCATCAAAAATAAAAGAAATCAAGCTTGAATTAAAACTATTTGTTTAAAAGAAACTTTAAATGTTGTTACATATTGAACTTGCAAACATAATTATTACTTAATTATTCTCTACCACAAAAGTGGTTAGTTCATAATGAACATAAACACAAAAATAAAAATGGAGAAGATAAGAGATAAAAACATAACTGGATAAATCAATAAGAGAATAGAGTTTACAAATGAGAAGTTACAATTCTTTGAAGATGAAGGTGAATCTTTAAAGACTCAACAATTTACTCTTAACTTAAATTAAAAAAATATTTCATTCTCATACCCTTTCGGTCTCTCAGGGAACTATAGCATCAAAAGTAATCTACCACAAAAATGGTTAGTTCATAATGAACATAAACACAAAAATAAAAATGGAGAAGATAAGAGATAAAAACATAATTGAATAAATCACTAAGAGAATATAGTTTACAAAAGAGAAATTAAAATTCTTTGAGGATGAAGGTAAATCTTCAAAGACTCAACAATTTACTCTTAGCTTAAATTAAAAAAAATATTTCATTCTCGTACCCTTTCGGTCTCACGGGACTATGGCATCAAAAGTAAAAGAAATCAAGTTTCACTTTCAGAGATTGAGTTAAAATTGTTTGTTTAAAAGAAACTTTAAATGTTGTAACATACCGAACTTGCAAAAATAATTATTACTTAATTATTCTATACCGCAAAAGTGATTAGTTCATAATGAACATAAACACAAAAATAAAAATGGAAAATATAAGAGATAAAAATTTAATTGAATAAATCATTAACAAAGTATAGTTTACAAAAGAGAAATTACAATTCTTTAAAGATGAAGGGTTAGTCTTCACATAAACAATTTACACTCTAAATCTCTAAAATTCTAACAATTATGTTTTCAAAATGAACATGTTAGAAATCAAAAGAGGCTCCTAAAGAATTGTAATTTCAAACATGTGTGATTTCTCTTTCAAAGAGGCATGTTCCTATAGATAAATAATACCTCTTATTGAAAGGTAACAGCTTTTTTTTTTTAGGGAAGAAAGGTAACAACTCAGTTCTTTGAGCCAGTTTGATTTCAAACATGTGCCTATAGATAAATAATGCCATTTTCTTTATCCTGTGAAGATATTTTAAGAAGTAACTTATAAAATGACATTATTTATCTACACTATATATAAAGAAAAAACATGTTTCAATCTTTTGAACTGTTTTTTTATTCCGATTGTACCCTTAAACATATATATATATATATATATATATATATATATATAAAGAAAATAACTTGTGTCCATATTTTTGTTTTTTTTATTACACTAACACATGTAAATTATAAACGATATTTTATAGAAATTTTTGTGTGAATTAAAAACAATATTTTATATAAATTTTTTAACATATATTAAAATTATAAGTATAAATATTTGTGAATTTTAAATGTAACAAACTCAACAATAATATAACAAATATAATAAAAATTCTTATCTTATTTAGTAACACTAGTAATATAAAATTATATAAGAAAATTTGTTTAAGGATATAAATAAAATAACAAAAAAGTCAGTCCAAAATCTTCTCAAAACATTGTATTTTCTTTATATATAGTATAAATATTATTTGTAATTTATACAAAAATTTCGATAAAATATCATGATAATATACATGAGTTAGCACAATAAAAAAAAAGTAGCGTTTTTGCTAGTTATTATAATTTTTTTTATTAAATCGTACTAAATAAAAAACATATTTATTGATGAAGCAAGACAATTTACGCAAGAACGTTTAGATGTGATGGAACGGGTCTCTTCTAACTTAACCAAGGTCTTATGTTCGAATGCAGCATTGACATTAAAACTCTTGAGGAGAGTCTGTCGCCCATTTAGGTCCCACAATGCTCGAGGGATTAGTCTTCGCAGTTGTGCGCGGAGAATACTCTGTTTAAAAAAATAAAATAAAATAAAAAACGTCAAAACAAAAAAAAACTTAAAAATGTCATAATGTTTGATTTAAAATATAAATTAAACTCAACTCAAATAAATTATCCTAAATCCCCTCATAATCAGGACCCACACGTACTTTGCGGCGAACAGCGAGGATTAATTAGTTGTTTATTATCCAACAAAATCCCAATCATCTTTTAATCAAACATTAACAGAATTAAACAAAGCATCTCTTAATAATCTCTCTCACATTCATTCATTCATAATTTTAATCTCTCATTCAATTTAACTCAATCAGAAAAATCATAACACATAAACCTCGCTTCAATTCAATTTCATCAAACCCTAATTAATCTAATTCAACTTAATTCAAACTAATTGCATTGCGCTTCTGAAATTCGAAGAATTTCAATCACAAACGAATTCTTCTCGAATTCGAGAATCCATGCCACTGTGTTTTTCCTCCATTGCCCTCTCCAAAGAGGACTCTTTTGATTAATTCGTGCAATTTACCAGCCATGTCTACTGATTCTCATCCACCTAATCTATATGCCAAAGGGCTTCTTTGTAATGCTGGAGCTGGTGCTGCAGCTGGTATGCAAATTTCTTCAAAAACCCTTTTTTTATCTATTTTCTATGATTTAGGATAGAAATTAATGTAATTGATTGTGATGTAAAGTTTTTATTTTTGAAAAAAATAATTTGATTTTGATGCAGGAGTTATTGCTGCTACGTTTGTGTGTCCTTTAGATGTGATTAAAACCAGGTTTCAGGTTCATGGGACTCCTCAGCTTGCCAATGGAAGTGTTAAGGGTATGTGCTTTCTTGTGTTTCTTAGTATAATAATGTTTTTTAGTTTTTACTATGTTGAGAAAAAAGACAATGTAGATGTGCCCTGTCTCATAAAGAAAAAACTTTTTTTGCTTACTCTGTCCTTAAGTATAAGATGATCCCTTGGTAAATCACGGGAATTAAGCAAGTTGGTTGTGATATTAAATATGTTGACAATTGGTATTACTTTTACGAGAATTATTTGATGTTTACATTAGAGTATTTATTGTAGATTGCAGAACAATATGTAAATTAGTTAGAGTTATGTTAGTAAAGAAGTAGTTAATGGAGTTAAAAATTCAAAGAGGGTCTTATAAAAAGGATCAAAGGAACACACGAAAGAGTCTTATATTTAGGGACAAAAGTAGTATTTTAGTTTTAGGGTTTGAGTCATCGGTCTTATAATTGTTAAATGTAAACTATAAAGAGATGTGAATAAACATCATTAAAGAACTATAGGTGAATACTGTATTTATTTAACCAACATTGGGTGTTTGTGTTACCAGGTAGTCTTATAGTTGGTAGTTTGGAACAAATATATCACAAGGAGGGGATGCGTGGCATGTATCGCGGGCTAGCCCCGACTGTTCTGGCCT
>Ga0099826_10002203_pt1 | contig 12425 bp, 13 predicted proteins | sample Mtrugardesep15_FD_76830 | JGI IMG/M metagenome (GOLD analysis project Ga0099826, IMG submission 76830) | Root nodule microbial communities of legume samples collected from California, USA - M. trunc garden sep15 | ecosystem: Host-associated > Plants > Roots > Nodule | place: USA: California...
ATCCTTTAAAATCTTATGAATTAAATCCATTGAAATCCTTAATAGTCTTTTAAAATCATCAAACTCATCAAAATCCTACAAAGTCTTTTAAAATCCTCAAGACTTTTTTAACTAAAAATTGTCTTTTAAAATCCTAATTCAATACACACAAAAGAAGAATTAATAGAGTGGATAGTCCAAAATTAATTTATGTTTTCGTGCGATATTAATGGTTTGTATAATAAATACCATTGTGAACAATCCGTAAAAAAACATTTGTGAACAAATAAATTTTCATAATTAATATTTAATTTATACATGATAATTATTTTGTGAAGTCCCCTAAAAAATATTTTGTGAAGAAATATGAAGAAAATATTTATTTTACAAAAATATTTTTTTATAAATGAATTATATTCGTAAATATCTAGTAATATATCTGCAGGCATGGTAAAATCTTCTAAAAATCGACTAATACACACCTACGCAGTCATGAGTAGATTGATATGGCTTGATCGTTAAGTATTACATCTACTATATCGCTATATTTTCGGAGGTCTAAAGATGACCCTCAGCTGATAAGACAGTTTGATCTTTATCTAACTAAAAATTGGCTTGCCGTAATAATTAAATAATTGATACCCTGTGTCGACCTAAATAAGTAAATAAATAAACACGATACCTTGCGTTCATATATAAAAAATAATAAATAAAAAAATAAAAGCAGGCAAAATTGATGCACAAGTAACACATTAATGAGTTGCAATGTTTGACCTATTGCTTACTCCCCAAGAATCCTCCACACGCAATGCAACACGAGTGAACAATTTTGTAATTAAACAAAGACGTGGTCCTGTTATTCAAATTCCGTCACCAGCTGCAACACCACACCGCCTCTCGTGTGAAGTCGCTTTTTCTTCTTTTTCAATGGCGGTTTCCGTTTCCCTTAAAAACAAAACACCACCTTCTCTCAACGTCTTTTATTTCCATCTTCTCTTTGTTTTGTATCTAGAAATTTCTAACTCTTAGATATTTTGGTTTTAACTCATACTTTTCTATTTTCTGTATAAACAAACAATGAACTCATACAGTTTTTCTCTTAATTAGGTTTTTCTTCTTTCTTCATATTTCCAAATTCTTTTAATTCTTCTATTATATAATCCTTTTTTTCAATTTTAATCATGGAACAACCAATCTACAATTTGCCAAAACATGATTCCGCCGGCGAAGATGAATCAGCGATTTCCGATTGCGAGAGTGTCGCATCCGGCGGCCACGATTCCAGAAGACCTGTTCGGAAGACGACGGAGGGTGCGGATATCAACCTAATCCGAACCAGATTTGTTTGTGGTTTAAGTGCGCAAGGGTTGAAACCCTATGCAGTAGCGATTTTCAGGAATCCTTGTAAAACGGTAATGGCACAAGCGAGGATTCAGTCGTTTGAGATCTTCGCACGTGCGGTGGCTAAAATGCGCGGTGGGAATGCTAACGTGAAACACGTTTGGTATGGTGCTTCTAGTAGAGAAGAGATTGTTGATATTATTCAACACGGTTTTGGTTATGTTCATAGCAATGGATTGCGTCTTTCTCCGAATGATTCTCCACTTGAAAGGCACGCGTTAATTTCATTATTATCCAATTGATTAGTTTAGTTAGTTAATTGAATTAACTTTACTTAATGCTTAGGGTTTAAAATTTAATTAACTTAATTGATGTAGATTTGTTGATGGAATGTGTAATTTATTTATTTATTTTTTTACTTTTGTCTTTTTACAGTGTGAAAAGAACTGTTGTTGACAAACAAGGTTTTAGGCACTTGTTGCTTTGTCGTGTGATCATGGGAAAATTGGAGGCTGTGCCTGCAGGTTCTGATCAACGCAGGCCGAGTTCGGAAGAATATGATTCTGGGGTGGATAGTTTTTCATCTCCCAAAGAGTTCATTGTTTGGAGTAACAAGATCAACACGCATGTCTTGCCTGAATATGTTTTGAGTTTCAAACTTGCTTCCGACAAAGGTAGTGTGTACTTGTGTGTTGTTGTGGTTATTTGTTGTGTTTTTGTTATTAGGGATGATGTTTGAGATTTCTTTGTTTGTTTGGTTTTTTAGGACATGAGAAGGTTGGAGTTGAAGGGCAACATGTGAGACCGTCTTCGCCTTTTATGCAATTCCCGACTCTGATTTCTGCGCTTTCGAAGATATTGCCTCCGTCTGATATTGTTTCCATTGCCAAGTTTCACAAGGAGTATAGGGTAAGTGTTTCGGACTTGGTTTGACTTGGTTGTGGGGCTTGTGACAGTCACTGGTTTTTTCTTTTTGTTGAAATTGTGTTTGTGTTTCCATTTGTTTTTACAGGATAAGAAGATATCGCGACATGAAATGATACAAAAAGTTAGAAAAGTTGCAGGTGACAAATTGTTGTTTTCTGTTATCAAATCTTTCAGAGCGAAGGTACTTCTAATCTCTCTTTGGTGATTCTGAATTTCGTTCTTTGTTAAGAATTTAGACATGCTGTTTTTTCACTTTGGTGCAACTTATAGATCGAAGTTTATAATGCTAAATAAAATTTTGGGAAAATTTATTCTCCCCCTAAATTCTATTGAAATGTAACTCACTTCCATTTATTTTTTCAATGATCACAAACCTCCCTTGGCTTTAGCTGCCTTTTGGTAAAAAGGGGGAAAAAAATCCTGAAGTTTGCTTTTGTTGGTGTCGTTGTTGTTTACTTTTGTTGTCGTCTTCCCATATTGTTTCCTTTTGAAAACTTGAAAGTCGTACTCCTATTTTCGCATTGAAGCATAGTAGAGCTTCTTGTTTTTTTTCTTTTAGAAGCATAGCAGACCTAGAGTCTAATTTTCTCAAATATTTAGGAGTTAAGACGCCCCTTTTGTTTTTTATTTCAATTTTTCAATTGATGGAAGTTACATTGTCAATCAAATAAAACGTCTTCGTAAAACTCGATTCAGGGTTTTGGATGCTCAATTGTTAATTTACTGACACATAACTAGTCATGACACATCAACTTAAGTTTGTGTTATGAGTTCGAAAAATTGTTAGAAAAGTTGATAAAATTTTAGCCGATTGTGTTCTTGTGGCCGATAGAAGAAATTGACTTGACTTCTATGTGGTTAGCTGGGTTTGCATGAGAGCTTTATTTGTTGAGACACACGACATTAGACGTGCTTAAACAAATCTGTCTCTTTCTTTATAAACCGTGTTGGCAAAAGGGCTGGTTTATATGCCACCTTTTACACAAATAAGGGGTGTTTCTTATCAGTGCAAAAATAGAGGTGTTTTTGTGGCTGATAGAAGAAAATGACTTCTATGTGGCTGACTGGGTTTGTATGAGAGCTTATTTGTTGAGAGACACGAGACATTTGACACGTGCTTAAACAAATCTGTTTCCTCCGTTATAAACGGTGTTAGCAAAAGGCTGCTTTATGCTATCCTGTTACATAAATAAACGTGCGAGTTACATTTCAAGAGACCTCAAGGGAGATGAATATAGTTTTCCCAATAAAATTAAATCGAGGTGCTCTGTCCCTACTTTTTTCGACGACGTGCATATTTTTGGCTTGTTTTGAGGTGTTTTGTCCCTACTAGGTGGGCGATTTCACCCTCCAATGTGGTTGGAAAATTAGAAAAATAGGAATCTATGTTCATGGAAATATGAAATTCGACGCAGATTGTCTGATTGAAGCTGGAAGTTGCTCTCCATGGTCTTCCTACTTCTTGATTGCTATGGAAACCCAGGATGTTTATTTAGCTTCCAATAGTTGACATAGGTCTTGTTTGAATACATTTTAACATTATAATGAGCTGGGAATAAGAATAGGGTTTGAATTGCAAGTTGACAGTGCCTAGTTTATTTTAATGTTGTGGAAATCAAATGCTGAACAAGTTTTGCTACTTAAACCCCCGTCTACAGAGAATAAATATGAGGTTTATCCAAAATTTGAAACCATAGCAGGTTTAGATTTGGTTCATTTGATTCGTCTTATAGTGAGTGAGCTAACCCTGTGTCTTTAAACTATGGAGTTAAATGTTATCTACAACTTTCTGGAAGGAAACCATGTATGCCAAAAACACAACGTTAGATTGCCTCTTTGACAAAACCTCATTTTTTTTTTTATCTTGTTCGATCACATTAACACGCTTTCTAATCTAATTAGGTAAATTTGTCTGTCTTCCAGAAAATGCATGCAAGCTTTAAGCAAGCCGGACCGCCAGCTACGTGGATGGAATGATTGTCCATACAATAAATACTAAAGAAAGTGATAGAATACCGGAGTTGACACAACACTCGTACTAACCAAACTTACATTGAGGTTGGAAACACAAGCATGAGAAACAAGGCGACATTTGATTTTTTTTGTTTGGGTGGTATATGCGTTTTGTTTTTATCTTAATTGTACTATAGTAGAAGGAATTGCATTGTCTTTCTAGTTAGTTACAGTTACTGGTTGGAATAATGTAATTGCGGATAGGCTTTTACTATGAACATATTGAGCAACTGCAAGTTGCATTCTTCAAAAGAAACACTGTTTCATTTGCTATCTTTTAGTTGTTTGGTTTGCGTTTTTATTCTTTTAGAAAAATGTGTTGGTAGATCATTGATGAAGGTTCACACTAGAAGGATCAAACATTTCCCCATAGACAGGGAAAGACTGGAGTTGTGGTTGAGGGCAACAACTCGACTCCTGGTGACTGTATGTTCAAGTCTTGCCAAAGGGATGTATGTTCTCTATAATATTGAGAATTATTTTTCATTATCTCTATATATTTTGCATTTTGAGCTCCCTGAATTTGTTATTTTGCAACACTAGCTCAAGAGGTTTTTTTTTTTTGGTCGAAAGCTCAAGAGGTTTAAGAATTCGAAAGTCTTAACCCAGCCAGGGTTGGATCTGCCAGTGTTTCGTTGATTATTTGGTTGAATACGGAAAAAGAAAAAAAAAATTGAAGAAAGGCTGTCACCAGAGATTGCTACAACTCCAAACAATGCTAAGTCAATTTTTCCCCAAATTCAAATGGATTCAACATATGTGTGCTACGGTTTTTATTTGTGGCATATGTATGCTATGGTTATTATTATTTGTAGCATGCGATGAATAAACTGGTATGGGTTGGATTTGGTGTGTGGCTCTTGTTTGGATTGTCTGAGAGGCTGATGGCTGGATTTGTACCATGTATTTGTAGCAGAATAGTTCAGTTTATGAGTTCTTCTCTATGAACATACTCAAGTTCAGTTCTCTCATAAGTTATTCTTAGTTCTAGCCATTCGAATAACAAATTTTCATTTGTCTTGTAACTCCAAATAAGCTGGCAGTTGCATGAACATTTAATGTACAGGGTGCAGGTTTGAAACCACAAGTCCCTACTACAGTACTAAACGTTTAACGTGTGTGATTCTCACTATTTGACCAAAAAAAACATTTTTCTCACAATGATACTTGAGAAAACTAGGGTTCATACTTTCATCCAGAGGAGGAAAAACTTTTGTTGCTTTAATTTGTCTATTTTTTTACAAATGAAGATTCCCTTACATGTTGAACACCCTTAAAGAAAAGGAAGACAACATTCAAAAGAAGGAATACACTATTATATTCGTTATGCTAAATTGCTTGGTTTAAAAGCAATTGAGTTTTCGATTTCTTTCAAAAATTAGTCTCTATGACATGAGGGACTTACATGTGATCTTGCCATGTAAGCACAAAATGTACATGCCACACCCACTAAGTTAACAAAAAGACTATTAGAAAGATAAACAAACACAATATAGACACCATATGTCACTTTAGCTTTATACATTTTTTTAATTTCCTTTTCTTCTCCCTCTTTCAAGACCATCTCTCACTACCATCCTTGTCTCTGTTTCAACACCACTTCTCGCTGGTTCTCTAGCCACCGTTGTCGTACTTCTATCATTGGTCACCGTCTATCAGTCCTATAATTGTGCGAGTTATGAGCGGATCTGCAGCGACGAGGACGGGTCTAGGCTCAGTTCTCGTTGGAGTTTTGGACAGGTCAGTTTTCTCAACGAGGATTCGATGGTGGTGAGGACGGTAGTGATTCGAACAAATTCGGGGTCGCCGACGACGTGAAGTCTTGGTCGTGATGAACAGATTGAAGGGATTGCGATGCTGGAGAGGACGATGGTAGTAGTGGTTACCGATGAGACAGTGGCGAGGGAGGACCGTGGTGGTGGACGATGGCTGACAAAGCGGAAGAGAGAGAAAAGTGAAAACACTATTGCTGGTTTGAGAGAGAGAAAACGTAAACGGAAAAAAGGGAGAAGGAAGTAGGAATAGGGTAGGATGAACTTTTACAAAATTGCCCCTACTTTATTGTTGAATGTCAAAATTATCATGGTGTTGTATTTGTGTCTAATAATGTGTTTGGTTATCATTTCTGAAAGACTATCGAGTCCAACGTCATTAAACTCTAGTGTATGTTTTGTTTATTCTCAACAAAAGGGATATAAATGTCCCACCCAATGATTTAAGAGATGAATTATTAATTCAGCAGAGCTATACATCACGAGATTTTTCTCGTGAATGTATCCTGATTGTGAAAAGGCTTTGATAACAAAAAAACAAAGGTCTCACTTACGATTCAGGTGGTTACCAACAATACAGCAATGCCACGTGATTTTGAGATGCTCTCATGGTTGATTTTTTCGCTGGATTGAGCATTTTCCTTTGATAATTTACTCTTATTTAAAGGTCAAATAACACTGTTGGTCCTTTTAGTTTGTCAGAATTTCTAAGTTAGTTCTTTAAGTTTCAAAAGTTTAAATAGGTCCTTTTAGTTGATAAACTATTTTACAGTTATCTCTGTTGTTATTCTCTGTTTAGTTGATACTCATTTGGCCGTTAAGTTGATGACTTAGATCAAAACGTTATAAACGACTCTTTTGTAAATGACAGCTTCAATAGTTCTTTAGGTATCGAGTCTTCCAACATATAGCCTGAATACAGAATGTGCTTGATGAGCAAATGAGGCTAAACACACAACTGATCCAATACAGTCTTCAACACAATATTTCGGAAGCATATGTATTGTTTTCTTAAATAACATCAGACTCAAGAAACACGACAAAGCTAAGTCGCCCCTTTGATGCTTTTAGAAAACACACGTTTTTTGGCAACACTCCACGTGAATCAAATCTTCATAGAATTTTCTGAGATCTCACGTTTAAAACAAATCTCCAAGAAAGCTAAACAAAGTATGTTGAGATGTCGTACCAACATGTCAGGATATCTTGTCCAACACCTCGCTAGAACACTTGTTTTAACAAAATGCGGCCAATTATAATCTACAAACCTAACAAATTCTATAACGACCTATTTGTAATTTACCCTTATTTGTAAGAGAAAAAAAAACAATAATTTAGAGACTATTAATTGAGGAAAACACTATCCATTGAGTGGAGATGCCCATTCGGCTAATTAGGCACAATAAACTAAACTTTGGGACAACCGTTACAACCACGCTGTCATTTGATCAGTTTGTAGTCATTTTATAAGCAGGCAAGGGTGGATCATTAGTTGCAATCTTCCACATTCCACATACTCCTAATTACTCCATAATTAGTACTTCGCATTGGAAAACAAAAATCTTACCAAACCAACCACTTGTACTCCCTCCCTATAAATACCACACCCTAGATGATGTCACCATAAACTCTCTTCACTTTTTTCTTCTGAAACGGAACGATGACCATGCAAACAGAGTCTTCTTCTCTCCATCAACAATTTTCATCTCCAAGTTTCAGCAGTTACTCTTCCGACACTTTATCTCAAATAGCAGCTAGAGTCATCCACAACCTTCACACCGAAGAAGACACACTTCTCGAATCATCACAACAAAACGACACCGTCAACAACGATGACTCTGAGTTCGAGTTCAATTTACTTTCCACAGACTCTGTCTCCGCTGATGACATTTTCCAAAACGGTCAGATCAAACCCACTTACCCACTCTTCGACCAATCTTTACTCAACGGCGACGTCGTTTCTGTTTCTCCCGTTCTCTCCGAAACGGTACATCGCCGTCGTCGTTTACCTCTGAAGAAGCTCATGGCAGTCGAAGGAGAAGAATTTGACGATGTTGCTCCGGACACCTACTGTGTTTGGACTCCACCTTGCAAAAAGAGCAGCTCTACAGGATCTACCGGGTCGGCATCCAAACGGTGGAAGTTTCGAGACTTGCTTCTTAGGAGTCATAGTGATGGAAAGAAGGAGTCGCTTTTGCTTATGAATCCCGGCGGTAAGGATAGCTCCGCCGTTAACGGTGGCGTAGTTGAGGCAAAAGATGGGTATCGATCGAAGAGGAAATTAGGAATTAGTTGGGTTATTTAAGGGTTTTGTCTAATATCTAATCACTTTGAAGCACAGATTATTACTATCTTCTCATAATTATTATCTTTAATTCAATTTCGATAGGTTTCTTTTGGTGTAATTAAAGTTGGCATTGCATGATTTTATTTTGTTTTTTGACAAAATTTGTATGAGATTAAGTCCATGTTTGGATTCGTGACGAGTTTGATATAGTATGTGTTTGTTTATGCGGTACAATTGCATCATAAGCACGTCTAGGGAGAAGCGATTATTCTAAGCTTCTGATTTTCACGGTGAGGTGGCTTTGAAACACAAAATATACTTTAGACGCCAAACGAAACAATGTAATAATACGGTAAACCACAATTTCGACGAATCTACCATGATATCGACATGTACATTTTGCGTAAAATTTCTCTTTAATTTGGTTATAGAGATAGAATCATAGAATTTCGTATGTGTTGTGGGGTTAGTTTAGATTTGAGATATCTTTTTGGGTTAGAGCTAAAGTGTGGTTATATTATATGCATGCCTTTTCTTTAGGTTTTATTGTGGCTATGTTTGTTGATAAAGTTAGAATTGAATTTAGAAATGAAATTTGTAAGAACTTAATGAGAAGAGGATGACGTGGGTGTTATTGCGCCTGCATGGTATCATGGAAAAGGTGACGCAGAATATAAGTTGGCAAAGAATGATCCGTATTTTCTTGGAGAAAAAGAAAGTGTGGGTCTCACACGGCATAGACTTTGTTGAGACGGTGATGTTTATGTCAACAAACAAGATCAAGTCTTCGTGGACTGGCGGAGTTGTTGGAGACTTGGAGCATAACTTAGATTAAATTAAAGTATAAATACTAAAGCATGCTATTTTCTTGGCTTCACTTGAACTGTTAACCGAATGTAAGAGTGTATTTTAGTTTCTTTTTGTCTAAAAAGAGAGGTGGTTTTAGCTTTACTAATTATATTAGAGAGTCTGAGTCAAGGCTAAAATAAAATAAAAACATCATAATAATTGTTTATTTATGATATTCTACTCATTTTCTATGATATCCTGATTTTATTCATGTCAAATAAGTATTTGCTTTATAATTGAGTTGCACTTTTAAATCATCGATTTATATATTGTTTTTTTACTAATGTATTTATATATATCACTTTCATTAAGAGGTAAATTTATACGAGTCTACCAGTAAAATTTGCATTGAAAATATGAGTTTACTTCACTCTATACTCTGAAGACTTTGGACACATGCATACCTTGACCAAAGTTACTTCCAATCTTAGCACTCGCCGAAATCTTATTTCTAGGGAGGCTATTGGATTAATCAAGGGGCAATATTTATAGCACCCATTAATTTTGAATGGCAGACAGTATTGCTGGCCATGGCTCAATGTATAGTGGATTTTCAGCTTCCACATGTCTTCTTGACGGTGGCGGGAATAAAATAAGTGTATCGCCCCAACTTAAGGGACTTATAAAAATTGTGCTTATAATTATAATTGATGTCAAATAGTATGTCATTCTCTACCTAATTTATCTTAATTTTTAACTATATCCTCAATTAAACAAGGAAAATGTTAACTAGTGTCTCGGAGGAGGCACTCGTTAAGAAAGTTAAAAGAGAAAGTTTTAATTAAAAAATGTCATTTTTTATATTTTTAAGACCTTAGATGCACAGGTTCCAATGTAACATTATTATATTTGACTTCCTTAACCAATGTCTCAGGGCAACACTACCCATTAAACAATGATTAAAAGCAACTTTGTGATGCTATTATTTTTGTGACCTTCACCCTCTGGTTTTTATGGGAAGAAACTCTAGTAAATTAAATTAGAACACTGACGGAACGTTACTTAAATCAAACAAAAAGTTGTTTCAATTAGAGATGGATTTCGGATATTTCTGATTGATTTGACCTTAATTAAAGTTCATCATAATGAATTTCTCATCATAATGTAGGAGTATTAAAAAAACTTCTAGTAAGGATGAGAAGAAGGCAGACCAATTCCATTTCCATATGAACATCTGTAAAACTAGAAGCAAGGCAAGACAATATTAACGTGGTCTGTTTCCAAAATCAATGGTTACAGATCACTAATGACGATGTACCTGGAATTGAGATATCGACAGCAGCATATAGCTGGAAATGAACTTCAAGAAAATGTTGTATGAACCAGACACAAAGGTGCATGGACACTTACCTCTCTTGGAGCTATCAACCCCACTTTATTTCATAAACATGTATAATCTAATTAGTATAATCTCAATAACACAGCACTACGGGTTGTGACAAGTGAGGGCATGAGGTGTACCTACATTCTTTGAGAGGGTGATGTTGAAACAGGTAAATATGGGAAGTGAATCCTCACCATTTCTTCTTTCAATTATGAAAATTTTAGAGTAATTTGAAGTGTGTGGAGAATATTTAAACTCCCATCTATTGTGACAGTATCATGTTTATATTATCAAAACTATAGTAATGTTTATATAAAAAAAATAAAAAATCGAAGCAATGAAAGAAATTGAGATTGAGAAATAAATATGATCAAAATATGATATCAAGAGTAAGGCCTAGAGCATCAATGGCCAAAACTCCTATGCCTAGGCTCATATTGTCGGATAAAAGACAGACGATTTACTATTCATTGAAATTATGACGAAACTATACGATCGATGAAATTGTGGTGTAAGATAAATATTCCATTAATAAAACCCTTTTTATCTTTCAAAATCTGGGGAATACACCATGCTACATTGTATACAATTGTTCAATGGCCAAAGAAATTAAGGAGAAAAATGCTAACACTAGCAGCTAGTAGGAATCGGACCACGCCACAACCATCAATTCTTCTTAAATCAGTGATCAGTCTCATGCTAGAACAGGAATGAAGCTTGAAGAGCTTTGCAAACTAGCAGCATATTCTCGGGCCCACAAGTCATAGTGAATAATTTCCTCAAGGGAAGGTGAGGTCAACAATTCATCTTGATGCTTCTGACATGTTAGCTCCACAACCTTGAAAATATCCAAATAGCTAATCCTGGAAACAGTAAAATAATCAATTAAATGTGGATTTAATGATTTAAATCAACAAGAAGACACATATTGTAGCCTAAAACCTATTAAGTATGGAGCACTGTCAATTTCAAAAAGGAGCCATGCATACGGCACATGTATCAGACAACGTTGGAACATGACACAATTCCTAATGGTCATGTTTTGCTTGGAATCTTCCAAGATTGTAAAGAACTGAAAAGTGCTGGTAAAAATCAAAGTAATATGGCCACACAATCAAGAATTCAAGACTACAACAAATGCTAATAAATATCCACCACCCTGCTGAATACAAATGCAAGTTATATATATAGGAGACAATCCAATAACCAATCCTTTTTATCATTTTAACTATCAATATGAAGGAATTTTGATGCTTTGTGAAAGCAAGATTCAGGGAGAGTCAAATGGAGTAACTTCTCACAAACCTGGAAATGAGTCAGTATTTTCGGTTTTAAAAACTTTGTATTTGCATGGATAATATCTTGAGGTTATGGTGGGATGGAAGTAAAACTTATATTTTGAAGGTTTCTTATAACTGCAGTATTTTTTAAATGCAATCAATATTCAGCACAATGCTTAGTGAACTTGTAAGTTGTAATGAGTAAAATAACAAAAATATTACTCTTACTTTTCATCAATAAACATCTCTACAGCTTTCTCATTTGCTGCACTAAGAACACCTGTCATGGTGCCTCCAGCACGGCCAGCAGCATAGGCAAGATTCATGGATGGATACTTAATGTTGTCAGGAGCTTTAAAAGTAAGTGAACCAAGCCTGCATATTCACATTTCAAATACGGCTCTGTCAAACAATAAATTTTCAAACTTCAAAAACTCTATGCCTAGGTGGATCTGTCTATTTTCTTCAGTATGAACTAAGGAAACGAAATTAGGGGGAAAATAACCGTACTTGCAAAGATCAAGCCGAGGCCAAGTGACTTCAGAACAATAGACTCTGTCAGGCCATGATAATGTATAAAGGATTGGCAAACGCATATCAGGCCACCCCAATTGTGCAAGAACAGATGAATCCTAGAAAAGAAAAAATAATTA
>Ga0099826_10002204_pt1 | contig 12424 bp, 4 predicted proteins | sample Mtrugardesep15_FD_76830 | JGI IMG/M metagenome (GOLD analysis project Ga0099826, IMG submission 76830) | Root nodule microbial communities of legume samples collected from California, USA - M. trunc garden sep15 | ecosystem: Host-associated > Plants > Roots > Nodule | place: USA: California...
AAAATTGACTAGTACTAAACTATTCCTCAAAAGTCTCTTCTAAATAGAGATATGGAGAAAGAAGACAGAGAGTGAGAGAAAAGAGATAAACAATGAGTGTTATGATAGAAAAAGATGAAAGATAAAGATAAAAAAATAAAATCTAAAACAAGTTGCAAGAAGAGGGGATGTGATTTCAAAAACAAAAAAGTAATTGTTGAAAAAGCTGTCTAACCCTTGTAAAAGTACCAACAATAAGAAAAAAGAACAGAAATCCCAAAGAAAACACAACCATTTTATGTCATATTCATCACATCTCATTCCTAATAAACGATTTGGAAGATGTATGCATGCTTAGATTCAATTTTAGGAGAGCTAAAAGTGAATACCAAGAATTAAAATTGATTTTGGTATGTTTTGTGATACCTAATCAAAATTTATTTCGCCTCTAGAATTTATGGTTGTCGTCTCTGAATGTGATTTTCACCTTCAAATATATTGTTCAACTGATTTTCACATGAACATATCTAAATGTAAATTACTTTACTTTAAGATCACAAAATCATTTATGTCACCCTGAAACTAAACTTACAGTTAAATTGTTGTCTATATTGTAAGTATTATTTTCCAAGCAACTAGCAAGCAAGCATAAATGATAAAAATTAGGAGTTTGATATATTGCAGGAAACACAAATGTTAGATCAAGTCCAGAACACTTTGGCTACAGAACAATGTCAGACGGAGATGGAATATCCATATTCGGTTCAAAAGACATATGGGTCGACCATTGCACACTCTCACATTGCAAAGATGGACTAATAGACGCAGTAATGGGATCAACAGGAATAACGATATCCAACAACTTCATGTCACACCACAACGAAGTCATGCTTCTTGGACACAGCGATGACTACCTCCCAGACTCGGGAATGCAAGTCACAATCGCATTCAACCATTTTGGCGAGAAACTTGTTCAAAGGATGCCGCGATGCAGAAGAGGATACATCCATGTGGTCAACAATGATTTCACTGAGTGGGAAATGTATGCCATTGGTGGGAGTGGTGAACCAACTATTAACAGTCAAGGGAACCGTTACTTTGCACCGATTAATCCTTTTGCTAAAGAGGTTACTAAGAGGGTTGAAACTGAGCAAAATAAGTGGAAAGGGTGGAATTGGAGGTCTGAGGGTGATGTTATGGTTAATGGTGCATTTTTTGTTACATCTGGTGACACTCTAGAGGTTAAGTATGAGAAGGCTTATAGTGTTGAACCTCAGTCTGCTGATCGGATTGTTCTTCTTACCATGAACTCTGGTGTTCTTGGTAATGCAAGGTACCAATGTTTAATTCATTATATTTTTTTCCCCATAATAAGTGTTATATTATGACTTCTATTAAGATGTTATCTTCAAATCAATATATTGTGCATCAATTTCAAGTCATTATACTCTTCTATGAATTGAGTTGAGTTGGAATGATTGAAGTGTGTATTGTGATGAATAAACAGAGACAATAACGTGGGAATGTGGAGCAGAGGACCAAGCAGCAATGGGGACGGCGTTTTGGATTCTGGCCCGGATTACACAGATGATATGTCGGGGAGTGGGCGAGTGTTGTCATCTTCTTTTACTATGGTGATGTGCTTCTTGTTGTTTTATAGAGTGATACCATTAACAATTATTCAATGACAATTCAGGAATGTTGTTACCAATGTAATGGGACACTCTATATTTGTATTTCTCTTAATTGGAACTAGAATGAAAAGGGTGTGCTCCTATTTGAAAGTACAATCATTTAAACTCTACAGGATTTGCTTTGTTCAATGCTCACTTCCTCAATAGTCAAATTGCTCAAATTTTGCAAATTCTGATAAGCTGTGAAGGTTTATAAAAAGTAATGGCGGTTTGGGTGGAACATCAGCTAATTCAATACAAACAATGTTACGAGGGGTACAGGCTACAAGAAGAAAATGCTCAAGTTAACTTATGAGAGTTTTTAATTTAAGTAAGCTCTATGATTCATTATTAAAAAAAAGTCTTTTAAAATTTATAGACTTTAATGAAAAAGTTAAATAAGAGATTAAACAAAATGACGTACAGAAGAAATATGGGGCCGGGGGAACGAGTACAGAACAAAACTGTCTTATATTACTCTCTAGGAAAAATGTAAGCGAGATTGGATACAAAACAAGCCAAATCTTCATCTTTCACAAAGGCCACCGTATCAACGATCTATGAATGATTTGTTCATAAGTTCCACAGCATCGTCCATGACCTGCATGCACAAAATAACTACATTAATCATGAAAGTACATTGCATATTTAGAATTGCAAGTCTGAACTGGAGATATCGGCATGTCGCCATTAATATCAAAAGATAAGCAGGCTGATTATATAACTGAAATCAACCAACCGGGCCAGCCAAAAATAAATAAATCCAAACACAAGCAACAGCGATATTTAAGATAAGTCGTAAGAGATGATTCATTGGTTTTCTATTCAACTAGTTCAACAAAAGCATAAAACAACAGGCTTGAGTTAACTCTAAGCATTCAAATCCAACATATTTGCAAATTCACTGCACACTAAATTTCAAGAAAAATACACAGCACACTAAATTTCTAAAATAAAAGTGTGGATTTGTAAGCAAAGCAACTGGCAAAGTCTACATAACACCATGGTAAAAGATAGGCGAAGCAGACCTTTAACAACATCGTGATTTATATAGCATACCGACACTTCAAAATTCAATTTGCTACAATGCTGTTGGTTTTTCATTCAAGGTAAACATGGTATTTTGGATGATATGCAGCACAGACATCTGTTTTAGAGCAATAATAATGATTTGCTACTTTGTTATCACAAGGCGCAGTTTAAATTATTATCATCTCATCTCCATTTCCAAAAGTATAAGGGCACATATATATGCCTTGTAGCAATATAGATTGCTTTGTTCCTGATTTTCTATGCAAGTTATCTTGGGAGAAAAATACACGAGTATTTCTGTTCTCTGTTCCACAGTTCATCACTATCAAGTGCAAAAAACTCATTATGTTCAACTGCCAGAAGTGTGCCAATATTACCCTTGTATGTAGGAAAGATATAAAAAGGACTTTACCTTCCCAAGCTGCTTGAGTTCTCGGCCAATTGGTTCCAAAAATTTCAGGTCAACTTCGATAGGCCAGACCTGTTCCAATAAGAAGCCAAAATGAAAAATGTTGAAGTGCATCTCTTTACCAAAACAAAGTATTTCTAAAGAGCATCATTCCAAAAGTGAAGCATTAATATTAGAGAAAACCAAACATAAACTACAATGGGGGAAAACATGAAAAGACATGATAATAGGAGGAGGAAAAACAACATTGATGAACATAACACACATTTAAATTAGACAACAGAACAAAGATCCCCTGTTACAAAAATGGCCACCCTTTTGGTATGATGTATGTGAGATTTTAGATAGCAAGAAAACTTATACAATAAAAAGTTGTTTCGTTGTTTTCGTCAAATCTTTCATAACAAGAAACAAAGTGAAAGATGGCAATGTTGTAATTTTTAGTGTAAATAGGAAACGGAAACATAAAACAATTTCTTAAACCAAATAGATCCTGAGATTGATAAGGTAGATTGAGAAGAATATGTCACAAATTTGAGAGGACAAATTGCAAAACAACATTCCCAGTGTATTCCAAGTTTTTGAGCTGTATGATTACTGTGCTAGATGGTATTAATATTGAGGTTACAACTCATGAGATGAGCAACTCGATGCCATTTCCGTTGTTCAATTATCAGGGGAAAAAGCAGTTTAAACATAAACAGCATCAAGAGAAGAAAAATATATCCAGCAATCGTAAACACCAAATAAAAAATAAACTATTTAAAGAGAAATAAATTCAAAAACTCAAAGATAACAACACTCCTACTTTTATCGAAGAAATATTAGCAGCAGTCGAGAATTAGGTGTCATAAGCTGCCACCAGATATTCCCCCAATGTGAATATGTTATTAATACGAACAAGCAAGGGTTTTGCTAGGCAATGCTCAATCATATGTGCAACCTTCTTCATGGTTTTCATAGACTAATTAGTTTAGGTGCTACTTAGACTTCCAAATTGCAATAAGATTCAAAATATTCTTATGGTGATTTTTTATCTTCTCAATGGTTCATTACCAAAAACATGAATCATTTAGGAACAACTATGTGATAAAACCATGAACCAAAAAGCATTAAACAACTATGTAGCACGACACTTTTGATTGAAGGTGTTCCTGTGTCCGACACACACTACACCGACACATGCAATTACATTGAATTATGTTATTTTCTCAAATTAATATCAGTGTCCACATATTCGTATCGTATGTGTTCATGCTTCATAGTTAAAACCGGCATAGTTCACATAATTTAATTCGATTTCTGATACAAAATTTGAAACAGGACATAGGTACCTTGAGGCCAAGTAGTATAATTGGAGTAACTTGACCAGGTATGATGCATTCAGGACCAGCTGCTTCAACTATAGCGTCATCACCCAAACCATCCCCAATAGGGTCTGGATGCTGCAAAAAATCCAAAAGTTAAAAATGAAAACTTGAACGAAAATAATGGGTGAAAAGTCAAAAAGAGAGATACCCTCATGATGGAAATTGCATAATCTGAAAAGGGGTTCTGAGAAACGCGAAGAATTGGAGAGTGATGAATTTTGGGTATTGGTTTTGCTGAAGAAGATGAAGCTCTCCATGGAACGTCGTTTTGAAACGAACTCTTCGACATTTTCAAATTTTTTTATTTTTTATTTTTTATCTATCTATCTATCTAGTTCCTAATCTATTCTTCTACACACTTCAGTTCACAACCAGCATATCATCATCATAGATGATGATTCAATTTCTCTTCTCTCTCTTCATAATATCCTCATATTTTTCACACAATCTTATTTTTTGTGTTTGTTTGAATAGCCAATGAGATTAATTGATTTCGTAATATTGAATGCAATAAAAATTTAGTTGAACGTAAATTAATTTAAGGTTGAATACATTTGCGGTAAGTTGAATAATAAATTTAAATGTAAATTTGAAATTTACAATTTCTAACTTTAAGTAAAATCAATTATTTTTTCCGGTCACATTTATAAACAACTTTTACTATTTCAGATTTATTAATTAACTAATGTATCTAAAATATAAGACAGTTCAAATACATCACTTATTTAATGAATCTAAAAAAACAAAAGTTGTTTATTAACGTGACCAGGAGTATGAAGTTAAAACCAATTCTACTTGAAAAAATCAAAAAAATCAATTATATATCTCTATAATCAATTTTGGCTCTTACAAATGTGAAACTAAACATTCTTTTTGTGTTGCAGTAGACGATTCAATCTCTTACCGAAACATGTCTTTGAAAGGTTGTATGAACTTTAAACACTTTATGATGTTTGTTTAGAGAATTGTTCTTCTCTCATTTGTTTTTGCTCATTTATGTCCTACGTAAGTTAACTCACGTTGAAAATGCATCTGCATGAGTTAACTCACTTCGACTATTTTAACGAGAATGAGAAAAAACAGATTAGATAAGAGGGATTATTGTTTGTTTATATGTGAGCTAGCGTGATTTTGTAAACACTTTATGATATATTTGTTTATGCAGTTAAACTACAATAAACTTGCGTCCAACTAGAAGCAACTATTCCTAAATTCTGTTTTACAAGGCAAAAGTATTTATGAAAACATTTTGTTTGCATTTAATCATGCATGAAAAAGACAAGACTATCCGGGGGTATACATCCAGAGACATCAAGAGATGGTTAAAATTGAAGGGGAAAACCCGTAGATTTTCTAGTAATGAGAGGGTGTGCTTAGCAATTAGCATGCTACTTATTACGGATAACATAAAAGGCCCCAGTCCAAACTAAGTAAGAAGTCTAAATGAACCCAGTCAGCTGGTGCCTGAGACAAAATGGATTCATCCTTAGACCTCATCTGCATTGTGCCAATGAGAGAAAATCATGTTATCATGTCTATCTACGAGATCATGTGAAGTCTCTGTTGTTAATAGATTGCAATTCAAGCCACTTTGCAACGGCGATATATGTCCAGTCCATCCAGCAACCAACCTCAGCTTTATTGCAAAACTACTCCAATCAAAGTACAAATCAAGCACAAAAGGGTGGGAAGAACTTGCCGCACCTAAAAAAAATGCATGTTTGTTGCCACAGCGAAAAGAAAATTTCCGTATCTTTCTGTACGGGAAATAAATACAAGTATTTCACAAAACATTCTTAATCTGCAGACATTGCTTACAACGTCTAATACACTTTTATGTTACAATAATCACTGCTTTCTTTAACTTTCTGATTATCCAACAAAGAAAATGGAGAGCAAAAATAAATTACAAGGGGGAGAAAGAAACCAATCAATAATGGCACCAAAATGGCAAGGAGTGTATATAAAATATAATCCTCTGCCTATCCAATGAACAATCCCAGTTAGGGCAGTAAAATAATTTTAATTTGGCTAAGCTGTGATCATATCCGCCCCATTCTGTGCAGCCGCATCTGCCAGTCTCTTCCAATTCAATTCCCGCAGCTCTTCCACCTCTTTGGCTTTAGCCACTCTTTCCAAATACTGCCTCTGGCACTCTTCAAACAATTCAGCATCCATTTCAAGGAACATTTTCCTAACATTCACAGTCAACCCATTTACAGCCGGGTTCCAATGACTCTGGACATTTTTCTCCAATGCTTCAAATATTATGGGCAATACTACAGTCCTGTTTTGGGCAATTAAACTGACAATGTGCTCGTTATTCCACAAAAAGAGGGCTCGCTCTGCGACCTACAATGTGGATGTGAATAAGCATACAAGGGATAAATTAACTAGAAACAATAAATGAAATAGAATGTATTTTATTTTTAAAATAAAGAAAAAACAAGTCAAATCTAAGCAATCAGGATTCCCAATCCAATTTAGTATGCTAATTATCACTTGAGAGATAAGATTTCCCAAAAATAATGTTTGCACAAGGATCTTCCAGACTCGACCTTACTCTATGGAATGATTAAAAACACTTTTTGACCCTCAAGACTATTCGTTATAAGAAAGGAAATTATCCATTAAGGAGCAAGGACATCTATTATCCTTCCTCAAAATGCCGGCATTAGGCCAACCTGATCTGGAATGATTACCATTCAAGTTCAAGAGCAAGCCAAGAGGTCAGTCATAGTCTAAATGTTTCTAGACTATCTGGGTTTATGGATCTGAACATTGACCCAAAAGGCCAAGGAGAGTATAGATAATCACAAAATCAGTTCAAATTTTTCAAATTAAAAAAGTAATAACCTGTTGAAAATCCTCAATCCCGTAATGACTAAAGATCATATTGAGCATCACCTTAAATATCACTAAGTAGAGAAACTCATTTGCACTCTATTTTCGTTTCCACAAACTCTACATGTTTGTGGTCAAGACCCTGCCAACCTTTAAATTTTCCATATCTGACAAGCTTAAGCTCAAACTACAGTTGATGTCCAAGAAGAATCAGCGTTCAGCCCATGGTACATCATTAAACTGCCAAAGTCTTGTTACCATTCACACAAATAGAAAAAGACTATGAGGACAAACTATCTGGAACTTTTAACAGGAGACCAGATTCTTAACCAATAGCTTTGAACTGGAAGACAAAATGAAAACACAAGCTGATACTGCAGCTCAATGATCTGAATGAAAAAGAGAAGGAACAATTCTTTAAACTAAGATTGAATCAATGTCAAAAGGAAGAATTTTGAACCTGACAACTAAAAAAGTTTTAAAATGAAAACCATGATAAATTTATAAAAATAGGCAAAAATGTCAAGCACGTGATTCGACTCATCTCCAGCAAAGTAGTTTTTGAAATTAACCTACCTATAAATAGAAAGAAAAGTCAATCCAGCTAGGGTTTGCAGCTTTGACCAAAAAAGAGTGCTCCTATGAAGAATTTCTCTTAATTTTTTGGTTCTGAGATTTGACAAAATCCTCAGTTGTAATTTAAAACTGTGGCATATTAGTGAGTTCCGAGATTTGGGTATATTTACCTTTTGCCAAATCTCAAGTTTTGGGTGGGCTAGAGGGTCAAATTAATAGCAGAACTTATTTACATGTAAGCCAAAAACAACACCACCGACCAAACACTTAGGAGAAACCAAGAAATAGTAGTTTCAACATTCGATGCAAAATAGAATGTGAAGTGCAAACACATTGTTGAAAACTGATTACACATGAGTTGAAAGAAGGGTCAATGACTCAACAGCGCTTTGCGTCCTGAATTATTGGCTCAATTGCATGCCCTCCTGATTCAAGAAATTAAGCATTTTCCCTCAGTTTAACAACATAAATTGCAATGGGTCACTAATGATCCAAATCAAGGGTTGGTTCTGACAGTTTGGGGCTCACATAGAGGTCATGTGATTAATGAGCTTTAAACGAAGTATTTGTTAAATCAACTTAGGTTAACATATTTTCTATTTTGGTTCTCAATTTGTTACCATTCTGATCCAACTTGTAGAATTTTATTTGCTTCCAAACTTGGAAGTTAAAATAACTCGCAGCAACAACTTGCAGATAGATTCTAGGTCTCGGTAAATCCCATCATTAATTCTGAGATATTTTCTTATGTTTAAAATAATTGCAAATATGGAGCTAAATTTCTTGCTCTACTGCACACCTTCAGCAGCTAATTGACAAGTATTTTAGGTTTTGATGATGTATAAGTAGGACTGGGACTATCAGAAACATAAGCTGTTGACCAACAGCCAACAACTTTCATATATCAGACAAAATTACTTCAAAAGACTCAAGTCATCAGACCTCTTAAGTAGTAAAATTCCTCACGAAATTAGATTCACTAGATTGTTTTCGGTGATTTCACTAATCAGAAAGACATGCTTCACACCAAAGCAAAGAAAAGCTGCCAGATTAGGCATGACTCAAGATATAAATGAGGTATAGATACCTAGGTGGCTGAATTTCTCAAATCTCAACATTGAGTTATAAACTTCATGATAACATAAGACATGGATCAGCTTTAACTTCATGATAACATCATAACATAATGAATTTCGGCAAATAATTACAGAGCAAGGGTTGCTCAATCACTCAGTTTGTGTGATTTGTAGCAACATAAATAATTATAGATCAAAACATACTCAGATAACTCTCTAGTCATGCCTGCATAGATGCACAAGGAGTGAGGGTCCCTAAGGCGTGGCTCACGTGATTGAGCTAGTTTGAGGTTCAAGGTTCAAACTCTGGTTACCAAAGTAACATACTAACAACTAACATTTTCTTATAAAAAAAATAAAGGTATTGTGAGAAAAATGATTGCTCAAAAGTTAAAACTACCAAATGGTTGAACTGGGTGAAATGAAAGCATATAGCCTATTTGGTTTGAGAATGTGTTCTCTATTTTCATTTCTTGTTTTCACTTTTTATTACAAAACTGCCTTTTGTTTTCACTTTTCATGTCTTAAAAGGTTTATACATGAAACAGATTGAAAGGTGGCAGTTTGTAATTAAAAGTGAAAACAAAAAAATTCTAATACCAAATAAGCCCTTAGCTTTTAATGATCCAAATTTGCTAAACCAACAATCTCTAGATTCTAAAATATTAAATGCTCAGCCATGTCATAAGTTGGGATTTAACTAATTGTAAGGTACATAAAGTTTACTACTTTGTGACCAGGTCATCGTTCTCATGAAAGACCAGTCCATAGTCACATAATTCGTAGTTCGCTTCGGTACGTGGTACGGGTTCGGGTACGCGACATGAGAAGAATTCGATACGTCTGAGGGTATAGAGCTTCGGTACGCTTTCGGTTCGTTGTACGTAATAATATATTAATCGGTATGCTATGAATAAATATAATCATTTAGTTAAAATATAACAAAATAAATTATGAAATTTTTATATAATCAATTTAACTTAACCTTGAAATCATATAATTTGCTAACAAACAGAAGGAAAAAAAACACTCAATTCTTATTTCTTACATTCCAACAAGTAGCTGCATGGTTTTTCTTACAGAAACATAGTTGAAGAGCTAATAGTCCCACATCGGAAGTTTTGCTTGCATAGACTAGTATCCTACCTTATAAATAAAGCCTACAACTTGGTCACAAAACAAGCGCAACCGCTCTGCTTTATGCATTGAATCGGTGGGGCCAGTGTTATGTCACTATTTTCAATGTGAATGTGAATGACACTTTTCAGTTCCCAATATTCATGAGTTTTAATTAGTTTAAAGTTTATTTATTTTCTTTTTCATCGTAGGTACGCTTTGGTACCTTGGTTCTTGCGAATTCTGAGAGAATTATGAGAGAACTGGGTCGCCAAAGTACCGCGAATCTGTTCGCCGAACCCGGTTCGCGGTTCCCTTATGTATTAAGCGAATTATGTATCTATGGACCAGTCCTTCTATAAAGGAATTTAAAGGGCGAGTTCGTAGAAAGGAAAATGTTAGCTGACACATAAACGTAGACTGTAAAGACTTTCCAGAAAACGAGTTCATTAAGGTTTTTTCGTCCTAGCCCGTTCATCACATAACTTGCACTCGACTCCCTTACAATCAAATTTAACCCATGATGGGATGTCAGGTGGCACATTGCAAATGATAATGTTAAAGTATATAAGAATGTGTTCGATTTCTTATATCACCATGGGCATTAAATGTGACTTAATAAACCACAAGGCACGCGCAGTTGACCCCCAACAATAATTAGTTATGCTAAAATCAGAATATCCCCCTACAAGATGCACCTCATGCTACTCACCAAAAAAGTAAATAACAATAATGGTAATTAAGAAAGAAACAAATCTATATCTCAAAGATAGTTTAAATAGTGCAAAAGCCAAACCACAAACTTCACCATTACAGTTATCGAACATAACATTTACAATACAAGCACTTATGTAAGCCATGGAATCTTTTTTTAACAAGGATTGTAGTCCATTTAATTGACACGATATGCATACATATGTATAAATTTCATAAACTAAATTGTCAAAAAATAGCCGTCAATCAAGTTTTAGTTTTGCTTAACTTTGGCAGTTCGACACTATTTCAAAAGAAACACAAAAATGAATAGACAATCCATGTATGTGATGTTAGGGTTGAAGACAATTATAAGAGAACATTAAATATTTTCCCACATTAATAGTGATAATAAAACACAGTTCTTTATTTTCCTCCATCGACAAAGACATCATCATTAAGATGCAAAACGATAAATGAACTATCCAAAAAACAAAACAAAAAAACCTAGGTACCTGTCCACAAAACTAAAAAAACCTAGGTAACTGAGTTTGGGACTTGAAGGATACGTCGGTTGAAGTTTACTAACTACGCAACCAAACCTTATATTAACATCAGGTTATTAATATTATACCAAATAAGGGCCAAGTTTAGATCTACCTTACAAAGAGAGTAACAGTTTAATAAGAAGCTATGCAAATTAATAACACAATATCCAAAGGAAAATGGTAATTAAAAAAACACTTGTATTAATCCTACTCAATCAACATAATGAAAAACCATTTTCGACAAACCTGAAAATGCGGACTATTGAGGCAGCGAGCAATCTGTCTAAAAAGAAGAACCATACAGCGTTGGAACTCCGCAGCTTGCGTAGCCTCCAGCACTTCCTCCAATTCTCCAAGAAAAAGAACTTCCTTCTGACAGTTGGTCACCGGCCAGTACTTCAACAAACCCCTAATAACAGTATCCGCTAGCTTAAAGTCCTTCTCAACAAACTGCGAAATGCAGTAAGACAACTGCTGATGATACACAGCAACAGGTTTAGGTTTATGCAAAGGCAACAACGCTCGCACAAGAAACAGCTTATGCTCTTCCTTCATTGGCAATGCAAACCCATTAATTATACTCCCAAGAATCTCGAGAAGCTCCATAATCCCACTATGTCTCTCAGTCTCATAAATAAACCGATAAAATATGTTATTAATTGCCTTCCTAATAAATGGTCTATGAACCATAAACTTTCCATAAACACGATGCAATATCGTTTTCACATATTCGCGCTCTCTAGGATCCTCAGAATCAAACAAATCAAGCAATTTAAGCACAAATGAATGATCAATGTAACGTTTCGCTACCTTTGTATCAGTATCAGATGAAACCACATATCTAAGCAGAAGCTCATAAACAAGCTGCAAATGTGGCCACGCCGGCTCCAAACATGGCTCCTCCTCTTCCGGATCGGTAGCATCTTGTCCAGTATTCTCATGAAACGCCGGAGGAAGACACCGGAAAATATTCACCGAAACCATCTTGATCATCTCTTCTTGACAAATCTCCGTTATCTTACTCGAACCAGATTGAATAAATTCAACCAATTCCATCAACGTTTGTCTCTTGATTTCTTTCTCTCGAACCGATTTCAACGTATCGGTG